>Ga0272443_10007020_pt1 | contig 10914 bp, 9 predicted proteins | sample SSMAcet12_FD_193581 | JGI IMG/M metagenome (GOLD analysis project Ga0272443, IMG submission 193581) | Marine sediment archaeal communities from Little Sippewissett salt marsh, Falmouth, MA, United States - SSM-Acet-12 | ecosystem: Environmental > Aquatic > Marine > Wetlands > Sediment ... | reverse complement strand
GATTTGAAGTAACAAGCGTACTCCTTCTCGAGGAGTAGCGGTTGAGTATTATATCCAGCAAGTCATCCGCCGCTTGCTCCGGCACCTTCTTTCGCAGGAACAGGTCATCGATGACCAACAGATCAGCTTCTGAGAAGAACTTGGTCACCTTTTTCCTGCGCTTAAGCTGGGTTGCCTCGAAAAGATCCTCGAAGAAGGTGTGTGCTTCCCGATAGACGACCTTATAACCCGTCAGGATGGCGGCATTGGCCACCGTCTTGGCTATGTGGCTTTTGCCCGTTCCAGGTACCCCTATCAGTAGGGCATCGTGTCCATCCCTGATAAACTTTCCGCTTACCAGCTCATAGATCTCATTTTTGGGGAGCTTCGGGTTGAAGCCCCAATCAAATTCTGTGAGGGTAGGTTGTTCTTTAAGGCCGGATGCTTTGAGGCGTGTCTCGATAAGACGGGAGTTGCGGTTATCAAGTTCATCCTGTATCAGGAAGGCGAGGACCTCGGTGAAAGATGCGCCCTGATTGGCCTGGATGATCCGGCTCTCAAGTGTCGCGATCATACCACTGAGGCGGAGGGTCTTAAGGCTTTTTTCGATTTCAGCGATTGACATGTTCATGATTTTCTCCTTTTTCATCAGGTGATTTTTTCAAAGGATCCCCTTCCTGCGGAGAGTCCGAAGCTGCTCCACTGACATGTCCGCGGGATCCTGGACAAGGCGCTTGCTGTCTTGCGGAACAAACCGATCCCAATCAAAGACCTCCACGTCGAGGCCGTGAGGGGCGATCTGGTCCTCTGCCTGCCTGCATCCGCTCTGCCCTGCCTGGTCCCGGTCCAGGAACAAGAGTATTCGGGGGAAACGCACCAGTTTGCGGATCCACATCAGGCGCTCGACCTGTTCCTGGGAGATGGTACTGCCCAATGAACTACCCCGCTGCAAGCAGCGGGGTATCTATAAAACCATCGAACGCCCCAAGGGGCGGGGAATTAAACCCGGTTAGATTAACGCCACGGCATTGTGGCAACCGGCTTCCACGAGCTTTGCCACATCAAAAAACCCTTCAACCACGATCAGGCCAAACTTTTTCGCTTGCCGCCAGCCCTCTTGATCGAGCAGGATTTGATCCTGGTTGTACAACTCCCAACCCTTTCGAAAGGGGTAACTCCAGTATTTGCCGTGGGAGTCTTCCTGCTCCCTGCAGAGCGCCCTCCCGACATGGCTGAGGATAACCGGCTGAAGGCCATGACCGTTTTCTCTGAGGCCGCGTATCTGAAAAATCAGTCGGGAGTTGAGGGGAGAAGCTGTCTTTGCCCAGGACCGTTGAGGCAGAAACCCGCATCCCAAATAGCGACAGGTCTGAGCCGATATGCCCCGGCGGTCCAGCTCCGGATGAGCCGTTCTGAGATAACGCCGGAGGTCGACCTTGATGGGCGGGTTGGTGTTATCGGAAGACTCGTGATGCTCTCGGGTGGGTGTTGATGAGGGGCTGGCATCATTGATCATCGAGATCCCTTGATCCACCATCCACTGAGCCACCTCCAGCATGGTCATGCCCCGGCCACGAAGGCGTAACATCTCACGGCAAAATTGCATGATGCCGCCGCCGTTGCCGCTGCTGAAGTCCTTGAAGATGTTCTCCGACAAGCTGACATGCATGGAGGCATTCTCTTCCCGGTTGAAGGGTGACTTGATCCAGATCTCGTCGTCCCGTCTGCGCCGCCTGTGTTCCACTTCCAGATCAAAAACCTCTATCACCTTGTGCCAGCTTGCCTGTTGCCAGACCTTGCGTAGCTGCTCTCTGGAGAGGGCTTGTCCTTTTGAACAAGTGGTATCCACTGTTTGCACTGCTCCACCGGCCGCGTGCTTCTGCCAGAAAGCGGCATAGTCCTCCCCGGAGCGAATCAACGTGTGTTCCTGCGTCAGGTTGGAGGATTCAGCCGCTTCTTCGCCCGACATGTTCTCCACTATCCGCCGCAATGCTCTGGAACTCCTCAAGCCGTTTGCCTTGGCCAACTCAGCCGCTTTCTCCACATACCGGGCCGGGTGGTGCCGCACCAGGTTAATAACGAGGCCGTACATCCTGCGTTGACCGCTTCTGCCTTCTTCTTTGAACCATTGCGCACACAGAGAAAATGTGTGGGGACCGATGATTTCGGCCTTTGCCAGCAACTTGTCGGTTTGGCGTGAGGGATTGAAAATCCGGTCCCCCGGCTCCATCATCAATGACCCTGGTCGTCGGCTCTTCGGATGACGGCGAATCACCTCCATTTTGAGCGGATCCAGAATTTGGATCTCGTGGTCATAGATCCTCACCACCACCTTGCTGTACAAGGGCGCCGGGGCGGCCCCATAATAAGAATTATCCACCTGGATGGTGCCGTCATCGTAGACCGTCCGCGTCCCCTGCTGAAAATACCTGAACGGAGTCAAGGGCAACTGCGCAAGGTATGGCCTTTCTTCCTGGAACATCGCCTCCACCTGACGTTTGGCACGACCGTGGATACGCAGGGCTGCCCAGCGTTGCTCCCAATGCATAAGCCAGTCATTCTGGGCCTCGATGCTCTCGAACCTCCTTCCCTTCAGGGCAGTATCCTGTGTGTGCTTGACCGCGTTTTCCACAGTCCCCTTTCGATTTGCATCGTTGACCCTCGCAGGATCCGCCACCACACCGTAGTGAGACAACACTGCGGCAATAGAGCACATTGAGGTCCGGATCGTAGATATCCGGTGTGATGACACCCTCCTTGAGATTATCAAGGCATATGTATTGCGGGCATCCTCCGAAATAGCGGAATGCTTCCTCGTGCAACCTGCCCCATGCCTCCTTGCTCGACCTCCAAACCACTTTCCGAAAGGCGCGGCCGGAGTATTTAAGAACCATGACAAACAACCGGGGCCGGCGATACTTCCCGTTGTCGCAAAGGGTCGGGGCACCCGTCCCATAATCCACCTGACCCTCCTCTCCAGGCAGGAACTCCAAACGGTCGTACTGATGGGGATCCTTTCTTCTGAGCCTTCGCACAAATCGCTTTACGCTGTTGTAGTGATGATCGAAACCGAACAGTTCCACCAAGTCCTGGTATATGGACATGGCATTTCTGCCCAGCCTCAGCTGTTCCTCTATCCATTTGCGATGGGGCTCACAGGCGGAGCCCGCATCCTTGGCTACGATGTATTCCTGGGCCGGTGGCCGGGGTGGGGGATTTTGACCGGGCTCAACTAAAGAGCCGGTGGCCACCCCCTGGTGGGTGGGGGATTTTGAATGTTCACTTTCTTCCGGTGGCGGCATCAGATGGTACTGCCGCTGATACCTTCGGATGGTTTTCCGACTTATTCCAGTCTTACGGTGAATCTCGCGTTGACTGATTCCCTTGTCCAGTAAGGTCTCGACTGTCGTCTTCAATCGCGGCTTCAAAACGTTCATCCTTCCTGCCCCCCATTTGTGGTTTCCACATATAGGGGTGTGTACGTTCTGTCGCCGTTTTCAACAATCTCTACTTGAAAATAGGCCTTGTTGGGTGGGGGATTTTCAGGTGGCCATAGGTGGGGGATTTTGGGTGGCCATCAGGGTCTAAGCCCTATTTCAGAAATACTCTATATAAGGGTATACCCTTAATCCCCTACACCCCCGCGTGAAAAGAATATATATATATAAGTATTAGCTTATTTAGATATTGAAAATTTAAATCACTGGCGCGCTCGTGAATCGGCGGAGAGCAGCAATTTGCTATGGACACCTCATTCCTCGCCAAAGAGGGTTTTTCGCCCAAGGAGTGGTGTTATACTCTGGACGGGGAGGCTCAGGAGGTGTTCAGCGCTCGCGGGTATGTCTTCCAATCTGGCTGTGGAGGGATGTTTTTCAATCAGAAGTTGAGATTAACGGAATTGATTCCTGACTCAGGGTGTTCTGGTATTTCTTTACTATCTGCTCGGCTTCCTCCCTGATGGCCTCCCTCAAGGAGTCCGGCTCCAACACCAAAGCATTCCCCCCCCAGTTCATGATCCAAAACCGAATTTCCTGGGTGCCGGCCACTTCCGCCTCAAAGATAATAGCCCCATGGACCCTTTGAGCGGCAGAAATGAGGATGCTGCCAAAGCGCCTTTCCTTAGAATCCCCCGCGATCTCACTAACACGAGCCGTGGTTGAGGGGATTTCCCTTTTGGATAATACAATTATTCAATTTGCACTGTATATAGATGAATATGCTATTTTGAGTATGCATCATTTGAATTAAATACAATAATTAAATTAATATTCGCGATAGTTTAACTCTATCAAATTCAATTCAATTTCAGATAGATCATTATTTAATCAGTCATTCAAATGTGCTTCCATGATAAAATAAACCTTTTCAAATTTAATATTTGCTATTTAATAGTAATAATAAAGCTACTTTGTCAACAACAATTTTGCCTATCCTTAGTTTTACCCCTTGATGAATCCTCCGAGCATCCTCCGCGCGGGGGATTTCATTTTTTTACTACTTTGATTCATTTACTGACTATCAATTAGGAAATAAGGATCACCACTTGGGCTAAGCTGTGGGCGCATTAAAAAAATTGCGCCCACAAGGCCCAAGGGTTAACCTCAACATTATAGGGGCTTTTGGGAGATGTTGAAATTTGAAATATTGTTATATTTTTGTCTTTGGCGATCCGTTAGCTCGGTTTTATTATATATTATTTAGTGAAAATATATAGTTAAAACAAAATCGCCTAAATGAACTCCCGCGCTGCAAGCAGCGAGGTATCTATAAAACCATTGAACGCCTCAAGGAGCGGGGAATTAAACCCGGTTAGATTAAAATACGCCTAATCTCAAAGTTAATCTTTCTTATAGCTGTAAGCACTCGATTGAAAATAGTATAAAAAAATTAAGATTAATCAAATCATTTAAATTAAGATTAATGTTAAAGCTGCCTCTTTTGTATTAATGATTGCTCCGCAGTTTGGAAAAGGATTAATAGATTCCCGCTGATCTTCAGCTTAACACTGTACTGGATGTACGCAATAAAGGCCTTTAGTGCTTCAGCATACTCACGTCTTCGTTTATAGGAAACCTCCAAGTGTGGTTTAGAATAATAGAGTGTACGTTCGGCTGAGGTGGCTTCTCTTTCGGCGGTGTAAACCAAGTCGTGCAAGTCTGCGGGTTTCACATTTCTGAAAAACTCTTCAATATCGTAAGATTCAGAGATCAAGTCCATACTCCTTGTGCCAGGTTTACTGAATAATTGACGGGCGAGTTGGGTGCCATGACAACCCCTTTACCCCACCGCACAAATAAGAATTGAGCTTGACCGTTTGAAAAGAAAAATATGTCCTATTTAGACGATGTTTGGGCTTTTTGGGGTTGAGTTGCCTGTGCAGATGCTTTGACTTCGGATTTTGCTTCTTCAGTTAGATCCTCAATGGACTCCCTCGCTTCTTCGACGAGTTGCTTGCCTTTATCGTAGGCAATAATTCCTGCTTTGATGCTTGACTTAACCGCACCTTTTAAAATCCCCCCTGCGATTGCGAGAACTGTCGGTCCAAGCAGGTAGACACCCGCTCCGAGAGCAAGAGTCCCGACATTAAAACCCAAATCTATGCTTGCGATTTTCATGCTACACCTCCTTTGGTTAGATTAAAATTAATTTATTATGATATTTCTGTTAGCAAGAAACAACAAGGCAATTCCATTAAAAACCTATTCAGAGAAAAAGCCACTTCTCCTGCAAGATCGAAGAAGAGGCCTAGAAATATTAAGTTAATGCAATGAAATCCTATGTATTTATGATTAATAATGAATTTAAAATAGAATTATTGCAATATATATTTAATTATATGTTTTTATTGTGTTTTTAAGTGTCATATTTATATATTTTTAAAATTGTTTTATTGTTATAAAATTAAACATATTATCTCTTTTACCTAAAAATCGAGTGTGATAGTTAATCTAATAAATTTGAAATATACCCACAACAATTTCCTAACTTGAGTGCGGTTATTAATTCTGGCTACCATCAATGTAAAAAAAATCGCCTAAAAAGGAGGCAGCGCCTAAATGAACCCGATTGAGGATGAACCATATTGTGATACTCTACCTTACCGCAAAATACATTGTAAAAAATATTTATTATGCCTCAACTATGCATCCAAAAAAAACTGGTGTAACTTTAATTGTAGGGAGTGTTCTGATTTCGAGCCAGAACGAATTACAAATGAAAAACATGATTTGCATGTTGGCGCAGTGCTGATTTTTCAAAATAATAGGTCAGTAACTCAGCTGGAATAATTGCAATAAATCGTGGGCCGAAAATATGAAAATTTTAATTTACTTGCAATATTTGAGTCAAAAAATACTAATTCTAATCGAATACTAGGAACAGCTTTAGAAATTTCGGTTAAGCAGTAAAGGACAAGTTGACCACGTTTTATCATGAAAAAAATCTTGAAGAGAAATAAAAGGATTGCTTTTTGTTTTTTATACTTCTGCTAACCGAAGTAAATGTTGTCCGTTATCAAAATTGATGCCTAGTGGATAATGCTTAGCCTGTTCTACAAACCAATAAAGAGACACGGTGTGATTATCCCGGATGCTCTCTTTGATCGACCCTGTTAGCTTCTCGGCCTTAAGGAGTGACTTCCAAGAAAAGATATGTCTGGTTTCATGAAAGTCGGAATTTGCAATTAAGTTCAGTCCTTGATGCACCACATCAAGAAAGAGGTCATTTCGATTTGCTACCTCCCAGGCATCGAATATATACTTGAACTGCTCAAGGTGTTCCCAGACGTACATCAGTTTTTGTGTTCCGTCAAATCTCCCTCGATACGGATGGGGGGCTATCGCAAGACCTTTCTGTAGGTGAATTTCTTGAACAATTGACTGAACCGCCAGATCCGGATCAATGTATTCTCGAATGTCCAGGCCCAAAATATGATACCCCATCGTGTTGTTGGTCATCTCTGCTCCGGGCATCACAAGCATCTTGTATTGTTTCCAGGCTCGTTGGGCTTCCGCTTCGATGGAATGAAGGTATTCTGGGTAAGATGCGGGTTCTATGGCACCCATGGGCTCATGGAGTCTTTTCCGCCGTTCAGATTCACGGGAATCCAGAATGTGATCTGTGATACATATAGCGTCAAATCCATGCTCGCCGTATAAATCAATTACATCCGGGAGCAATAGAAAACCGTCGCTGAATTTTGTATGGATATGGAAGTCACACAAAAGCCAATCACCAAACATATGCCAGATTCCTTTACTTATTAATTTTATCTTTGAAATTATGCAAATATTGATTTGCATGGTAGTTTCATCCTTGATTATTATAGTATGATTAGAATTATATTTAAAAATGATATTTGTGATAATTAAAGCGACAAATGATAGTACGCTTATATATTTATTATGAATGGATATATTGATTTCAAATATCTCGATATTATTGATAATTAGCTGGCTGATTTATCTATTTCTTTGGCCAAAATGTCTAATCTCAGCAATTACCCATAAAGCTACTTGCTAGAGCACGTTTGTTTGCCGAAATTTTCTAGCCATTTTTTCACAATGGGTCTTACTTCAGGGCCGACAATCAAACCTATGTGCGTGACATCTGGCAAAAGCTTTACCGTAGCCTCTGTGTATTTTTTTATGACAGGCTCAAAACGATCAGCCCAAAAAGCTTCATCTGCCGTACCTGCGACAACCAATAATGGCTGTTTTATTGCAGCAAGATCATTTTTATAGCTATGAGGGGCATAGGCTGTGTTTAGTCGATGAGAGTAAATTAAAGTTTCCGTTCCATCACAAACTTCATTAGGCATATTAAATTCAATAGCTGGTAGATAATCAAACGAATGTATGGCAAGATTATTCAACATGGTGAGTCCTATAATGCGTTTTTTATACGGATTAGCCCAACCACCCGAATTTAAGCGCATTGTCGGCGCATTATATTTAAGAAATGGAGAAAGTAAAAAATATGCATCAACCAGATTACCATATCTGCTTCCTGCAAATCGTATCGCCAATCCGCCTCCGGATGAGTGACCACCCAGAATAAGAAATGCATTCGAATTGTCTTTTAGAAGAAATACAATGAAATCAGCAAGGTCATCTTCGAATTGATCTACATATTCAACATCACCACGTCTTTCAGGTGTATATCCATGTCCCCGCAGATCAGGGGTGAAAACCCGAGCCAAGCCTTCAGAACTGAGGAAGGCGGCTAAAGGTAGGAGATACCGGCTGTGCCAACCCGAGCCATGTAAAAGAATAATGATCGTATTGGATTGAGAGGGGTAATATCGATAACTCAAGATCGCATTGTCTCTTGCCTTGAATTTGTCTAAGGGTGGCAGGTTCTCGTATTCAAAAAGCAACTCGCTAAAGGCCAAAGAGACCTGTGCGGACTTCTTAGGTCTTCCTGAGAAGATAAGCACCAAAGCTATCCCAAAATAAACTACTACCGAAATCAATAGAAAATATAATATATTAATTAGCATATATATCAAATATCCTTAATTTATATACTAATTTAGAGTTTATTTTGTTGTACCAGTTTAAAGTTTTGTTTACCTGATAATGGTTAATAATTTTTCAAGGGCAGATCAACATATTAGGGATAGAGGGGCCGAAAAAAACGTCTTTATAACTGAAATCACTCAACACTGTGAATCTGCTTGGAATGAAATCTGTATTCGACAAGTTCTTTTGCAACGAATTATTGAATTTAGCACCAGTCGCTTTGTAACGTTTTTTTTCGATAAAGCAGAAAAAAATATTTTTATTCGTTATCCCCAGAAAGTAAGAATTTAGTAGAAACAAAATATATGTTATAATTAACTAAAAGATAATATATATATCTTTTCAGGTATACTGGTTAGCATAATATCCTAAAGCAGATACAATTTGATCAATATAGCAAAAAAATAATTGATAATTGTATAACTTCTGTGATTGCAAGGAATTATCTCATGAAAAAGCTCGAAATTAATTATCAAATCTAACATATTAAAATAATTTAAAAATTCCTTACGGAAAAATTATTGAAAAACCATTAAATCGAAATGTAATCATAAATTATCTTGATGTGGCCTTCAAGTGCTTAAATTTTGCCTTTTTTAAAAGTGGATATCAAAATTTCGGTAATCGGATTCGAGCTTTTTTTAGTTTTGCCATTGGAAAAAAGGGAGTATACTAAAATAGTTGAATATGTTGACAGATTTTTTGAATCGTTATAAAAAGTGAGCTATGCTAATTGGAATCGTAAATCAGAAAGGCGGGGTGGGTAAAACGACCATTGCGGTTAATTTGGCGAGTGCCATGGCGTGGCACAAGCAATCGACTCTTCTTTGGGATGCCGATCCACAGGGAAGTGTCATGCAATGGCAATCCATTAAGAAAAATCCCCTCTTCCCGGTGATCCATGATCCCTCCCCACTTACCCGGGCTATTGTTCGCAAACAGACAAAAAAGTTTGATTGGGTGATTATTGACTCACCGCCAGCAACTGGGCAAATCGCCTCTTCGGTTTTGGAAGTATCAGATGTGGTACTCGTCCCCATTGGACCTAGTGCACTGGATCTGTGGTCCAGCGCCGAAACTCTGGATATGATTAAAAAGGTCGGAAAACGAAACCGTCGTCTGCAACCTGCACTTCTAATTTCTCGTAAAATCCCCGGAACGAGGTTAGGGCGTGAGGCCCGTGATGCTGTCGCCAGCTTTGATATAGGGGTACTTCCGGTTGAAATCAGCCAGCGGATTGCTTATGTTGAAGCCATGATTGCGGGTGTATCTGTTCTTCAATATGCTCCAAGCAGTAGGGCAGCAGCCGAGGTTCTTGCTCTATATGATTATTTTATCCAAAACTATTGAAAAAGTTTAATTTTTGCGACTCGCTATAATGACTCAGGGGGTAAAAATGACAGCGGCAAAAAAAAGAGCCCTTGTGGATGTGGTGAAAGATCCCTTAGTCAAAAAAGAAAAGCCAGAATTATTTCATGGCAAATCAACAGATAAGTCTGAAGACAATTCTGCTGTGAAAATTTTATTCGCCGCATTTATTGGACTTATCGGTGGTTTCTTAATTAATCGATTTCTACGAATTATTTAATATATATTAATAAATTTTTTTCTTCGCAATGCTGCCCGACCTAGAGTTTCGTTTAACCAGATATCTCAACGCCAACACCTGCTTGGCATACTTCTGATGCTTCACAGTCCAGTCAGTATGATTCTATATCAGAGGATTTTTTGTGATTTGTAACTTTATCTTGGCATTTTTGGCATAGACCAGAAATTTCATATTCAAGACGGCAGGAGACATCTCTAAAAAAATTTACTTTTATGCCGCAAAGGATACAGGTTTTATTAGTTTTAGCAATGCTATATCGTACCAAATAATTGCCTCCTGTTAATAGCGTAGCTAGTCTTTCCATGGCAGCCATCTTATCCCTCATTTGTATTGGTTATGTAAAAGACCTGACATCCAAATTTTAGCATGGCTTCTCTCGTTTTTATCTCCAAGGGCAGCAAAGATATACATAATCAAAAGCCGGATCACCCTTCAGCAACCTGGCCATCTCCTTGAGATCCATGGCTTTCCGTCCCTGTTTCTCAGCAGGTACGGCTTTTTCGGTTGGCAATAGCTTTTGATTTATTTTCGGTCTATAGTTGAAATATAAAACAAGAATGTTTTCGCTATATGAGTTCTTCGAGAAAAAATAATGAGCCCTTATTTTTTTCTCTCAAAACTTCGGGAACGCGAGAGAAAGAGTTCGGGGGATGCCGGTCAGATTTCCTCCAACAACGGAACCTTGTCTAGTTTTTCCCACGGGACCTCCAGATCATCCCTGCCCATGTGCCCGTAGGCTGCAAGCCGCTGAAAAAAGCCCCCGGGCCTCGTAGAGGGAATGCGGCGGAGGTTGAAATCCCGCAC
>Ga0272443_10007019_pt1 | contig 10915 bp, 8 predicted proteins | sample SSMAcet12_FD_193581 | JGI IMG/M metagenome (GOLD analysis project Ga0272443, IMG submission 193581) | Marine sediment archaeal communities from Little Sippewissett salt marsh, Falmouth, MA, United States - SSM-Acet-12 | ecosystem: Environmental > Aquatic > Marine > Wetlands > Sediment ... | reverse complement strand
GTACTCTGAACTGTATCTGCTGAGTAGCGAGTACGAGCCGCGGGTCCGCTCCACAGCCTTCCCTATCTCCGTGTTCACTACTTGCGCCATGAGCGCCAGCAGGCAGCTTGCAGCCTCTCCCTGGAAATCAGTCTTGTTCCTGTCTGTCTGGATTGCCGCGTTGCCGTTGCGCAGGTCTGCCATAGCAGGGAGAAGCTTCTCCATCATGTACTTGAGCGGGGTGGACCAGGCTGACCTTGCCGTGTAGGTAGATGCTGCCTCGGCGAAATCGCCGAAACGAGCGACAACCTTGTCGCTGGCTCCCTGCTCTGCCAGGAGGCGCGTGAGCTCTGTGGCTTCGACGACGGAGGCTCCCCACGGGTTCCCGTCCGGCCAGATAGTGCCGGGTTCTCCCCAGGAGTCGCTTTCGGGCAGGAGTCTGTAGAACGTATGGTATTGGCCAATCAGTGCCGCGACGTTCTCCTCGATTCGCTTCTCTGACCTGCCGAAGGAAGCTTGCAGGAAGGCTTCCAGGAGTCCTTCCCCCGATTCATCGACGCCGCTGTCTCCACGGTAGAGGCTGGCAAGGACGCGTTCCTGGATGGCGAGGGCATCGGCGCCCCCCGATTCCATTAGCGAGATGCCGGGTGGAATGCCGAGTTCAAAAGGGAAGCTTCTCAGTATGCCAACGGTGAAGCTGTCCAGCGTGCCGATGTGAAGGCGATGCAGATTGGCGAGTAGCTGGCGCAGAAGCCGCGCGTATTGCGCCGGCGGAATGCGTCCGAGTTCGAGGCGCTCACTTGTGGTCTCAGCCGCCTCCGGGCTTGACGCCGCTTCGCAGAGATACCCCACTATCGAGTCGAATATCTCCCCGGCCGCCTTCCGCGAGAACGTCAGGGCGGCGATACGGTCGGGCTCTACTCCAGAGGCCAGCAGCCGCAGGTAGCGGTGGGCAAGCTGAAACGTCTTGCCCGATCCGGCTGAGGCGGAAATCGCCTCATGTGGGACTGCCCGTGTTGTCACTGGCGGCCCTCCATGTATTCGCGGAACGACTCGAAGTCGACAGACGACTCCAGGCTCGCCGAGAACAGCACCTCGAAGTCGTCGTTGTTCACACGTGGCGAAGGAGGCCAGAACCTCCGGGCGGCTATGTCCCTGGCGATGCCCGCGGCGCATATCTCGGCGGACTTGAGGAGTTCGGGCGTGAATGTATCCCAGATCTTCACGGCTGTTTCGTCGACGGCCCCCGGTATGGTGAAGTAGCCGGGCGTTGCCCCTGCCAACTCGTTGCCCTGCTCTCGCAGCAGAATTGCATACAGTGGCAGTTGCAGATCCTTCCATGCTCTGTCGTCACGGCCGTTGGCTCTGGCGATGGCGTACTCGGGTGTGTTCTCTTTGGGGGGCCTGAGATGCTCAGTCTCAGGTCCGTCGCCTCTGTCCGAGGTCTTGTAGTCCAGTACGCGAATCTCACCCGTAGCACTGTTCCTGTCCACTCTGTCTATCTGTCCGTGTACGGTGATGGCTCCGATAGTTGTCTCTACCGGGTGTTCCGCAAGCACTATCTCCCAGCCGTCCGCTGCTTCGGCTGCCTGGACTCGAGCGATTGCAGCCAGCCGCTCACGTGCGGCGCTCAATTGCATCTGCAGGTTGAGAGGTAGAGGGTTGCCGTACTGGTCGGCCATCCACTTGCCGGCTTCGTCGTGAAGGAAGGCGGTGAGTTCGGACGTGTTGGTTGTGTTCCGGAGGCTCTGGTCCTTGGCCATGCGGCTGAGGACTTCATGCAGCAGCGATCCGAAGGCCATGGCATCCATCTCCCTCTTCCGGTCGTCGAGAGACTCCATGCCAAGAACACGTTTGAGATAGAAGCGGAACGGACAAGCCAGGTAGTCCCTGAATCCCGTGACTGCCAGCCTGGTCAAGTCAGGCCCCCTGTGCCCGATGTCCGCGGGCGGTGAGGGCCTCAGTAGGAAACTCGTAGAGGCGGGGTAGTTCACCAGGTGGCTCTCGGGCGGTCCGAAGAGCCGCCGTGCCCGTGTCGGCAACTCGCTGTCGTTGCATGCGAACAGCAGGCGGGAGGGTCTAAGGGGGTCTCCTGAGGAACCGGTCTTGCCGCAAATGAAGGAGGTTCTGCCCTCCGCTCGCCTGCACTCAACCATTGCCTGCATGAGGTAGAGGTCGCGGGCAAGCCGGTCGTCATCACAGCGGAGTCCGAGTCGCTTTCTCAGCGAGTTTGGCAGGAACGCGTCCGAAGTAATGCTCTCCGGTACTCTTCCTTCGTTCATTCCGGTGACGACCAGGCACGGAGCCTCGTTCCAGTGCAGTTCCAGCCAGCCCTCAAGGTCGATTTCTGCTCCGTGACGGGGCACTTGGTATCTCAGCGACCTCAGGTGCTCGACGAGCAATGTACGGGCGTCGGCATCCTCCAGTGAGAACGACGCAGCGCAGCAATCTTCGTACTCGCTGAGTACGTCGGACAGGAGTTGCGCCACGGTGGCAAAGTCGCTGTCGGCGTGATTCTCCGTCGATAGCCGGCGATGTGCGAATACCGTCTCCAGAAAGGAGCGTAAACTCGCGGCAGGGCCATCGTTCGCCTTCGATTGCGTTATCTCATCCACGTTGCTAATGGCGGAGGCGAGGACGCTGTAGGTGGCGTCCCTTCTGAGCCGCGAGCGCACGTCCCGCACTTCCGCGGGAAGGTGCGCATTCTGGAACTCGTCGAGTTGAGTCAGGAGGGCGCGTGGAGGGACTGCCGCGCGCGCATTCAGCGCCGCCAGGATATCGGGATGACGCAAGAACGCAGCCAATGATTCGTAGGTGCCGTCCTGAAGAAGCCCGCGGTAGGCTTCGACCAGCGCGAACAGCGGGTGGCTGTGCAGCGGCACTCCGTTCGGGTCGAACGGCTCCACGCCCTGCCTGCTCAACTCCGCGGAGAGAAACGGAACAACGTCCGTATCCGGAACGCCAACTCCGATGTCGGCGGCGCCGTAGTGGTCTTCGCGCAGCAACTCGACGAGTGTCCTTGCCTGCCCCGCCGGCGTATCCGCAAGGCGGATGTTGCTCGCCGCGTCGGGGATTTCTATTGGTGTTTGCTGCCATGAGGCTACGAGGGGCCGTCCCCAATCGTCGAATCGGTCTGCAATCGACTCCGGAGCGTGGACCAGTACCTGCACCGGCAAGTCGGCTGACAGGCGCTGCAGCGCCTCGAGTGCTATCGGGTCAGGGTCGGGCGCACAGGCGAGCACGATGCGTTCGGTGCCGGGAGGAACCCGGGGAGTCAGCGATTGCGCTATTCTCGATTCGGCGGGATCCGTCCTATTGTTGGCAGCCAGCAGGTCCAGGTAGTGGAGCTCGAGCCTTGCCATGTCAGCCCATCGGTCCGGTTCCTCGAGGTCGTTGAGACGTTCTGCAACAACCTTGCCAATGGTGAGTCCCGATGCTGCCAACTCCTGTCGCAGCGACTGGACCAGCTTCCCGGTCGCAAGCGCCCATCCAAAGCCGCGCGTGGTGTCATGGGCAGGAAAGAGGGAAGTCAGTGCCGCGAAGTCGGAATCGAGCAGCAGTCTTGCCCACGCGGCGCCACACTCGAGCGGCGTTGCTACGGGCATGTCGTCACCGCCGGAGCGGACGAGGTCGATGGGTAGTCGTGGTCTCAAGAAGCCGACGTGTGTGCCGTGTAGCGCAGCGTGCCTGGCCATTGCGAGGCGCAAGCGCCTGCCCGACTGCTGCGTGGGTACGAGAAGCAGTAGCCCCGCGAGAGCATTCGGTTCGGATGGTCCATCGCCCAGGAGGTGCCTGCGCACCTTGGTGACGACCGGTTCATCCCAGCCAAGAAAGAAGCGTTCGATAGTCATGCCGAAGCGCGGACACAGAAGTCGCCGATGGATTCAGGTATCGTGCCGGCGTGAGATGAGGATACCACGGCCTCGAACCCCATGGTAGAGTCGTGGTAGGGTACTGGCCAGAGGAGAGACATGGAACAGCAGGAACTCAAGAGACTTGTATCTCACGTCGTCCATGAGGCCGCATCGACACATGGTAGAGAGACGCGATATCGCGACCCCATCGTCGGCTTCTCAGGCGTTGACCTCAGGGAGTTTGCGCGTCTGAAGGAGACAGTCATCGAACACCTGACACCGGAGGAGCTGCTCCCCGGTGCTCTCGGTCTGGTCTCATACTTCCTGCCGTTCTCCGAGGATGTGGTGCGGGCCAACGCCAGCTCGAAGTACGTCGCCCGTGAATGGGCGGTCGCCTATGTGGAGACGAACCGCCTGCTTGCTGAGATTGGCGAGAGGCTGGTTGCAGAGCTCGCTGATAGTGGTGTCAGGGCTGTGGCTGAGGCACCGACGTATGTCTTCGACAAGAAGAGGCTGCGGGCAAGGTGGTCACACAAGAGTATCGCGTACATGACGGGAATCGGTAGCTTCGGGTTGAACCGGCTTCTCATTACCGATGCAGGCTGTGCGGGCCGATTCGGCAGCATCGTTGTTGATGCGGCTCTGGATATGCCGGACATTGTGCGAAGAGAACGATGCCTGTACTTCCACAACGGGACCTGCGGCGCGTGTTTACAGAGGTGTCCGGTCAGTGCGCTCGAAACCGATGGTTCGTTCGACCGTGCCGCCTGCTACCGGCGCCTCCAGGAGGCCGACGGACAGTTCCCGGATCTGGCGTTGAGCGATGTGTGCGGGCAGTGTTCTGTGGGCCTGCCGTGTTCTATGAGGAACCCGGTGCCACTCGCAGACTGGAGTGTTGGCTAGACGTACGCATGCCACCGGTGGAAGCCGGTGGCATGAATGACGCTATGCGATGGAACGAGGGCCTTAGTACTCGCCGCGGAGCGGAACTGAGCACACGAACCTGAGAGTGTCCCTGCCGGTGTTCACGAGCTGATGTATCTCGTTGGGGGCGATGTATATGGCCGAGCCCTCCGAAAAGGGGATATCCGGTCCATCGTTCTTCAGCATCCCCTCGCCCTTCAAAATCAGCACCTCATGCTCGAAGTCGTGCGAATGATGAGAACTTGCTCCGCCCGGAATCACGTCGAAGACACGCATGACGAACGTCGGGGCGCCGTCAGCCTCGCTGATCATGATTCGCTTATGTGCTCCATTGCCGTAGGGTTTGCTCTCTGTCTCTTCTATCTTGCGTATGAACATGGCTCTCCTTCTGCTCCTTGGCCGCGATTCGCTACTGCGTGCGGTCTCTCTATCCTCTATCGGGTCTCTGCACCGTGGCTACGAAATCGGCCACGGCGCCGTCCAGGTCGAACTGCGGCAGCCAGTCCCACTCTGCCTTTGCCACGCTGTCGTCCAACTGTCGCGGAATCGAGTTGACGAACGCAGTGATTCTCTCGTCCGGCTCGAACGAAAGCCGGGCATCCGGCACATGGCGGAGTATCGCATCGTGCAATTCCTGTGCCGTCACGACGAAGCCGTGCAGGTTGAACGAACGGTGAACCAGGCGGGACTCATCCGCCTTTGCAAGGTCGAGCAGACTCCGCGCGGCATCCCGTACGTAGAGGATGCCTGTGGCCGCTTCCGGTGCGACCTTGAAGGCGAATGGGTTGCCTTTCGCCGATTCCTCGACTGCAACCGAGGTGTACGCGGTCCAGCCTGAGGATGCGGCACGTCCCGGTCCGAATATGGGTGTAAACCGGACGGCACGGAAGTCGATGCCGTAGCGCGTCGTATAGTACTCGCCGAGTCGCTCCGTGCAGACCTTGCTGACACCGTAGATGCCGGTGGGGTGCTGGGAGAAGTCATTCGGCACGAGGTGCGAGGGTGCGTCAGGCCCGAAGGAGGCAATGCTGCTGGCGTAGATGACCTGCTTGCAGTCAAACAGCCGCGCGGCCTCCAGTACGTAGTAGGACCCCTCGATGTTCACCTGGAATGCCAGTTGAGGTGACTCCTCACTCAATGGAGGCAACACGGCTCCAGCGTGCATGATGATGTGAGGACGGAAGGTCTTGACGGCGTCCAGTACTTGACCCCAGTTGCCGACGCTTGAGCGGAAGACTGTGACGTCACGCTGCAGCCGGGAGAGGTAGGCGTTGTCTGTGACGACGTCCATCAGGGCGACCTCGTGGCCTTCCTCAAGCAGCATGGGCGCCAGATACCTGCTGATGAAGCCGAATCCGCCGGTTATCAGAGTGCGCGTCATGAACTCCTCTCCATTCGCCCGCCTGATGAAGGCGTCCTCAGTTGGCGGGCGCGGCCAGAATCTGGCCTACTCTTCAGTCCCGGGCTTCTTGAGCCCTACGCGTGTGTAGTACTCCTCGGGTATCTTCGCGGGGTCTTTATAGAAGTACATCGTACATGGGGCATCGGGGTTATCCGCGTCGTAGTCGGCGACAAGGCGTGTGGGCACGCCCGTTGCGCGCATCGCCATGTACTCATGCCACACCGAGCAGTGCAGGCAGTAGTACGAGACGTTCTCCTTGCCCCATGCCCAGGGGTAGGCCTTCTCGGTGGTTCCGAAGTTGAAGGGCTCTTCCGTTCGCGCAGGGGTCTTGTCGTCGCCCCGCCTCATCCTTCCGCCGGCGCCACAGGGGTTGCACGAGATGACGAACCTGTCCTCTTCCTCGCGCACATCAATGATTCCCTTCGCCCCGGGGCCGGAATGGTGGGCACGCATCGCCTCTGTGTACCACTGCACCAATTGCTTCCTGGTCTTGAGTCCCTTGATCTGGTCGAACATGGCGGCGCCGGTCTTTGCCTTTGAGTACTCCAGAACCTCGAGGAGCGTTTCCTCGCCGTTGTGTTCGGAGATCCATGTGAGCAACGCGTAGACCCAGTCACAGTACAGGTCGTGAAGGCCCTTGCCTTCAATCTGTACGTAGTCAACCAGTTCGAGCGCTGTCCCTGTGTCGCCTGCCTTGATGGCCTCTCGCAGGCGGTCGTACGTGCTGATGCCCAGTTCTTCTATCGGCTCGTCTACCCTCAGCGGGCGGCCGAGCATGTCATAGTCGATCTTCAGCATGTCACTATCTCCCGGCCTTCACCGCATTGGCGATGTCCGCGAATTCCTCTTCTGTGAGCTGCCTCTTGAGATCGTGAGAGAGGAGCTTCACGCGCCTGAGCGTCTCCATTCCCTGCTCTTTGTCCATCTCGATGTTCAGCTTCTCGGCCCAGATGCCCACGGAGTCAATGCCGCTCTTCTTGCCCATGACGTAGCGGGGGCCGCGATGCCCGACCAGGGCCGGGTCTATCGGCACTGTCTCTCGCGGATAGGTCTCTCTGCTGTTTCGATGCCAGCTCACGACCATGCCCGATTCGACGTCGTACGTGTTCTCGCCGATGAAGGGCAGGTTGGGACCTGTGCCCGCTAGTTCGTAGACGAGGTTGGCCAGGTCGGTCAGCACCTCGTACTTCAGGCCTGCATCGACGCCGTAGAGGATTCGCAGGGCCATGACTGCGTCAATCATGGGGCAGTTGCCGCCGCCCTCTCCGATGCCTGTGACGGTCGAATGGATAACCTCTCCACCTTCCAGCACGGACATGATGGTGTTGGCCACCGCCATGCCGAAGTTGTTGTGGAAGTGGACCTCGAGCGGCTTGGTGATGCGCTTCTTCATGGTCCTGGTGTAGTAGGAGGCGCCATGTGGGGAGAGGACTCCGAACGTGTCAACGAGGCCCAGCGCATCCATGTGGCCTTCGGCAGCGACTCTTTCGATCAACTGCATGAACCACTCGATGTTGGAGCGTGTCGCGTCTACCGGGAAGAAGGAGACGTACAGGCCCTGCTCGTGAGCGAACTGCGTCGCCTTGATCGAGAGGTCGGTTGCCTTCTCCATTGTCCACTTGTACGAGTGCTCAACGAGATGTTCCGAGGACGGAATCTCTATGGTGACGCCATCGACGCCGCAGTCGACGGCCCTCTTGACGTCATCAATCATGCAGCGGCTGAGAACGAATATCTCCGGGCCGAGCTTGCGCTTGACTATCTCCTTGATGGCCGCCTCGTCATTCGGTGAAACGGCAGGCGTTCCAGCCTCTATGCGGTGGATGCCGGCCTCTGCCAGCTTCTCAGCGATATGCACCTTCTCGTCTCTAGTGAAGACGATGCCCGCCTGTTGCTCGCCGTCCCGCAGCGTAACGTCGTGGATCCGGAGCTTCGCGGGTGGATTGAAGCCCGCAGTTACCTCGTTTACGAAGTTCCACGGGCTGACGAACCATTGGTCAGTCTTCCAGGGTTGTGCCGACTGTGACATGTGTTCCTGTTGCCTCCGTTCGTCGGTTAGTCTAGGTCCCTGGCCATCTCCTCAAGCCGGGCGGCCTCACCCTCGATCATCTTGTAGCAATGTACGTCCTCGGGGAATCGGCCCGCGCGGACGTCGTCGACGTACTCTGTGAGTGCCTTGACCGAGAGGTCCGAGAGTTCCGCATACCGCTTCACGAACTTCGGCTTGAAAGCCTCCCAGATGCCGAGTACGTCGGTAACGATGAGAAGCTGGCCGTCGCAATATGGGCCGGCGCCAATGCTGTACACGGGAATATCCAGGTCCTTGGTTACGAAGTCGCCGACTTCCGGCGTGACGGCCTCGAGGAGAAGCATCGCCGCGCCCGCGTCGCGAACGGCACGAGAATCCCTGATGACCTCCATGGCGCTCTCGGCGGTCCTGCCCTGCGCCTTGTAGCCGCCGAACTGTCCTGTACTCTGAGGAGTCAGGCCAAGATGGCCGATGCAGACCATGCCGGCATCGACAATCGCCTTGATCATTGGAGCAACGCGCATCCCGCCCTCGAGCTTGATGGCGTCGACCTCTGCCTCCTTGTAGAACCGCACTGCATTGCGTACTGCGTCGTCGGGGGTCGTCTGATAGGAGCCGAACGGCATGTCGCCGACGATGAACGTGTTGGGAGCGCCCCTGCGCACGGCCTGGCAGTGAGCGATGCACATGTCCATCGTGACGGGTAGCGTGCCCGAGGGATAGCCATACACCGTGTTGCCCATCGAGTCGCCCACGAGAATCATGTCGATTCCGGCGGCCTCCTCAAACGTCGCAGTCGGGTAGTCGTACGCGGTGAGCCACGTGAGCTTCTCTCCCTCGGCTTTCATGCGCCGGAAGTCCAGAAGCCCCTTCTTCTTCTTGTCCATCTTTGCCCTCCTCCTGTCGTGTTCGGTGTATCCTATCCCAACCATTGTTGTGCGACAAGACGCTTGGTACAGGGGCGCAGTCTATAGTGCAATGGTCTTGGGGTATACTTCCTGTAGGAAGGTGGAGGTCAGTAGGCTATGGGCAAGACGATACTGGTTGTTGAGGACGATGCGACGCTGCTCGATGTACTTCAGTACAACCTGACCCGGGAAGGCTACACAGTCCTGACGGCCAAGGACGGTCAGGAAGGGCTCGATACGGCTCGGGATCAACAGCCTGATCTTCTGATTCTCGACATAATGCTGCCAGAGCTCGGTGGGCTTGAGGTCTGCCGCATCCTCAGGAAGGAAACGAGCGTGCCGATACTGATGCTGACTGCCAAGGCCGAGGAGATCGACAAGGTGGTCGGTCTCGAGGTTGGCGCGGACGACTACGTCAGTAAGCCCTTCAGCCTTCGCGAGCTCCTTGCGCGCGTGAAGGCGATGCTTCGACGTAGCGAAATGTCGAAGGAAAGTGCTGCGACCGCCGCGGAAGAAGGCACGGGTGTCGTCGAGATCGGGGACCTAATGATAGATCTTTCCAGACATGTTGTGACGCAGGGTGGCGAGGTTGTATCCCTGAGCCCCAAGGAGTTCGACCTACTCGCATTCATGGCGCAGAACCGACGTCGTGCCTTCAGTCGTGACTATCTTCTCGACAAGGTCTGGGGGTACGAGTACGGCGGTGATACTCGAACGGTCGATGTGCATGTGCGATGGCTGAGACAAAAGATAGAAGTTGACCCGAGCCGTCCCACAAGGCTGTTGACTGTTCGCGGCGTTGGCTACAAGCTTGAAGCCTAACTCCCGCCAACTCCCTTGAAGCATTTGAGTATGGTCTCTTTCTTCTGTTCAACAGGGTTGCTCCGGACCGACCTGGTTGCAGTAGTTCCGGGGGGGGCCTGAGTCGATGCTGTTGTCCCTTGGACCGACTGAGAGCGCCATTGCTGGGGGTCTCGTCGGCCTGGCAGTTGGGCTGGTGCTGGTCGCGCTGGTCCGGCGTGGGCTTGCTGACAGCGCGCGGTCGGTTGCCTCCTCTCTCCAGGAGATACGCAGCCCCACAGATGAGTTCGCCATGCCGCAGGACATTCCTGGGGCACTGAGCCCGCTTGCCCATGCCATCGAACTCGCGTGGTGGCGTCTTCGCGAAGCGGTGGCCCGCGCGGAGCGGGAGCGCGATGAGATGGTTGCCGTCTTATCACGCATGGCAGACGGAGTGGTTGTCACCGATGCGCGCGGTACGGTGGTCTTCATCAACAGGACGCAGCTCGCCCGCCTTCGCGTTCCTGAGTCGCGCGTACTGGGCCGCTCGTTCATTGAGGCGGTCAAGGACCACGAGATGCACTCGATGGTGCGCGACTGCCTTGCGCGGCGATGCGAAGTCAAAGGTATCGTCGAAGTCACGCCGGGACGGCGTTTCTTCGGCGTCACAGCCACACCTCTGCCAGACGGCGGTGGCTGCGTTGTAGTGCTACAGGATCTCACCGAGTTGAGGCGCCTTGAGAAGGTACGTAGGGACTTTGTAGCAAATATCTCTCACGAGCTACGTACCCCTTTGGCTTCGCTCAAGCTGCTGGCTGAGACGCTGGAGTCGGGGGGGGCGGAAGACCCGGCGCTTGTGCGGGACTTCGTTGGCAGGATAGGCATTGAGGTTGATCGTCTGGCGCAAATGGTAGACGAACTGGGAGAGCTATCGCTTATAGAAACCGGGCAGGTGGCGCTCGAGAGCGAGCCGGTTAACGTCAGGACGCTGGTTGAGCGAGCCGCGGGGCGTCTGGAGGCGCAGGCTGTGCGGGCGGGT
>Ga0272443_10007018_pt1 | contig 10917 bp, 9 predicted proteins | sample SSMAcet12_FD_193581 | JGI IMG/M metagenome (GOLD analysis project Ga0272443, IMG submission 193581) | Marine sediment archaeal communities from Little Sippewissett salt marsh, Falmouth, MA, United States - SSM-Acet-12 | ecosystem: Environmental > Aquatic > Marine > Wetlands > Sediment ... | reverse complement strand
CAAAAATTCTTTCATTCCAGAATAAATAAGATAATTGAAGAACTTGAAAACACGAAAGTAGAGGATGGTGCAAAAATCTGGAAACTGTATGATATGGGTTTTATCGTAAGAACTAAATCGGTTACACTTGCATTTGATTTTACCTCCGGAATCACTTCCGGATCTCGGGAATTTGCCATGGGAATGGATGAAATTAATCGAATAACAAAAAACTGTGATGCCCTGCTCATAACTCATAAACACAAAGAAAATGGTGAAAAAAGAATTGCAGAAACATTCATTAAAAACGATCTTCCCGTTTTTGCTCCATTTGATGTATGGAAGAATGATCCTATGCACAGCTTTATTGTTCATCCCAACAGAATTGCACATAAAAGTGAACAGTTAATTGTAAACGGTAAAAGCATTGATATGGTAACCTACCCAGGACATCAAATGAGTGGTACTGAATGTAATGTTTATGTGATAAGAACACCTGAAGGTATAACTATTTCTCATCTTGGTGATCAGGTAAATGGTGGTGATTATATGGTTGATTTTGATTGGATTGATGATGTAAAAAATAATCACAAAATTGATATAATGATGCCTAATGCTTGTACAGTGAATATTTCCCGAATCCTGGATGGATTTAATCCTAAACTGGTTTTACCTTCACATTCACTTGAACATTCAAATTGGACAGAACTCTCTTGTTGGGCTGATAAAAAATATCTCGAAATGAATTATGCTGAGATTAGAGAATCAAAATATTCTGTTGTTGAAATGTTATGGGGGGAATCATTTCATTATACACCAGATAATTTCAACAGTAAACGATCATTCCTGGAACTTTCCAATTGGGATTAGTTCAAAAAGCTATTGAGTTGCTTCTAATTACTTTGGGAAAAGTTTACTGAAGCTTACGTCCTTATAGGGAAGAAGATAGTATTAATAACTTATTCAATAAGTTACCTTGTAGTTTTTAGTACCGGGAATTTCTCTCTTATTTACAACCAATTTTACTAATTCTGTCTTTGCAAAGGCATGTAAGAGACACATTGATTAAATAATTACGTAACCTTTATGAGGAATATTGTGAAAGTATTTAAATAACTATTGTTGTCAATTTATGATCGAACAAATATTCCTGACTTTCATCAAGATTATGTGCTTTTTTGAAACATTCTTCTGAAAATACGGTAAAAACAAACAAAGATTTAATGTAACTCTTCTTTTACTTGTTTTATTCTGTTTTAAACTTTAAAAATATCACACATGCCTGTAAAAAAATTAAAAGATTTTCTTGATAAAAATAATGTTAAGTATGTTACTATAAAACATTCTAGTGCATACACTGCACAAGAAATTGCCGCTAAAGCGCATATCTCAGGAAAAAAATTGGCTAAAACTGTTATGATTAATGTGGATGGTAAAATGGCAATGGCTGTATTACCTGCTTCCTATCATATTGATTTTGAAATTCTGAAAGAAATTTTTGGAACCAGAAAAGTAGAACTGGCTACAGAATCAGAATTTAAATATCGATTCCCTGATTGTGAACTTGGTGCAATGCCCCCATTCGGTAACCTTTATGATATGGAAGTGTATTTGGCCGAATCATTATCAGAAGATGAGGAAATAGCCTTCAATGCAGGTTCTCATACGGAATTAATTAAACTTTCTTATTCTGATTATCAGCGCTTAGTGGAACCACGGATCTTTAAATTTTCCTGGAAAACAGTTGCATTCCCCAGCGATCCAACAGAAAGGTGGGAAGACTATTAAAAATTATTCTGAAATAATTTGTTTTCTGTTTGCTGGTTAAAACGCTGCAAACATACCTAATGGAAGTTAGGTTCTATTGAAGCTTTTTTAGTTTCCATAAGCTTCTTTATTTTAACGGAAAAACAAATACACCCGCCAGAACGAATTCATTCGGGCCGGGAGACAGAAGTTAAGAAATTTACACTGAACGTTTTTATTCCCTGCCCGACTTTGTCATTCAGGCGGACGTCTTCCGGCCAATTCTCAATTATTTTGTTGAATCTTATTCGTGACTTATAACTATGCATTTCCAATGCAAAGTAGTCTGGTAATCCCCGGCAGCCTGAATCTCATTTTTTCATCAGATTTATATTAAATCCACATAACATTACTAACAATTTGTTCAATTGAACAACAGTTAACAGCAGATGAAGTTTTGAAAGCTAATCAATGTTCATACTCTGCAAAACAACTTTAGGTTATAATCGCCACACAATACGCAACAGAAAGTGTCGTTATACAAAATACAGGATGGAGCAGAAGAGTTGTACGACTATGAGAACAATTCTCTGGTATGTAAAAATTTAGTCGAAGATAAACAGTATGAGAAGGTGAGAGATGAACGAGCTGATTACCTTCCGGGGATTTACTTAGCGGAAGTACCAAAGTAAAAATGACAGTAGTTATTACTGATAAAGTCAAATCTCATATAAAGTCGGAACCTCAAAACTTCATCATTTTTTTGATAAGAAAAAGTTTAGTAGTTATATAACGGACTTTTTATTGGGGAAGGGCTTTTTATCTGCCAGTGGTTGGATAAAAGCCTTTTTTCATTTTATTCTAATTACTAAAACAAAATCATAGGTGTTTGTAAAAACTCAATATCAATATGTGAAACAATTATAAATCAACTTTATGTTGCTTTTTAGCTTGACGATTTAGCTTCGAATCAGAATTAATAATAAATGCTATGAACAATTTAAAATAGTTATCCTACTGATTTCACTAAACATTCCCTCATTGCTTGGAGCTCAGGACAACTCATCAGCAAAGACATGGAGTTTGAACGATTGTGTGAACGATGTTTTAGAACAGAACATCAGATCGGGTGGGGACTCCGGGAATTTAAAAGGACTTCTGGTATTCTAAATTCATAACGAAAAGATGTGGACTATGAAGATTGGCACGGTCGCAAACTGTACAGGAAACTATTGAAGTTACTTCAGAAATATTGATTATAAGAAAAATAGAGATTCAAAGCATTTCATCTCTACTTCTTTTTATACAAGAATAAAATCCCAATAAGGCATATTGTATATTGTATACAAAATTGTATATTTGAATAATATTTTAATAATTTTCAATTCATCTATACAATGAAGTCTGTTATCACCTTTTTTTTGTTAGTGGTTTTTACTGTTTCATATGGTACTAAAAAGAAAACTGAATCAAAGACTGAAACACAAGTAGAGAAAGTTACAGATGAACCAAGCACAACTGTGGGTATCAGGGGTAATAAATTCTATATGAATGGAAAACCTACTTTTGAAGGCAGAATCTGGGAAGGTGTTTCTGTTGAAGGACTTCTTCCCAATTCAAGAATGGTTCAGGGATTATTTGACGATTTAAATCCTGAGACAGCTGTTCGCTGGGATTATCCTGATGGAAAATGGAGTGCCGATAGAAATACAAATGAGTTTGTGGCAGCAATGGATGTATGGAAAGCTCACGGACTCTTAGCATTTACAATCAATTTACAGGGAGGTAGTCCAATGGGATATGGTAATAAGAACTGGTACAATTCTGCATATTTCGAAGATGGAAAATTACGTCAGGAATATATGACTCGTTTGAAAAAAATTTTGATAAAAGCTGATCAGTTAGGTATGGTCCCAATCGTTGGTCTGTTCTATTTTGGACAAGATCAAAACCTGAAAGATGAAACCGCCATAATCAATGCTGTTGATAATGTCACTGACTGGTTGTTGGAATCAGGACATAAAAATGTAATCATTGAAGTTGGTAATGAAAGTAATAATCGGGCGTACGATCATGCAATTTTAAAACAAGATCGAGTTCATGAATTAATTCTTCGGATTAAGAAAAGGGCTCCGGAATTATTGGTGTCAACCAGTTTTAATGGCAATACCCTTCCGCCTGAAAAAGTTGTTGAGGTTTCAGATTATGTTTTGATTCACGGAAATGGAGTTCATGATCCTGTCCGGATTACAGAAATGGTAGAGCAGGTAAGGGCCATGCCAAGTTATACACCCAAGCCAATAGTTTTTAATGAAGATGATCATTTTGATTTTGATAAACCCGTTAACAACTATGTAAATGCTACCAAAGCTTATGCTTCATGGGGATATTTTGACTACAGAATGAAAGACGAGGGTTTTGACCAAGGCTATCAAAGTGTTCCTGTAAACTGGGGAATTAGTTCCGATAGAAAAAGAGGTTTTTTTAACAAAACCAAAGAGATATTTCTTGATTAATACAAATTGGAATGTCCATATAGTCTTGGAAATGTCTAAATTTGCCTTTTGTATACAAAAAACAATTCTAAAGTGGAAATACAAATAAATGATTTAAGTCACGAAGTCTATAAAAGGCTAAAGGCTATGATTCTGGCCAATGAGTTTGCACAGGGAGAGAAGCTAAAACAGGAACAAATAGCCAAAATGTTCGGAGTAAGCAGGATGCCTTTGCACAAAGCATTTCAAATGCTCGAAAATGAGCTGTTGGTTGAAAACTTTCCCAGACGAGGTTACTATGTCACTAAAATTGATAAGTCTAAACTGATTGATGCATTTGAATGCAGGGAAGCTTTGGAAGGGATTGCCGCCAGACGTGTTACAACAGTGATAACCAGAAAAGATTTAAAAAAACTTAAATCACTTTTTTTACCATTCGTGGGTGAAAAACAAATAGACGAAAAGAAATATATTGAATCTGATCAGGAATTTCATAAATCCATTTTAAGATTGAGCGGAAATCAGATTTTGGGAAGGATGGAAATTGTGAATAACATCATCTCACAAACGTTACGCGGAGGATTAATACGCGGACCTGAAGAAACACTCGACGAGCATTTGGCAATTATTACTGCCATGGAAAAAGGAGATGCATTCGAAGCAGAAAGAATTATTCGGGAACATTCAAGAAAATCGTGTCAGTTTTTAAAAGATTCTCTTACTGCTTAAATATATCTCGAATTACTATATCTAATATATAACTATACTGTAATGAAGAAAACCTTTATCCCGCAACGCTTCATTTTAATAACTTTTACTTTTCTTATTTCTGTTTTGATGTATGTTGATCGTGCATGTATTGGTGCAGCCAAGGGAAGTGTCAGTGATGAATTTGGCTTGAACAATATACAGTGGGCATGGGTAATGGCTGCCTTCACACTGGGATATGCGCTGTTACAAAACCCAGGCGGAAGATTTGCAGATAAAAAAGGTGCCAGACTTGTGTTGTCCAGTATTGTTACTGTCTGGTCATTACTCACTGCCCTGACCGGAGCAGCATGGAATTTTATTTCTATGTTAGTTATTCGGTTTCTTTTCGGGGCTGGTGAGGCAGGTGCATTTCCAACCTTATCGAAAGTTGTTTACAAATGGTTTCCTGTGAAGGAACGAGGAATAGTTCAGGGAATAAATTTCTCAGGATCAAGAATTGGCGGTGCAGTGGCTTATCCCATTGTAGTGGCATTGATAGCGTCATTGGGATGGCGTGGAAGTTTCTTTATTTTCGGTGCTGTTGGACTTATATTTGCTTTGGTCTGGTGGTTTTATTTCAGAAATTCACCAGAGGAATCAGGTCTGGTAAGCGAACAAGAGAAGCGATATATAATTGAAAACCGACAAAAGGATAATGGAATTAAAAAAGGAAATTTAACCTTCCTTCAAATTTTAAAATCAAAAAATATGTTGCTTGCCATGATTCAGTACATTGGAAGCAATTTTACTTTTTATTTCACTTTAACATGGATGTTCCCGTATTTAAAAGAAGCGTTAAAAAGTACGGGTACAGCAGCCAGTTTCTGGGCTATGGCTCCACTTATCGGAGGAGCAATTGGTAATTGGGTATCAGGAATTTTAGTAGATAAAATATATAAAAAAGGAAACTTAAAATTATCAAGAAGATTACCTGCAATAATTGGTTTTGTGCTGGCAGCCATCGGTGTTGTTCTAATGACAAATGCACAGTCGGATCTGAATAAAGTAATGTTTTTAACACTGGCAATTTTTGGAGCCGACATGACATTAAGTCCTTCATGGGCGTTCTGTATTGATATTGGTAAAGAAAATGCAGGCTCTGTTTCAGGAACAATGAATATGGCCGGTAACCTTGGGGCATTCACTTCAATTTTAGCCTTTGGTTATTTAGCCGATGGTTTAATTAGATCTGGTGTGGACCCTAAACAAGCTTTGGCCGGAAACGATATGTTTTTTTACATCTGTGCCGGATTGAGCTTAATTTCGATAATAGCATGGTTGTCAATGAACCCAAATAAAAGTATTGAAGCAGACTAGTAAATCATATATAGTCACCGGTAATTAGTAAAGAAAAGAAATATTAAAATAAGCTATAAAATTTGGCAGACTGTCTTCCATCCTTGGTAACCGGTCTTCCGTCAACTTATAAAAAATGAAATTAGCACTAAATACGCTTGTTTACGAAGTAGGAAACAAAGGTCCTGACGAATCGCTACGTTCGGCTGTTAAATATGGTTTTAAATACATAGAATATGCCGGAATCCGTAAAGGAAATCCGCAAACTATGACTGCAGAACAAAAAAAGGAAGCGATAAGAATTGTTAAAGATAATGACATTCATAGTACACAAATGTTGTTGGTAGCCACTAAAGATACAGCTCATCCTGACCCAAAAAAGCGTGATGCAGTTTTTGATTACATGAAAACCTGTGCTGAATTTCAAATGCAACTGGGTGGTCGCCAGTTATTGGTTTGCTGGGGTGGTGGCCTTTATGAACTTGGCACAACACCTGAACAATCATGGTTGTATATGCTTGATAATGTGGGTCGTTTTGCCGATTGGTGCCTCGATAAAGATTTGTTGGTGGGTATCGAACTCGATCCTCATGTTTATTTCATCTGTAACAATACGTACAAACTGGCAAAGGCAATAGAGGATATTGGTTTGCCAAATGTTTATCCAAATATTGATGTTGGACATCTTGTTATTACACGTGAAGAACCGGAGCAATTGGAAAAATTAAAAAGCAGAATGTTACATGTTCATCTGAGTGAAACAGAAAGTTTTGCGCATACAAACAGCATTCTGGGAACCGGAGCTGTTCCGTTCCGCCAGTATGTGGATAAATGTATAGAATTGGGTATAGAAGAAAATTGTGCAAAATTGGGTGAGCCATGTGTTGCTGGTATTGAAATGGGAAGTGAAGCCAGTGGTGGTTTTGTAGAAAATCCCGATTACTGGGTGGAAGAAAGCCTGAAGTTTCTTGAAAAAGAGTTGCCACACGTAACGCGTTAACAAAGTGATCAGTTTACAGTTTCAGTTGGCAGTTGTTGAGGAAATTTACGAATTCTCTGATTCGAAAAATGAATTCCGAAGGGATTGAATATGAATAACATCCGGGGAAATAAAAAATAAAAGGTGAAAAGGTGCATTTTCGCTTGCAGAATGAAACTGCGGCCAACCATGCCCCGCATAACAGGATAAGCTCATCAAGAAAAGAGAACCGTTCCTTCTGAGTTAAAACAGAAAAAAAAAGATTCTTTATACAAACTGAAAATTTTAAAATGAAAATATGTATCGATTGCGACGACGCAGCCATAAACCTGAAAAAAGTACTTTACAATCATTTAAAAAGTAAAGGAATAGATATTACCGACCTGAATTATTCAGAAGGGAGAGAGAATCCGTTATATCCTGAAATTGGTTTTAACCTCGCAAAAGAGGTTCAGGCCGGAAATTACGACCGGGGTATAAGTATTTGTGGCACAGGTCTGGGAATGGCAATGATTGCCAACAAGGTAGAAGGAGTCTTTGCCGGAACCTGCCACGATGTGTTCTCAGCAGAAAGACTTCGAAAAAGTAATGATGCTCAGATAATTACCATGGGTGAACGCGTTATTGGTCCTGAGTTGGCAAAAACCGTAATAGATGCCTGGCTTAATTCCGAATTTGAAGGAGGAGGCTCTGCCCCCAAAGTGGCTCAAATGCGGGAATTGGAAAAACAGTCTTTCCATTCAGGGAAATAAATTGGTAACTCGTCTTCCTTTGTAAAGGGGAAATATTGGAGGATTGAAAATGTGTAACTATTAAATTTAGAATATCATGCAAAAATTTGTAAACGATCCGTCAAAAGTAGTTGATGAAATGCTGGAAGCCTATGTTAAGGTTCATTCCGATTTGGTTAGCCCAACTGAAAATGAAAGAGTAGTAAAATATAAAGATGCTCCCATTGAGGGGAAAGTAGGAATTGTAACTGGTGGTGGTTCCGGACATAAACCTGCCTTTATTGGTTATGTCGGACGAAATATGGTTGATGCCGTTGCCTGTGGAGAGATTTTCTCATCACCACCCGCACAAATGTTTTATGATGCAGTTAAAGCAGCCGATAGCGGAAACGGTGTCGCGATATTGTACGGAAACTACGCGGGTGACAATATGAATGTGGCTATGGCCATGGACGAAGCAGAAGATGATAATATCGAAGTTAAAAAAGTTGTTGCCAATGACGATGTGCCTTCAGCACCAAAGGGAAAGGAGGATAAGCGTCGTGGTGTAGCCGGAGAAATACTAATGTGGAAAGTAGGTGGTGCAAAAGCTGCAATGGGTGGTTCTTTAAATGAGGTTATTGCCGTTGCTCAAAAGGCAATCGATAATACACGAAGTATGGGAATTGGTTTGTCTCCATGCACCATTCCTGAAGTCGGTCATCCAAATTTTACCATTGAAGAAGGCAAAATGGAAGTTGGAATTGGTCATCATGGTGAACCGGGAATTGAAGTTTGTGACCTGGAACCTGCTGCTAAAATTGCACAACGTTTTTGTGATGTTATTATTCCTGATCTGCCTTTTGAAACCGGCGACGAAGTTGTAGTCTTAATTTCCGGTTTGGGATCAACACCTGTCATGGAACAATATATTGTATATAATGATGTTGAGAAGATTCTGTCAGACAAAGGAATAAAGGTCTATCATTCTTATGTAGGCAATTATTTTACTTCACTGGAAATGGCAGGTATTACCTGCACTTTAATGAAGTTGGATGATGAGTTAAAGGAATGTATTGATTATGAGTGTGATTCAGTTGGAATGAGACAATTTCAAAGGTAACAAAGAAAAGAATTTAGTGATTCTTAGTGACTTGGTGATTTAATGGCGTTTTTTAAACACAAATACACAAAGCCACAAAGTTTCACAAAGAAATATGATTGAATGAAGAAATTTTCAAATAAAGATGGCGCTGTTATCATAGAAAATATGATCCGGACGATACAAGAGAATAAACAGTATCTAAGCGATATTGATGGCTTGATTGGTGATGGTGATCATGGCATTAACATGAACAAAGGCTTTACCATGTGTCGTGAAGAACTGGATCAACATCTGGGTGATTTGGCGTATTCTGCCAAAGTATTATCAAAAATCTTAATGATGAAAATAGGTGGTTCAATGGGACCGCTATATGGAAAACTCTTTCGTGGTTTTGCCAAAGAATTAAATGGTAAAGAAGAGATAGGAATTGAAGAAATGGGAGCTGCGTTGGAGGGAATGCTCGCTTCAATTCAAACCATATCTCCTGCAAAACCAGGCGATAAAACGTTGATGGATACCTTGGTTCCGGCTGTGGAAGCCTATCAAAAATCAGTTTCGGATGGAAAAGATTTTGAAACAGCGTTGGATGAAATGAAATCTGCCGCACAGGCTGGAAGAGATTCTACCAAAGATATGGTAGCTCAGTTGGGTCGTGCCAGCCGGCTGGGAGAGCGTTCACGTGGGGTATTGGATGCCGGCGCAACATCGTGTTGTCTGCTCCTGGAAACATTGGCAGATACATCAAAAGAATTATTAAAATAAATTACGGATAGAGGATTTGGAAATTGGAACAGGAAACAAAACTTCCGACTTCTGACTTCCGTCTTCCAACAAAAAAAATATGTCAGAAATTAAACAAGGAGTAATAATTGGTTTCCTCGGTAAAACACAGGATCGTTTTTCAGAATACCAGGCACCAGTAACAACCGAACAAAAATTGGAGTTAGTATCTAAAATTGAAGGCTTTTCCGGCGTTGAAATGGTTTTTCCGTACGAAAACGGAGCACCTGAAGAAACCAAGGCATGGATGGCAAAACATAACCTGGAGTTTGCAGCTATCAACGTAAATATTAAAAAAGAGGCGGAATGGGTGCCGGGAGCATTATCTCGTCCCGATAAAAACATTCGTGATCGTGCAGTGGCTATGATCAAAAAAGCAAAAGATTTTGCCAAAGCCGTTGGTGCACCTCATGTTACCTGTTGTCCACTAAGTGATGGTTATGATGTGCTTTTCCAGATCAATTACAAAACTGCCTGGAACTATATGGTAGAAACAATTGCAGAAGCAGCAGATTATTTACCGGATGTACCGTTATTTATCGAACCAAAATACTCTGAAACACGGGTCCACTGCCAACTGGATTCAACCGCGAAAGGATTATTATTGTTGAAAGATGTAAAATGCAAAAACACAGGCATTACAATAGATATGGGCCATTCCCTGCAAAGCCAGGAGAATCCTGCTCAGGCGTTATCTTTGATTTATGAAAGCGGCTATGATGCGTACATACATACGAATGACAATGACACGAAAGCGGACTGGGATTTGGTTGGTGCCAGCCGTCATTTTTTACATTATGTGGAATTAATGTACTGGGCTCAGGAATATGGCTATAACAAATATTTTACAACAGATGCTTCTCCCCGGATTTTTAATGTGCTTGAATTCTTTAACCGCCATTCAGAAATAACCATTGGTGCTTATGAATTGGCAAAAACATTAAATCGTGAAAAGATAAATGAAATGATGCAATCAGAGGATTATAATGGTTTAATGAAGATGGTTAATAAAGACATTTACAGGATATAAAAATAAACGAATCGGCTTAATCAGGTTAAACCATAAAGTCTGGTTAA
>Ga0272443_10007017_pt1 | contig 10919 bp, 19 predicted proteins | sample SSMAcet12_FD_193581 | JGI IMG/M metagenome (GOLD analysis project Ga0272443, IMG submission 193581) | Marine sediment archaeal communities from Little Sippewissett salt marsh, Falmouth, MA, United States - SSM-Acet-12 | ecosystem: Environmental > Aquatic > Marine > Wetlands > Sediment ... | reverse complement strand
CGGGAAAATAGTATGTTTTGGAAACCCAAGCCATTACACTTTAATTTTAAGGAGGAAACTCAATGTCCTTGAGTCCATTAAGCCGCGAGGCACCATTTAAATATATCCGTCAGGCGATAAAGTTATTTCAACAGAGGAATGGCAAGGTTATTGTTGAAATAGGCTGTATACGACAGCGATTTAACCATCCCATTGAGCAGGAGCCACAAGACTGTCCCTCTCGTTTAGACGGTCATAGCACCGTTCATTTTGCGTCTACGGGGGCGCAGTTCTTTTCTGTCGATATCAGTAAGGCACACATCAATCTGGCGAAGGAATTAACTGCCGGGCACCAAAACACTATTATACAGCAGATTGATGGGATTAAGTTTCTGAAAAACTTTTTTAAACCTATAGATTTGCTGTTTCTGGATGCGTGGGATGTAGAAATACCTGATAGCGCTGAGAGACATTTGGAGGCGTATGAGGTTGCAAAAAAACACATGTCCCCCCAGGGGTTAATATTGATTGATGATTGTGATGTGGGTATGGTTGAGGGTAAGCTGGCCCCTGCTGTGAATTTATATGGTGGTAAGGGAGAAAAGGTTGTACCTGTGGCGCAGAATGAGGGTTGGAAGGTTTTAATGCGCGGAAGATGTGTTCTCCTGTCCAGGCAATAATTATGCGCAGAAAATCAAATATAAACGATTACATCGAAAAAAACAGGCAGAAGAAGTGGATAGAAATATTGCAGGAAAACCGGGATCTGAAAAAACAGGTGAAAAAATTGAATGATCCTGAGCATGTCAGCAGTTTGTTGGATGCGATAGAGCGTATGGCGGACTACCAGGCAATGTTGATGAAACAGATAAAGGAATTAAAAAGGGCTCAAAAAAAATGATAGAAAAGGAAACTATAACCATAATAGCACTTTCAATGATTGGCGGGTATTCTATATTGGCAGTAGTGTTAATAATAGTTTTTAATTTTACCGGTAAAAAACCTACAAAGAAAACAACAAGGACCTTTGTATGAACGTGGTATTGATACATATTGGAAATGAAGTTCCTCCATATTTCTGGCAGTGTGCAGAGCAGGTCCGGAGATGGTTCGGCGGGAATATACATGTGGTTATACCAGACAGGTATAGCACAATGAATGTTATCAGGAGGATTGGATTGCACCCATATCCGGTTGAAAGGGCTATAGAAAGCAAAATTTACCGTGAGTTTGAAAAGTGGTGCTATCTCTCCGGTTTCTGGAATGTAACACTCGGCAGGTTATTTGTATTACAAGAGTTGATGGCGGTAAAAAGTCTGAAAGATGTCGTTCACATTGAAAATGACGTTTTAATTTACACCAATCCCGATAATTACATCACACAGTTTCGACGGTTGGGAAATGAAAATGTTTTATTGACTCCGGTAGGCCCTGAACATGCATCTGCGGCATACATGTACTGTAAAAACATAACAATGCTAAATAAATTAAATTCCATGTTTGCTAATTATTTTATCATGGGGAAAAGCTACATAAGGGAGATGTTTGGGAAAACAAATATTAATGAAATGGAGATGTTGGCCCATTTTGAAAAAAATTACCGAGTAATTAAATATTTGCCAATAGTACCAATTGGCAACGGTTCATCTACATATAACCTGTTTAAATCAGTTTTTGACGGGGCAAGTGCAGGCCAGTTTATTGGAGGTACACAGAGCGATCCCCCGGGATGGGCAGGCCCACATCATTGGCTGGGAGCTGAATTAATTAAAAACCGGTATGCATTTGTATGGGATGTGGAAAATCATAAGAGGGTGCCCTTTATGATATTAAAAACAAATCCCCAACACAGAATACGGGTAAACAATCTTCATATCCATAGTAAAAATCTGAAAAGTTATATGTAAAGAGAGGTAAATTATGAGGTCTTTTGGTATGAGTAATTTTAATTCTCCAAAAATAACATCGATAACTCACACTGTTCAAGAATCATGGCAGAAGCAAGAAGAGAGAATGCGAGAAATTATAGAAAGAGATGTTAGATCGCTTTCTAACTATATGGGTCAAGAAATATGGAAATTAGGATATTGGCCTCATAAATGTGACTTTGTTAAAGAGGCGGCAAACTATGATAAGTGTGTACGGCTGGGATTAAAGGCGAAAATTCATAAATATGAGGAAACATATGCTCAGAGATTTTATCCGCTTTATAATGCATACAAAGAAGCTGTTTTGGAATTAAGGAAAATAAAAAGGTCATGGTGGTATAAATTATTAAGTTTACTGTCAATAATCAAAGAATAGTGGTATTTATGGAATTGATATACGGAGACAGATTTATAAAATTAGCTGATTACCAGTGGCAGGACAGGGTGCAGATGTTTAGCAGGGGAAGAAACCCTGAAAATGAAATTCCGATTGTGTTTTGCAAAACGGACTATCTGAATTCATTTTTTAAACATATAGGAGAAATGGGCAGGTACAGCACGGTCTTAAAGGAATATATTCTGTTATCACATGATTCAGACGGCTGTATCGTCCCGGGGGGGGCACGGGTATTTGATTATAATTTTGTAGAATCTAAAATACCGTCCCGTCAGAGAATGTGGTATGCACAAAATCTGGACGTACTGTCTTCTAAAATCCGCCCTTTGCCAATAGGGCTTGAAAATAAAAAGTGGCACAATGGTAAAAAATGGGAAGAGCTTTTGAATATAATAGGGCAAAATTTACCTAAAAAAGATAGTCCGCTTGTATATTTAAACGTCGAGCCGACAACAAATTTATCAGAACGGCAGAGGTGTGTGAATATATTACGCACCAAACCATTTGTTAAACATTCTCTGAGAAAGCCCTATCTGGATTATATAACAGAAATGGCACAGCACAAATTTGTGGCGTGTCCGGAGGGTAATGGTTTTGATACACACCGGATGTGGGAGGCACTATATCTGGGATGCGTACCAATTGTAAAAAAGAGGGTATTTACCGAGATTCTGTCCCACTATTTGCCAATAATATTAATTAACGATTGGGATGAGGTTGAAAAAAGTACACTATCGTTGTTTGTGCCAAGTAAAAGCTTTAAAAAAGGTATGGATTTCGAGTTTTGGAAAAGAGTGGTTCGCGGAAAAATAAGTATTGCGTAGAAAATGTACTGCATATGCCTAGTTGTTTAAAATTCCGTTTTGAAAGGCGAATATTATGGCAAATTTGAAAAGGTATTTTTTTCATCCAGATGGAATGAGGCTTGATATGGCCCAGGAAGGTTCTGAGATTCGCGGTGAGTGGGTCAAATTTGAAGATGTGGCAGCTCAAAACTCCACATCAAACAACACCGAAAGTGATGCCATTGCTTTGATTAAAAAACTTTATCGCATGTCGAGCAAAAATGGTTATTCAGGTCAAATTACTATACGTGGTATTGATTACAGTACACATCGCCGAATGGAAAAAATAGCGCAACGGACACACATTTCGTAAACGTTAGAAGAAATTCCATTATCAAAACAAATATTATAAAGATTTCGGCTAGGAAAGGAGTTTTAAGATGCCCATACTAAAAGGTGAAGATGGCAAGTTAGCATTTTACTTTGGGAAAGGTGATATAGTTTTTTCTTCGGCATATGATAAGGGTGGTAATCCTGAGAACGATTATATAGCATTCTGGCAATCGGATAAGCCGTATCCAATTGATGAGCCGTTGCCTGAATTAACTGGTAAGGAAGTTCATAATTGGAATGTAAAAATGTTCTTTCCTAAAAGGGAAAGTTTACAGTCATTAATAAATTTTTTAACAGAATACCGTGATGAAAAATGGCCGCCGAAATCACAAGAGGAAGTTGATAATTCCACATCTTCTAACACATAAAGTTTACCATTGGTAAAGACAACGGCGAAACATTTATCGGACGTTGTACAAAATTTACCATAGCTGGGCAGGATTAATATTATAAGGAGTTTGGTTAATATGGAAAATGAATTTGTTTGTTTTTATGAACTCAATGATGGGCGGTGTGGTTTGACCGGAAAGGGTAGTTGTTGGGATGGATTGATATGTGATATTAATGGTAAATGTGAACATTCTACCGAGTGCGAAAGTTACCAAACTCCAATAGAGGTAGAATCCCATGAATAGCGTATGCTATGGCCGTGATATGAATATCACTAAATTTTGTACAATGCGTTCACATCATTTCGAGTCGTGCATGGAAAGGCCGCTATGGAAAAAATTGCACAACTCTCACAGGTTACCATTTTTCGGAAAGAACCCGAAAAACACTAACCAATGTGAACGCATTAGAAGAAATTCCATTATCAAAACAATTCACAACAAAGGGAATAAGTATGCCAAGAAAATTACAAGAGAAAGATCGCGCAACGGCTAGGCTGTTGGTAACCGAAGAACAGCATGATATGGTTTTTAAAATTGCTGATAAAATGGGCTGTTCGATAACCCAGGCAATGAAAGTGATATTAGGGAAGTTTGAAAAATCCGATGAGTCTAATTTTAAAAACCGAAATATACATTGCGGTAAGTACTTGGTTTTTAATGAGGGAGTTTTGTCTCTTTCCAACCTGTTTATTTGTAATAAGGATGGGGAGGGGTATGATTTTAATAAAGACAGGTTTGAGGAAATGGTGGACGTTTTCTTCAAGAATAAGGATAACCGGGAGGGAAAGTAAAATGGTAGTAAATAGCGATATAACATATCCTATTACAAAAGAGTCGCAGGTTGGGAGGCGTGGAAAAAAGGCCCGCAAGAAAGAGCGCAGGAGCGTTTTAAATGACAAAAAAGAGTGTGAGCTACTTGTAGATGCTCTAACCTATTTGGACGACATAGGTGCCTGTTACTTTCGTCTTCTCGAAGATTGGCAGTGGAACTTCATTTCATGGAACGCCCCAAAACAATTAAGAGACGAGGTTAATGCCAATTATGCAGGATGGGCGGACCTTTTTATTTTTAAAAAGACGTGTAATTTAAATTCTGTATTAATTGTTGAACTAAAGGTGGCGGGTAGAAAGCTGCGGAAAAACCAGATAGACCGGGCCAGGGATGTTAATGTTAAGGTGATCCGGAATATCGATGATTTTATGATATTAGTGGATGATTTTCTTGGTATTGAAAATAGTTATTGATTTTTATCTGTAATTGTTATATTATTATATTAAGCCAAAAATAGGCAGAAAAGGGGTCCCCTGCATGACAATGATGTCCGGTTTTATAAATTTGATTAATTACGGAAATGTATCGAATATGTGTATGTTTAAGTCATGCTGAACATGCGCTACCCGCGATACATTTCCGTTTTTTTTATATAATATGAAGGATAACGATCTATATTTTTCACACGATGCGAGTGCCATGGATGATCAGAAAATGATTAACCTGTATAATCGGTGGAAATGGAAAGGCACAGGAATTTACTGGCACATAATAGAGCTTTTAAGGAAGGCGGATAATTACGAGCTCGTCCGAGATTATTTAAATTTATCAAAAAAGTTCAAAATATCTGAAAAAATATTAAAAAGTATCATCGAGGATTTTGAATTATTTGAAATAAAAGGAGCAATATTTTACTCGAATTCCCTTAAAAGACGAATGGTAAAAGTTAAAGAAAAAAGTGAGAAGGCGCGTGTAAGTGCAAGAATTAGATGGGAAAAGGAACTTCAAAAAAAATATGGTTTATCATCTATTGGAGACCTGATGCGCTCTGCTGGATAAATGCGAACGCAGTGCGAATGCATAAACGGCTTTAATGCGAACGCATTGCTATAAATTAAATTAAATATATAAAAGCTCTTTTAAAGAATCTTTATATGTAACTTAGTAAGAGGAGTTTGTGGTGATTTGTAAAAAGGCGATAGAGATTTTCTCTTTTGTTAAAATTTCAATCATTATCATTGTTTTAATTTTCCTTTTTTACATATATAGCATAATATTTATAAATATTTTTCTTTTTAAGATAAATTCGTTTGAAGATTTAAGAAAGGAGACCGACATTGAACAAAACAAAAATTGATTGGGTGAACGAGAAAGAGGGTTGGAAGCTTGATTACACCTGGAATCCTGTTTATGGGTGTAAAAACAATTGTTTCTATTGCTATGCCAGAGCTATACACAATATGCGCATGGGTATTAAAAAAAAGAGATTGCCTCAATATGAAAAGCCTTTTTCAGAAATTCAGTTTTTCCCCGAACGATTGAAACAATTAAAATATTTAAAATGGCCGTCTACAATTTTTGTGGGGGATATGGGTGATATTTTCTGGCAGGATTCTGAAAACATGCAAACCCTGTTAAGTGTGATTGCAGAATATCGTGAACACAGGTTTTTGTTTTTGACAAAAATACCAAAAGTGTACGGAAGGTTCGAATTTTCAGATAACTGCTGGTTGGGATTAACGGTAGAAGCAGGGACGCAATTGGGGCAAAATGGGTTTATGGATTTTCAGTTAATGGATTTTCCCAATAAATTTCTAAGTATCGAGCCTATATTGGGTTCATTTGAAGACAAAAATCTTTCTTTTGTGAAATGGATAATAGTGGGTAAAATGACCGGAAAGTATGGCCGGGATCATTATTATTCCAGTTCGTGGCCTAAAAGCATACTGCATGACAATGTTTATTTCAAAAACAATATAAAGGGTTACTTGTAGTGGATAAGAAAAAGAAAAATTCTTCCGGTACAAAGGGAAGACTGACTTTAAAACAGCTTGAGTTCTGTTATGAGTATGTGGCGCAAAAGGGTAATGGTGCAGCTGCGGCAAAGGCAATAGGTGTTGCAGAAGGATCCGCCAGACAGGTTGCCTGCCGGTGGTTAAAAAACAGTAAGATAGCCACTAAAATCAAAAATATTTACAAAAAATATTTCAGTACTCTGGGTTGTGACAGCACAGACGTTCTCCGGGAGTTGCAAAAGGTAGGGTTCAGCAATATGGCAGATTATATTGACTGGAACGAAAACGGTATTACAATCAAATCCCCCGAGGATATCGGGGATGCTGTAGGCGCGATAAAGGAATTAAAGATAATCAGGCGTCATTATCCTAAACTGGAATGTGACGAAACAGAAACAATAATTAAATTGCATGACAAAATTCGTCCTCTTGAGATTCTAAAGAAAAACTCTATTGAGTTAGACGAGGAGGAGGAAGAAATTTCCAAAAATGTGGTGTTAAACATAAGTGCAGACGATCTTCAAAATAAAGATGCTACCGAGATCGCAAGAGATTATACTAAACTTTTACAACACGTTCGAAAAAGCAAATAAGTATCAATACAGCGATCCGGAGAAATATCAGGCAATTCTGGACAATCTCTACAAGAAAGAGATTGCGAGACGCTATAATTTATTGGCCAATATAGGTAATGACCCTGAAAAAATTAAAAAAACACTGGCATACATTTCCAGGAGAGAGGCAATTGTTGACTGGCTGGTTGATTGGGGATGGACATATGACCCTAGAAACGTTTCACTGGGTTTGCCAACGGATATACCGTTTATTCCATGGCCAATACATATCGAATTTATTGAGTGGTTTTATGACCGTTATTTCCGGCAGAAGGGGGGATTGATTGAAAAGAGCAGGGATATGGGAGCAACCTGGTTATTTTGTTTTATTTTTATACGTGAGTGGCGATGGGTTACCGGGTTCCGGGCGGGGATAGGATCGCGTGTGCTGTCTCTTGTAGACGATATAGACAACCCAAAGGCTATTTTTCCGAAAATGAGGGTTATAATAAATTCCCATCCACAATGGTGGTTGCCAATGGATTGGAACCATAATAAGCATGACAAGCGCGGTAACCTGAAAAATCCTGAAAATGGGGCGGTAATATCGGGAGAGGGGGGAGACGATATTGGGAGAGGGGACCGTACATCGGTATATCTTATAGACGAAAAAGCATACCTGGAACATCCCGAGAGAGCAAATGCATCGCTTTCAAGAACGACTAACTGCCAAATGGATTTGAGCACCCCTTTTGGCATGAACGAATTTGGTAAAAAGCGTTTTTCCGGCAGGGTTAAGGTTTTTACATTTTTCTGGAAAGAGGATCCGAGAAAAAGTGATGAGTGGTATGAGGTGTTTAAGGCAGAGCATGACGAGGTGGAGGTTAAACAGGAAGTAGATATTGATTATCACGCATCCGTTGAAAATTTATTTATACCTCCACAGCATGTAAGAGCCGCGGTGGATTTCGATTTACCGGAAACAGGTATACGCTCGGCAGCACTTGATGTGGCGGCCGGTGGTAAGAATAAATCGGCGCTGGCTATAAGGAAGGGTTGCAGAGTTTGTGTGAGGGATTATAATTTTAAAAACGGAGTCGATTTAACATATTTTTGCATCGATAAATGTCATGACGAGTTTATTGATTATCTGAATTATGATCCATTGGGTGTAGGTCATTCCGTTCATTCAACGATAGAGCGGACCGAAGTTCCTATATCTTTTGAGTTTTTTCCTGTGGGTGCCGGTGAAAAGCCCTCCGATCTATTTTATGAGGAATTTGGAAGATTCGCTAAAGATATTTTTGCAAATGCGGTAACAGAATGGTGGTACCGTGCGAGTGTGTTGTTTAAAAACACCTATGAGCACCGGGAACATGGTGTACCACACAAACCGGAAGAGATGATATCCATTGAAAATAATAATAATTTAATTAGTCAATTGTCCGCACCACTAAAGCAGTACACGGCAAGTGGAAAAATAAAAAGGGAATCCAAAGAGGATATGGCAAAACCCACCAGGGGTATAAAAAGGCTGGACGATGCTGACGCTGTGGTAATGTCTCTTATCCCGAAGGGAATTGCATTTAACCGTGTATGGCCGTCCTACAGCAGCAGTAATTTTAAGCCAACCAGGATAAAGTGGAAAGGGCTTGAGCCTGGTTATTCTCAGATATTCATTGTGTTAGTGCTGGATCGTGCTGGTGGAATTTATGGAAACTGTTTTTACTGGGGCAGAAAAACAAAAGTTTTGCGGGTGTATGCAGAGCTATTTCACCCCAATCCGGTTGCTGAATTACTGGGGGAAGATATTCGACAGAGTGCAATGGTACCGCTTAAGGCTGGCCCTAACATGCCAAAAATAAGCAAGATATATTGTAATGATGAAATGATGATCAGGGGGAAAAGCGACTGGTCGTATGTCCTACTTAAGAGAGCAAAAATCCGTATTCATTCTCCCACCAGTTACGAGGAAAATGCGAGTGTTTTGCTGGCCAGGTCAATGATACAGAAACGGCAGGTTATTGTTGATGATAAGCTGCGAATGACCAATATGCAATACAGAAACTGGAGAATAGTAGACAATAAACCTGAAATTGGCTATCCTTATTGCAGGTCTCTCTGTATAGCGGTATCTGAGCTAAAAGCGTCAAGAGAGTTAGAGAGTGATGAAAATAAATTTTTACCACCATACAGTAAAAAGAAAGAAAAAATACGTAAACGGTTAGAAAACCAGAGTTATTCTGCAGGAGCAAAAGCTATACTCGGTGCAAGTTCGGATGGCAACGGTGACTCAAACGAATACGATTATCTTCTTAAATAAGGAGGAATACGATGGTTCTTGATAATAATAAAAAGGTATTTTGTAAAACGTGTGGGAATACCAGACGGGTTGTCAGGTTTTCTGTGGTGGATGCCCGAGCTTATTTCGAGCCGTGCCCGGAGTGTCATGGTGTAGGTCCGAAGCGGCAGAGTGCTGAAACCTCTGACGGCGTAAAGGTGTTGCCGCATAATGGCATTTTACACTATTTCTATTACGTTTTTAACGAACAGCAGGTGGCCTCGGTGCAGACAATTATAGAGGGTGTTCAATTGCAGGAAAAGAGGTACATGGTTGTTTCGATTTTAAACATGACAACAGACCGTGAATATCGCAGGCGTGGATATATGAAAAAATTAATTGACAAGATAAAAAACCTTCATAACGGGGAGGTAAAGTATATATTCACGAGTTGGGATAATTCAAAGGAGTATTCCCGGGGATATCTGCAGCGGCAGGGTTTTCGCAGAGAGGGTACACATTTAATATGGAGGCGAGACAAAAATGGAACAGAACTGGTTTCCCGTAAAAACCCAGTCGGGTAATGAAATTGAGTTGAATTTTGATGTTCTTCTCAAGGCGTTGGGGGTGTTATTAAAATTGGCACCACAAGAGCTGCGGTCCCCTCCGGATTTTCTGGACGCGTGTTACAGACAGAAAATAGGATTGCAGGAGGCGTTTGGAAAAATAGAGTCCGGGGAAAGCGATAATCCTGTAGATATAATGTCGGATGAGTATAAGACTGCGGGTGATGCGTGTAAAAACTGTTATGCCTCACCTGAAACCTGTAAAATCCGTGAAACCGATAGTGTCGGGAATGAGGAGTGTATTAAAAGAAGGGAGCGATACGCAGATGAAAACTGCGAGGGAGATGTATCTGAGGGCGGCGGAAGCCGGAGAAATCACGTTGACGCAGAAACAGCTTAACAGACTTAAGTTTCCTATTGGAAATATAGATTATAAAACAAAATGTCCGGAGTGTAATGTGGGCTGGTCAGTCATAATTGATGAAAAACACCAATGTTTAGGATGTAATTGTGTTTATGTACCTGAATAAAATATTACATGGCAATGCGATTGATGTTCTCAGGACATTGCCGGATGAATTGGTGCAAACAGTTGTTACTTCCCCTCCATATTGGGGATTGAGAGATTACGGAGTTGCCGGGCAGCTTGGCCTTGAGAAATCACCAGAGGAATACATTTCTAAAATGGTCGAGATATTCTGCGAGGTTAAGAGAGTGTTGCGGGAAGATGGTACGCTGTGGCTTAATTTGGGGGATACGTATTGGGGTGGTAAGGGGCAATCTTCACAGGCCTGGTCTACTCTCAATCAAAACAGAGACACATTACAGAAAGCTCAACATCAAATTTGTGGAAGGGG
>Ga0272443_10007016_pt1 | contig 10919 bp, 10 predicted proteins | sample SSMAcet12_FD_193581 | JGI IMG/M metagenome (GOLD analysis project Ga0272443, IMG submission 193581) | Marine sediment archaeal communities from Little Sippewissett salt marsh, Falmouth, MA, United States - SSM-Acet-12 | ecosystem: Environmental > Aquatic > Marine > Wetlands > Sediment ... | reverse complement strand
ATCATGAATATCAGGATTATTTCTGGCGTCATTCCCTGGGCGTAGCTCTGGCCGCCCGGGTGGTCGGATACAAGGTAAATGGGGCTAACCACTTTGATCCCGAAGGCGGTTTTTCGGCCGGGCTTCTGCATGATATAGGAAAAATGGTTATTGCCGTTTATATGTCCGATCAGTTTGAGGAGATTAAAAACGTAAAACAGGATAATCCCGGTGTCCCCGAATATCTGATAGAAGAAAAAATCATTGGATGTTCTCATGCCGATATCGGCGCTTTGCTGGCAGGTCAATGGAAACTTTCGGAAAAATTGGTCGATGCTATCCGTTACCATCATTTCCCGGAATCTTCGGAGATCGAAAACAGCTCCATGCCATACCAGATTAACATCGCTGATTATCTGTCCAAATATACTTTTGAATATGATCCTGAACAGGAGCAGGGGCCGCCGGATCTGGAACCCTTGAGCAAACATGTTCTTGATTACGCCGGAGTGACTCAGGAGCAGGCTAACGGTCTGACAAACCGCATCCGTGAAGAGTTCTTCAAATCGGAAACTTTCCTGGAATTAACCCGCGCACAGTCTTAAAATAAGGCGAAAATAGATTACTTTCCTTCCTGCCCGTAATTAAAAAGTACCAATCCCCAGTACAGTCTTTAGGCCTCTTTCCTCGAAATTCGAAAAATTGATCCATCCGCCATGAATCAATATTTTAATTAGATTAATAGTTGAAAAACAAAACCAAACCTTAACGATCCCAGAATGTTAGACGTATAAGCTTGTACGGGCGAGAATATTAAGAAATCGCTTGACAATTCCGATAAATTGGCGTAAATAGGAAAGCTCGAAGATTATGTTTTTCAGAGACTTGTGGGCGATTAGCTCAGTTGGTTAGAGTGCTTGCTTGACATGCAAGAGGTCACTGGTTCGATTCCAGTATCGCCCACCATTTGAAACCCTTTTCAAGAGGGTTTTTATTTTAGACTATGGCCGAAATTAAAATAACCCTGCCTGATGGCAGTGCAAAAACATACCCGGCCGGAGTAACCGGTCTGGAAATAGCCCGGTCGATTTCTTCACGATTGGCTAAAGAGGCTCTGGCAGTTAAGTATAACGGCCGCGTTATTGATATTGACCGGCCCCTTGATGCCGATGGTGGAGTGCAGGTAATAACCTGGGAAGACCGCGAGGGCAAGGAAGTCTTCTGGCACAGTTCGGCCCACATTATGGCTCAGGCCGTGCGCGAATTGTTTCCCCAGGCCAAGCTGGCCATCGGTCCGCCTATCGATGAAGGTTTTTACTACGATTTCGATGTTAAAAAACCGTTTTCACCGGAAGATTTGCAGGCCATAGAAAAGAAAATGGGGGAACTGATTGCCGAGGATGCGACTTTCAGGCGCGTTGTCTGTTCCCGCCTGGAAGCTCTGGATAAATACAAGAGCGAAGGCGAAATTTATAAGGTTGAATTGATTGAGGATATGCCGGCTGATGAGCAGATAACCATTTATAGCCATTCCCGTTTTGACGATCTCTGCCGCGGCCCGCATCTTCCGTCAACCGGACGCATTAAGGCCTATAAACTGATATCTTCGTCGGGCGCTTACTGGCGCGGTTCCGAAGATAATAAAATGCTCCAGCGAATTTACGGGGTGACTTTCCCGAAGAAAAAAATGCTGGATGAATTTTTGCACCGCATGGAAGAAGCCGAGCGGCGCGATCATCGCAAACTGGGCAAACAGCTGGAGTTGTTCTTAATTTCAGAGGAAACCGGGCCGGGATTGGTGATGTGGTTGCCCAAAGGCGCGATCATCCGTAACGAAATTGAAAATTTCTGGCGCGAGGAACACATCCGGGGCGGCTATAATCTGGTTTATTCGCCGCATATTGCGCGGCTGGATTTATGGGACCGGAGCGGTCATACTGATTTTTACAAGGATGATATGTATCATCCGATGGAAGTAGATAAGGGTAAATATCAAATCAAGCCGATGAATTGTCCTTTTCATATCGTTATGTACAATTCAAGGCGCTGGTCTTATCGTGATATGCCTTTGCGTTGGGCCGAGTTGGGAACAGTTTACCGCTATGAGAGAGCCGGGGTTTTGCACGGCCTCATGCGTGTGCGCGGATTTACTCAGGATGATGCTCATCTTTTTGTCCGGCCCGACCAGATGGTAGATGAACTGGTCCGAGTGCTGGATTTTTCGATCCATATGCTGACTTCGTTCGGATTCAGAGAACTCGAAATATATCTTTCGACCCAGCCGGAAAAGGCCATCGGGGAATCCTCGGACTGGGAAGCGGCGCAAAACGGCTTGCGCAATGCCCTGGATATTAATAAATTGGAATATCAGGTCGATGAGGGCGGCGGCGCCTTCTATGGCCCGAAAATAGATATTAAGATCAAGGACGCTCTGGGTCGAGCTTGGCAGTGCAGTACGATCCAGTTCGACTTTAATTTACCGGAACGCTTTGATCTGACTTTTGTCGATCGTGACGGCGAACGACGGCGTCCGTATGTAATTCACCGAGCTTTGCTGGGATCGCTGGAGCGTTTCTTCGGTACTCTGATTGAGCATTATGCCGGGGATTTTCCGCTCTGGCTGGCTCCGATTCAGGTCCGTATCTTGCCCGTAGCGGATCGCGTGATGGAATTCGGGCAGGAATTGATGAAACAATTCCAGGATGCTGGTGTACGTATCGAGCTTGATGAGCGCCCGGAAAAGATAGGCTACAAAATACGGGAAGCCGAGCTTTCCAAGATTCCGATAATGATTATTATCGGTGATCGGGAAGCGGAAAAAAAGCAGGTCTCGGTCAGACGGCGCGGATGCGGCGATCTTGGTGTTATGAATGCCACTGATTTATTGCAAGCCGTTACAGATGAAATATCAGCCCGTAGCAATGAACCGCAAATGGGCAAAAAGCAGGAGGAATTGGTATAAAAAAGCCGATGACGCGGGTCAATGAGCAAATCCGAATTTCACCGATTCGATTGATTGGCCCCGATGGTGAGCAGGTCGGTATTATCCCGACGAAAGAGGCGCTGGAAAGAGCGCATGAAGCGGGTCTTGATTTGGTAGAAGTCGCACCCAGCGCACGACCACCGGTTTGTCGCATTCTTGATTTCGGCAAATATAAATATGATCTGGCCAAGAAGCAGGCTGTTTCCAAAAAGAAACAGCATTTGGTTAGTATCAAGGGAATGCGGTTCCGGCCCAAAATAGAAGAACATGATTATCAGTTTAAGAAAAATCATGTGGAAACGTTTTTGAAACAGGGTAACAAGGTTAAATGCTTTGTCCTGTTTCGCGGACGGGAGAGAGCTCACACGGAATTCGGTGAAAGAATCCTGAAACGTTTGGCGGAAGATTTAAGCGAGGTAGCGATAGTTGAAAATGCTCCCCGAATGGAAGGCAATACCATGAATATGCTCCTGGCTCCGGCCTCGGTACCGAGCAAAAAGAAAGAGTTGGGGGGGCGTTCGAAGAAGAGCCGCAAATCGGATCGCAAAGCCCAGATGGAAGCCGAAACAGAAGCTGGTCATGTGACAGAGGCAGTGGAAGATGATATAGAGATCGAATTCATAGATGATGATGCCTTTTCCGATGAAGACGATTCAGAGGAAACAGTAGAAAATACCCGTATTGAAGAGTAAGTAAAACGGAGATAGATTATGCCGAAGATGAAAACCAATCGCAGTGCCGCCAAGCGGATCAGAAAAACCGGAAGCGGCAAGTTTAAACGCAACAAATCGCTGAAAAGTCATATTCTGACGAAAAAGTCTCCCAAGAGGAAACGGAATCTGCGCCAGGCAACCATGATTGAAAAAGTGGATGAGAAGAAGATTCGGAACCTGCTTCCCAACTGATAATTCGCGAGCGAATAGGAAATTACTTTTTAAGGAGTTGAGTCATGCCGCGTTCAATGAATAATCCCGCCACTAAGGCCAGACATAAAAAAGTCCTCCGGCGAGCCAAAGGATATTATGGCGGTCGGAGCCGTTTGTACCGGACCGCGGTCGAATCGGTTCACCGAGGTCTCAAATATGCCTATCGTGATCGCCGTTTGAAAAAACGTGATTTCAGAAGACTGTGGATAACCCGCATTTCGGCGGCGGCCAAAATGTGCGGTATCAACTATTCCAGTTTCATGAGCGGTTTAAAAAATTCGGGGATAGAACTGGATCGCAAGACCCTGGCCGATATTGCGGCGCGTGATATGGCCACGTTCGAGCGTCTGGTGGAAATGGCCAAAGCATAAAACGGCCATGGAACTGTTAAGTCAGCTTCAGGAAGCCGGCCAGCGCGCCCGCGACGAACTGGCCGGAATCGACAATCTTGAATCCCTGGAAAATCTGCGCATTCGCTATTTGGGGAAAAAAGGTGAGTTGACTGCCGTTTTGCGTGGTCTCAAAGATCTGTCGATCGATGAAAAACGTGAAGTCGGGGGAGTTGCCAATCGCCTCAAAAGCGATCTTGATCAGTTAATCCGTGAAAAACGTGAAGATATTCTGACGGCTTCCACTGGTGGGGCGCTTGATTACACTCTGCCGGGGCGACCGGTATCATATGGCCATCGCCATGTTATAAGCCTGGTCCTGGATCAGGCGGTTAGTATATTCCAGCGCATGGGCTTTGAGATAACCGATGGCCCTGAAGTGGAAACCGACTATTACAATTTCGGCGCTCTCAATTTTCCGCCCGATCATCCGGCCCGCGATGAGCAGGATACGTTTTATGTTGAGGGTGATAAACTTCTGCGAACGCATACTTCCAATATTCAGATTCATGAATTTGAAAAAAGGACGCCTCCTTTCAAGATACTGGCACCGGGCCGAGTGTTTCGAAACGAAGCTGTCAATGCCCGCAGTTATTGTGTCTTCCACCAGATTGAGGGTTTTTATGTTGATGAACGGGTCACTTTCGGAGATCTGAAAGGCGCGCTGGAAGCCTTTTGTTATGAATTTTTCGGATCAGATTTCAAAATGCGCTATCGGCCGAGCTTTTTCCCTTTTACCGAACCGTCGGCCGAAGTTGATATCCAGTGCTTTCTGTGCGAGGGAAGAGGATGCCAGCTGTGCAAGTATGAAGGCTGGCTGGAAATACTCGGTTGCGGGATGGTTGATCCCAATGTCCTCAAAGCGGTCGGGTATGATCCCGAAAAGGTGACCGGTTATGCCTTTGGTTTGGGGATTGAACGAGTGGCCATGTTAAAATACCAGATTAATGATGTTCGTCTCCTTTATGAAAATGATGTAAGATTCATCAGGCAAATTCGGTAGGTTATGAAACTTCCATATAGCTGGATAAAAGAACTGGCCGGGGTTGATTGGTCCCCGAAAGAAATGGCCCGCAGGCTTACTGCTTCGGGAACGGCTGGAGAAGCCAATGTTCCCGAACCGGAAGATTTCGCACATATAGTAATCGGTCATACGGTAAAAGTCGCCAAACACCCTAATGCCGATAAACTGACTGTCGCGGAAGTTGAAGTCGGTAATGGTGAAGTTAAAACCATCGTATGCGGGGCTTCCAACTGCGAAGCCGATCAGAAAGTGGTGGTAGCCTTACCGGGGGCGGTATTGCAGGGCAAGTTTGAAATCAAACCCATCAAAATGCGCGGCGTGGAATCATCCGGGATGATCTGTGCCGAGGATGAACTGGGTTTATCGGATGATCATTCCGGTATAATGGTTCTTGATAAGGATGCTCCCGCTGGTATGGCCGTCTATGATTATCTTGAACTGGGCGACCCGGTTATAGATTTTGAAATTACACCTAACCGTCCCGATTGCCTGTGCGCTCTGGGATTGGCTCGCGAAGTGGCTGTTCTGGCTGAAAAAGATTTTATTTATGAACTGTCCCGGCCGGAGGAAGCTAAGGAAAAGGCTTCCGATTATATCAGCGTCAAAATAAATGATCCTGATGCCTGCCCGCGTTATGCCGCGCGCATTATTAAGAATATCAAAAAGGGAACCTCACCGCTCTGGATGCAAAAACGCTTGCAGGCCTGCGGTATGCGGCCTATCAACAATATCGTTGATATAACCAATTACGTCATGCTCGAGACCAATCAGCCTCTCCATGCCTTTGATTATGACCTGTTCGGTTCTTCCGAAGTGGTCGTGCGCCGGGCGAGTAAGGACGAAAAATTTACTACCCTTGATGGCCAGGATCATATCCTTGATGAATCAGTACTCATGATTACGAATGGCCAGGTCGGAGTTGCCACCGGTGGTGTGATGGGTGGTCTGAATTCCGAGGTTATCGAAGGGACAAAGACTATTCTGCTGGAATCGGCTTATTTTAATCCTTCGGTGATCAGAAAATCCGCCCGCAAACTGGGTTTATCGACTGAATCGTCTTATCGTTTTGAGCGTGGCATCGATGCCAATAATGTAATTGTGGCCGTCGATCGCGCCGCGGCTCTGATGGCTGAATTCGCCGGCGGGGAAGTCCTGAACGGTGTCGTTGATGCTTATCCAGAGCGGATTGAGTCGAAGGAAATCAGTTTGCGTCCTGAACGGGTTAATTATCTTCTGGGAACGGAGCTTCCCCCGGAATACATGGTCGCTGTTCTCAAGCGCTTGGGACTGGATATAAAGTCAGACAATCCGATAAAAGTCGTTGTGCCTACTTTTCGGCCCGACCTTGAACGCGAAGTTGACCTGATTGAAGAAATTGCCCGGATCAATGGGCTGGAAAATATTCCGATTGCTAGGGACAACAAGGGGCCATTGATCAGCCCGATTCATAAGCGGGATACAATCCGCAATAATATCCGCAATATTATGGTCGGTCTGGGCTTCGATGAAACTCTTGGCAGTGGGTTCGCTCATCCGGAAAGAATGAAAAAAATCGATCCTGATCTGGAGCCGATTAAAATTATCAATCCGCTTTCGGACGAGTTTGCCTTTTTACGGGCGCGCCTGCTTTATTCGCTGTTGCAATCGGCCGGGCACAATATCCGTCACCGCAATATGGATTTGCGAATTTTTGAAACAGGACGGATTTATCTGCGGGATGTTGATGATACCGGTATGGAATATCTGGGTATTTTAATCAGTGGCCAAACTTCTGACAGCAACTGGAAATCACCCCCCGAGGCGGCAGACTTTTTCGATCTTAAGGGTGTCCTGGAGGCTTTATGTGACGGCCTAAACCTTGAAAATCCGTATCCGGAACCGATTGCCGCGCCGGGGTATGACCGCATGCAGGCATATAAAATAAAATGCGGTGATATTGAAATCGGGACGGCCGGTATGGTGGATAAAAAAGTCGCTCGTGAATTTGAAATTAAACAGGAAGTCCTGGCCGCGGAATTGAAATTATCGGCGCTGATTGAAGCGCAAAAAGGGCTGACACCTTATAAGAATCTTCCGAAATTCCCGGCTTCAACTCGCGATATTGCCGTTATTGTGGACAATAAGACGGCCGCCGGGGATTTACTGGATGCAATTTATGATACCGGAGGCGACCTAGTGGAAACCGTCCGGGTATTTGACCTTTTCACCGGTGAACCGGTTCCTGAAGGTCAGAAATCGCTGGCTTTCGCGGTTATATATCGTTCGCCTGACAAGACGCTGTCGGATGAGGCAGTCGACAGCATTCAGGGTAAGATTGTCGAGAAATTATCCCGACAGTTTAGCGCTCGTTTGAGGGAGTAAAAAATGGTAGTAGATGATAAAGATCCTCTGGCTCGTCTTGAAGAAAAAATCGGTCGGGCCGTATCACATATCGAGAAATTGCAGGAAAAAAACAGTAAGCTGGTGGCGGAGAATAAAAATCTCCAGACACAGCTGGAAAACCTCACCCGAGCCCTTTCTCAGAATGAAAAGGTTATTCTGGACTTGCAGGAGAAGGCTGATGGGGTTTCCGAAGCCGTGCGGGAGAGACTGGAAGGTTTGATCGGTAAAATAGACCGCTATGAAAAGGGCCCGGTATAATTTTTGATTGACAATCTTTACCGGGTTTTGATAATTTAGGTTAGGATAGCACAGAGAATTGAAATATAGAAGGATTGAAGGAGATTCGGTTACCGAAGCCGAATTTGGAAATGGATAATTCAAAGACAAAGGTTCGCGTCAATATATATGGTGAGGAATACTCCATCGTGGCTGACACCGATGTTGAGTATGTCCGGGAAGTAGCCGGCTACCTGGATCGACAGATGCGGGAAATCGCCGAAAAACTTTCAAATAAATCGCCGGCCCGGGTGGCAGTTCTGACTGCTCTTAATATTGCCGATGAACTTTTTGCCGAAAGAAAGCGCGGCGATAATTTTAAGCATGTTGAAAAGCGCGCTGATGATATGATCTCGTTCCTTGATGAGAAGTTTCCCGAAATCTTATCAGAGGATGACGATTAGTCTGCGGGATTCCTTGTCTCCTTCGCTCCCTCTTGATTCTCTCCTTTTAAAGATAGATTTTTAAATAGATATCAAAGGAATTACCTGATGGAAACGACTCTCATGATCGTTTTTATCGCCATTGCGGCGGCGGTGGTCTCGGCTACCGTTGCCTGGATTATGTCCCGTCGCATGGGCGAAAGACGCCTGGCCAATACCGAAGAGATGGCCAGGAAAATCATAGTTGAAGCTGAAAAAGAAGCTGAAATAAAGAAAAAAGAAGCCCTGCTGGAGGCGCGCGACGAGCGCTATAAGGCCCAGGATGCTTTCGAAAAGGAAATTCACAAACGGCGTGACGAGATATCCAAATCGGAACAGAAACTTATTGATCGAGAGCGCGATCTGACCCGTCGTCAGGATGGTTTTAATCAACGGGAAAAACAGGTGCGCGACCAGGAACGTACTGTGGCCGGACGGATAAAAGGGATTGAGAAAAGAGAAACCGAACTGGAACGGTTGATAAGCGAACAGAATATCAAGCTGGAGCGTATTTCTGGCCTTACCGCTGATGAGGCGCGCCAGATTCTGATCGAAAATATGACCAGTAAAGCCAAGATCGAAGCGGCCGCGGTGGCTAAAGAGATAAAGGACAAGGCCGAACGGGACGCTGAAAAGGAGGCCAAAGAAATCATTATTCAGGCTATTCAGCGTTGCGCGGCCGACAATGCCGTGGAATCTACGGTCTCCGTGGTCAGTTTGCCCAACGACGAAATGAAAGGGCGAATAATCGGCCGCGAAGGCCGCAATATACGGTCTTTTGAAACCGCTACGGGGATTGATGTTATAGTTGATGATACCCCGGAAGCGGTAATTCTGTCGGGTTATGATCCGATTCGGCGCGAAATCGCCCGCATGGCCCTGGAGAAACTGGTGGCCGACGGCCGCATCCACCCTACAAGAATCGAAGAAGTGGTGGCCAAGGCCGAAAAGGATATGGAAGTAATCATTCGCGAAGCCGGTGATCAGGCGGCCTTTGAAGTGGGCGTTCACGATCTGCGCTCGGAAATTATAAATTATCTCGGGAAACTCCGCTTCCGCACCAGTTATGGTCAGAATGTTTTGCATCATGCCTGTGAGGTCGCCATTATTTGCGGCATCATGGCGGCCGAACTGGAACTTGATCCGCTGATTGCCAAAAGATGCGGTTTGCTTCATGATGTCGGCAAAGCCATTGACCGTGAGACTGAGGGAACACATACTCAAATCGGCGCAAATCTTCTGCGGCGGCTCAATGAAAGCCCCATAGTCGTCAATGCTATTGAATCGCATCATGGTGATGTTCCTCAGGAATCGGTTTATTCGATACTGGTCCAGGCCGCTGATGCCATATCCGGGGCTCGTCCGGGGGCGCGCCGGGAACCGTTGGAAAGCTATATTAAACGGCTGGAAAAGCTGGAGGAACTGGCCGACAGCTTCAAGGGCGTTGCCAAGGCTTATGCGATTCAGGCCGGGCGTGAGGTTCGGGTAATCGTTGAATATGAAGATATGGATGATCTGGCATCGTCGATTCTGGCATCCGATATTGCCCATAAAATCGAGAAAGAAATGGAATACCCCGGTCAGATCAAAGTGACCGTTATCAGAGAAATGCGAACCGTAGAGTTTGCCAAATAATTTATGGCTGAAGTAACCATAATATTTATTGCGGATGTAGTGGGCAAGCCGGGAAGGCATATCCTGTCGCAGATGACGCGCCGGCTGGCATACAAGTATGATGCTGATTTTGTGATTGCCAATACTGAGAATGCGGCCGGTGGATATGGTATTACGCCGGAAATGGCTAAAAAAGTATTTGCTTATGGTGTGGACTGTCAGACTTCCGGAAATCATATCTGGGATCGTCTGGCGATTCTGGATTATATAGCCACCGAACCGCGCCTGATCCGCCCGGCTAATTATCCCGATGCTCCCGGCAATGGCTGGTATATAGGGGAGACCGAGAAGGGTAAAATCGCGGTGGTGTCCCTGATGGGGCGAACTTATATGCACAGCAGTATGAACTGCCCTTTCCGTACTGCTGACGCGATTCTGGATAAGATTACCGGTGAATGCGATACTATTATTGTTGATATGCATGCCGAGGCTACATCGGAAAAACAGGCGATGGGCTATTATCTGGATGGTCGCGTTTCAGCTGTTATCGGCACTCACACTCATGTGCAGACAGCTGATGAAGCGATTAGTGAGCGGGGGACGGCATATATTACCGATGTTGGCCTTACCGGTGCTCATGATGCTATTCTGGGTATGAACAAGGGAGCCGCCCTGGGGCGGTTTATTAGTGGTATGCCCAAGCGGCTCAGTGTTTCCGATTGCGATGTCAGAATTGATGGTATAGTATTAAAGATTGACCTGGCAGATGAAGGGCGGGCGCTCTCTATTGAAAGATTCAGGCAAAGGCTGGATTTAGCCATGCCCCTGAAAGATCCTGAGGAGGTTATTGAGGATGCAGGAGAAGCTGATTGACGGGAAACAGATAGCTAAAAAGATAAAGGCTGAACTTAAGGAAGATATCGC
>Ga0272443_10007015_pt1 | contig 10920 bp, 6 predicted proteins | sample SSMAcet12_FD_193581 | JGI IMG/M metagenome (GOLD analysis project Ga0272443, IMG submission 193581) | Marine sediment archaeal communities from Little Sippewissett salt marsh, Falmouth, MA, United States - SSM-Acet-12 | ecosystem: Environmental > Aquatic > Marine > Wetlands > Sediment ... | reverse complement strand
CCTGGCGAGCTTGCGAAGAGGCCACTATCTGAATCGCCCTCACGCGGCTGGTTCTTGAACCAGCCCATGGGCAATGTGATTGCATCGAACTCCTCTTGCGTGAGGTCGGTCGAAAGCCAGGTGATGATCTCGGTCGGTGAGACCACCTGCAGGATCTCGTATCCGATGCGAACATCCTCTTGGGCTTCCGGCGCTGCAGCTGGTGCAGACGCATCTGAAGGCTCGGACGGCTCTCTACGTCCATCGATGTTTGGCACAATCGACACGTGAGGAGTGACGGTCAACTCGTAAGCGTCTGCGAGGGCCGCCTCTCGGTGAATCTGCGCTTCCGCAACAACGGGATCAGCCAGGAAGGCGTCCCATGCCGCCTGACTGGGGACGTGGTAGATCCAAACCTCATCCCAGTCGCGCCCATCTCCGGTCTGCACGCCCTCTACGTCGAGTCGTGCCTTGGGATAGATGCCGAGGAGTTGTTCAGCGTCACGAACAGTCGACCGGTAGAACTCCATCGCTTCAAACCCGCTACGCGATGGCTCAGCTAGATCGGCAGCGTACTGAGCCTCTTCTTGATACCGGAAGACCTGCACCAATTCGAAAGACGGGTCATCCTCGGTCGCCGGATATGGCACGTCCAATGCTCCAACCGGATCAAGTGGCTGAACGTGGGTGACCATGATGATGCTCGACTCAAGCGCAGCATCCTTGTGTACTGACCGCGCCTGGAAGCCCGGATCGGCAGCCAGCGCGAAGCTGGCAATCGGACACGGATACTCGACGATGGCGACGCGATCCCACTTCTCTTCGCCAAGGGTGGTTTCGGTGACCTCGCCCATGAACACCTGACGCGCGCCGACGGCGGCGAGGTACTCGCTAGGCGCATAGAGCGTGTCCGCCTCCCGGCCAGTCAGAGTGGTTTCCCGGCCATCCGCGTAGACCGCCTGCTCCCGGTACTCAATCAGATTGACCATGTAGAAGGGGCCTGCCGTCGGGGCCTGCAGCATGCGCATCGTCTGCTCGAGGTTGACCTCTCCATAGGATGGACCGTCGCCCCCACCCTTCATCAGTGAGTCCTTGATCAACTCCAGGTTTGCAGGGTCGTCACAGAGGTTGGGCGACAGCTCCAGAGCCGGCGTGTCGAGCGTGGCATCCCCAGTGCCAGTATCGAGTTCGAGCGTCTCATCAGCTTCTATTGGGTTCTCCTCGCAGAAGGCGATCATCCGGCGGGCGATCTCATCGCCCTGGTCGTCTTGGAGGAAGTGGCTCGCCTGCGGAAGCCTCGTGTGCGCTTGGCCTGTCGCGCCGGGAATTGCGTCGATGAGCAACTGCTGAAGCTCCTCGGAGCCCAGATTCCCCGGGTCGTTCGATGCCCAGATGGTGATGAACGGCTTCTCGAAGGCGAGAAGTCCGGCCCAGGCAGATTGCGTCGCGCCACCCAGCGTGTTGGCTAGGCCAGGGAAGCTTCGCGGTCCGCCCATCGCGATTCGGGCGGGGAACGGAGCATCGTAGGCCGCCTCTTCCTCATCACTGAGCGGGAAGTAGGTGAGGGCCTCGACGACCATGGACGCTCTGAAGTCCTCGTCATCGCGCGAGAAGTAGATCCAGTTGCCGAAGTAGCCGGAACCGTCTGCGCTGCTCATGCCCTGCATGAACCCGATGAGCTCGCCGTCCTCATCGAAGAACTCCGGTTGCTGATCGGGGATCATCTGCAGCAGTAGCTGGAATTGGTTGGCACCTTGCTCTGGGTTCTCAGGAAGCTCGAAGAGCACCTCTCCCTCAGGAACGACTGGAAGCATCCCGTCGCCAACGGCCACCCGGGCGAATCGTTCCGGATGATTGCCGATCACGTTGAGGCCGATCAGGCTTCCCCAGTCCTGGACGAAGGTCGTGATGTTCCAGAGGTCGAGTTCGACAATGAATGCATAGAGCCGATCCACGTGGCCTTGGTATGTGTAGTAGTCCAAATCGATCGGCTTGTCCGAGCGCCCCATGCCCAGGTGGTCCATGGCAATCACGCGATACCCGGCATCCACGAACACAGGGATCATCTTCCGGTAGAGGTACGACCACGACGGCTGCCCATGAAGCAGGAGGACGACCTCACCATCCGCCGGACCCTCGTCGACATAGCCCTGACGTAGGCCATCGATCTCCACGTACTTCGGCTCATACGGCCATTCCGGGAGTCCCTGGAAAAACTCGTCAGGCGTGCGGACGAACGCTACGCCTGCGGATGTCGTTTGGACCTCCAGTTCATGGTCCTCCAAGGGAAACGGCAATGAGCTTGCCAACTGCGCGCTGGCAACTGCGGAAAGACCGAGGACGCCGATCGCGGCGATCACAAGGCATCGTCTAGCTACTGTCAAATGGCTCATGTCTCTGACCTCCTGAGCCGCAGTGTAACTAATGGCACTCTTAGTGTCAATAGTATTTGACACGAACCGTGCCATTTCCTAGAATGCCTGCGTGGAACCGAAAGAGCAGAAGGTCGATGGAAGGCACCAACGCCTTGAGCGAAGCAAGCTTGCTGTTCTGCAGGCGGTCAACGACATCGTTCGTGAGACGGGGGAAGCCCCCACTGCCGACACGTTGTCAAAACGGTCTGGCGTGTCACGTAGATCGATCTTCCGGCTCTTCGGAAGCAAGTCAGGCTTGCTGAAGGCTGCCGCTGAATTCATGTACGACGAACTCGTCGAACGATTCCCCTTCCCCGATCTCGGAGATCTTGCGCCTTCTGACCGAATCGCACGATTCGTTGATCACATCGGATCGATCTATGAGTACATGGCTCCCTTTGCGAGAGTCTCCAGAAAGGCACAGGAAGATGAGGAGCTGATCCAGCGCGAGCGCATGAGGATTCAGGCCCTGTACCAATCCGAAGTCCGCGGTGCGTTCGCCAGCTTCGGTAGGGTCGCAACGGCTGCCCCAATTCTCCGGGATTCAGCCCAACTGCTTCTCTCATGGAATGCTTGGGACTTCCTTCGGAATGAGAGGAAGCACTCCGTTGAACACTCTAAGCAAGTCCTGGCGCAGACCATCCTCGCGCTACTCCAGCAGCACGGGCTCGTAGAGAAGTGAGGCCGCCGAAGATGGGAGCCCTATTCCAGTCAGTCATGGAACGAGCTCCTCGATCCCTGGGAAGGAGTCCTACAGGCCTCGCCTAGAGGCAAAAGGGAGGCCGAAGTGGTCAAGTGGATTTCTCTCGGCGTTGCAGTCGGTGTGATTGTGCTCCTCGGACTGAGTTCCCGGTTCGGCAACGCACAGATGGTTCCGTACACCAGTTCAGAGCAAGGGGACTCAACGGCAGACTCCACGCTTTCGCGGGAAGACACTGATCGATCGGCCGAGATCCTGTCCGCCTTCTTCGGGCTGGACAACCGCTTCCCGCCGTGGGCCAGCCTCATTTGTCGAGGCGCGGCGGGTGCTGACGGCATGCCCGTGATCTTCGCGCACGAGATCGATTTCGAGACCCTCCAGCCGGGCGACTTCCGAGTGACGACAGCCTCGGGCGAGATCGGCGAGATCTACTGCGTCACGCTCTCTCCCGCCATTGATCCGGGCGAGCTTCGTACGGTGCTGATCGTCGGCGAGTTCGGCTCTGCCGATGACGATCCACCTGTCAAAGTTGAGATCGTCGGCAACCTCCACTCGCTCGATGGAACCGTCAACTTCAAGGGTGCCGAGACTTCCGTAACGCCGCTGGAAGCCGGCCCGACGTTGGTGCTCGCAGAGAATCTCTCGCCAGATGCATGGCATCTTGGCCGTGAGTCAGATGGCACTTGGGGATCGAGCTGCGGTTGCCCAGAGGAAGGCGTACAGCAAGTTGTGCGCGTGACTTGGGATGGAGGGGTCACTCTGGAGAACGGAGACGAACCCGGTGACCCCGAGCTCGACCTCTACTCGGTCACGGTACAAGCAGCTGACGGAACGACACGGTCGGTCCACCCCTTCGCGTTCGGAGACCTGGAGGACGGCGACAACAACCACGAGCTGTGTCTTGATACTGGAGACACACCACTTGAGATCTCTTTCCCGGCCGGCATCTTCGTCGATCCGAATGGCGACATGAACCCGGCAACAAGTGTGGAAGTCCGGAATTGGGACCTGTGATCGGTTGGATGGCGAAGAGAACAGCGTCGCGCAAATGCTCCTGAACGTGTGTCCTGTTTGCGGTGGTGGAGCCTAGGGGATTCGAACCCCTGACCTCTTGCATGCCATGCAAGCGCTCTCCCAGCTGAGCTAAGGCCCCGATTGGCTGCCCATTCTGCCCGATCAACGATATCCGGTCAACCGCCCTCTTCAGCCAGGATCAAATCGACCGCGCTGGAGAGGTCAGCGACGATTGCGTCGGGGACGACATCGACCTTCCCATCCTCTCCGGCGAGGCCCGTCTTGACCAGGACCGTGCGACAGCCGGCACGCTGGCCGGCGAGAATGTCGGTCGTTGCATCGCCTACGACGACCGATTTTCCTAGATCGACCCCGAGGTCGTCGCGCGCCTGCTCCAGCATACCTATACCCGGCTTCCGATAGGGCGAATCGAAAGACAGCGCTGGCACCGAACCTCGCGGATGGGCGAAGGCGGCGTAAACGACGTCTACGTACGCATCCTGAGCCGCCAGCAGGCGGTCCATCTTGTCGAGGATCTCGTCGACCGTTGCCGCGGCGATGTACCGGAAGGCCACGGCCCCCTGGTTCGTCACCACGATGACCGGGATTACGGCCTCGTTGAGCCGCCGGATCGCGGCGCCGGCGCCGGGAAGAAGCTCGAAGTCGTCGGGCGAGTTGATGTACGAATCGTTTGCGTTGATGACGCCGTCTCGATCGAGAAAGACTGCGCGAATGCCCTTGCGGGCGCTCGTGGAGGTGCGCTGCCGTTCTCCTGGCAGATGTCCTTTGGGTGACACGGGGTCAATCCCGTCTCGGAAGCGAACGGCCACCGTGCCGTTTGCGATCGTGTAGGTTCGGACCATGGCTACTTCACCACGAAGGAGACCATCTTGCCGGGGACGGCGATTGCTTTGACGATTTCCTTCCCCGCGAGATTGGCCAGGATTCGGTCGTTGGCCAGTGCCTCGGCTTGCAGCGCGTCGACATCGTGGGCAACGCCGACCGAGACTGTGATCCGTGCGCGGACTTTCCCGTTCACCTGAACCGGGATTTCGACGGTCTCTTCCTCGAGCGCGGACTCCTTGTAGGCCGGCCACATCTGCTCCAGGACGGCGTCGTCGTGGCCGGTGCGGCGCCACAGCTCCTCGCAGACGAACGGCGTGAACGGCGAGAGAAGGAGGATCAGCCCATCGATCGTCTCTCGTAGAAGGATCGGGTCGGGGTCGGCGGCGGCATACGGGGTCAGCTCGTTGACGAACTCCATGATCGCGGCGACGGCTGTGTTGAAACTGAATCGCTCCTCGATGTCGTCGGTGACCTTCCGGATTGTCCTGTGGAAGCGACGCCAGATGGCCTGGCTGTTCGCATCCAGCGCTTCGGGGACGCCGGTTTCGCCGATCGGCGCGAGCGCGCCGACGTGCGTGAGCACGAGTGTCCAGACCCGCTTGAGGAAGCGGAACGAGCCGCGGATGCCCTCGTCGGACCAGTCGATGTCTCGATCGGGCGGTCCCATGAACAGCGTGTACAAGCGCTCGGTGTCTGCGCCGTACGTTTCGATGATCTCGGTCGGATCGACGACATTGCGCTTCGATTTCGACATTTTGAAGCTGGTGCTCTCGAGCGGTTTCCCGCAGGCCGGACAGACGGTCGAATCCCCGACATCGTGCGGGAACAGCCAGCCGTGCTCGGGGCAGCGGTGCGCCGTCATGCAGACCATCCCCTGCGTGAACAGCCGTGCGAACGGCTCCTGGAATCCAACATGGCCGAGGTCGAACAGTGCCTTCGTCATGAATCGCGCGTAGAGGAGATGGAGGATCGCGTGCTCGACGCCGCCGACGTACTGGTCCACGGGAAGCCAGTGATCGACATCGGCCTTGACAAAGGCGTGGTCTGCATCTCTCGCGTTGATGTAGCGGAGGAAGTACCAGGCGGAGTCGACGAACGTGTCCATCGTGTCGGTATCACGCCGCGCCGGCCCGCCGCACGTCGGGCAGCTCGTGTCGACGAACCCCGGGATGTCGGCCAGCCCCATCTTGCCGATAAGCTCGGTCTTGGGCAGCAGCACGGGAAGCTGCTCGTCGGGCACCGGCACTTCGCCGCACGTCTCGCAATAGACGATCGGGATCGGGGCGCCCCAATACCGCTGGCGAGAGATCAGCCAGTCGTGCAAGCGGAAGTTGACCGCGCCTCGGCCGAAGCCGTTCTGTTCGAGCCACGCGGTGACCGATGCCTTCGCCTCGGACCCGCGGGTACCGGAAAACTCGGCGGAGTGGATCATCGTCCCGTAATCGGCGTGGAACAGGACATCCCGGTACGGCTTTCGACCCGCGAGGATCTCCATGACGGAGCGGGCCGATGCGAGCTTCGGCTCGAGCAGGCGGCAACGATTCAGGATCTCGCTTTCGGCGTCCATTCCGTCCCACTCGATGACCGCGTCGGAAAAGACGAAGGTCCATCTTGCCCCGACGATCTCGACCCACGAGCCGGGGCGAACGTGGGCCTTGGCGATCTCGACGTAGCGATCCGACGCGTCGAACGGGATCTGAGCCAGCAAGCCGTCGCTGTGCTCGTCAAACGCGACGCCAACGTCGCGAAGCGCGTCTGCGAAGCCGTCCTGGGCTGTTCCGGCGAGGACGTACGACATCACCTGCCCGTCGATGCGTCGGATGACCGGAAGGATCGGGAGGCCGAACTTCAGGGCGAACTGGAAGTCACGCTCATCGTGCGCGGGCACGGCCATGATCGCGCCGGTCCCGTACGTCATCAGAACGTAGTCGGCGATCCAAATGGGGACCCGTTCTCCGTTGACCGGGTTGATCGCGTAGCCGCCGGTGAAGACGCCGGTCTTCTCTCGCTCGGTCGACAGACGGTCGATCTCCGATTCGCTTGCCGCGTCTCGTTGGTACGCTGCGACGGCGTCGCGTTGACTCTCGGTCGTCAGCTTCGCGACGAGCGGATGCTCGGGAGCGAGAACCATGAACGTCGCCCCCCACAGCGTGTCCGGCCGGGTAGTGAAGACGCGGATCGGATCGCCGGCCGCTGTCGCGAACACGACCTCGGCCCCTTCGCTTCGCCCGATCCAGTTCTCCTGCATCTTCAGTACGTTCTCCGGCCACTCGGTCAGCGTATCGAGATCGTTCAGGAGCCGGTCGGCGTAGTCGGTGATCTTGAAGAACCACTGCTCCAAGTCCTTCTTTTCCGGTGCCGTCCCGCATCGCTCGCACGTCCCGCCGACGACCTGCTCGTTGGCGAGGACGGTGTCGCACGTCGGGCAGTAATTGACCGTCGCTTTCTTCTTGTAGGCGAGGCCGTGGCGGTACAGCTCCAGGAACAGCCACTGCGTCCAGCGGTAGTAGTCGGGCAGGCATGTCGTAACCTCTCGATCCCAATCGAACTGCACGCCCCAGGCGCGGAACTGCTCCTTCGAACGCTCGATGTTGCCGCTGGTGTAGGCCCACGGATGCGTGTCGTTCTCGATCGCGGCGTTCTCGGCAGGAAGACCGAACGCGTCCCACCCCATCGGATTGAGGACCTGCAGTCCGCGCATAATCTTCACGCGGGTGATCAGATCCCCGATGATGTAGTTGCGTCCGTGGCCGACGTGTAGGTAGCCCGAGGGATACGGGAACATGTTCAGGTAGTAGAACGTGTTCTCGCGGGACTCGGTGTCGGCCCGGAAGAACCCTCGCTGGGACCAGTAGTCGCGCCAACGGGATTCAATGGCGGTGAAATCGTAGGGTTCGATCTGTTTCTCTGCCATGCCGCTACTCACCTCTTGCCGATTGCTCCGCCGCATCCAGCACTTGCCGGACGTCCTTCTCCGTCGTCATCTCGCAGTACACCCGGAGGATCGGTTCGGTCCCCGACGCGCGGAACAACAGCCAACCGTCCTCGAACCGCAGCTTCACGCCATCGAGCGTCTCGACCGATCGGACGGACCGGCCGGCGAACTCGCTCGGCGGCGAGGCGTTGAGGTCCGCGACGACCTCCAGCCTGCCTTCGACGTGGAGGTCGCGGCGGGCGTACTCTTGCGGACCAAACCGCTCGTGCAGCCTGGCGATGAGCTGGCTCACCGGCACATCGGACGTTGCCAGTAGCTCGGCCAGGAACAGCGACAGCAAGACGCCGTCGCGCTCGGGGATGTGGCCGCGGACCGTGTAGCTTCCGGACTCCTCGCCAGCCATGAGCACGTCGCCCTTGACGATGTGCTCCGCCGCGTGCTTGAAGCCGATCGGGATCTCGATCACGGAGAGGCCGTATGCGTCGGCCATCCGCCGAATCAGATCCGACAGGTTGAACGAAACGACGATCGGGCCGGTCCAGCCGCGCTCCTCGACGAGGTATTGGAGGATCAGCGCGTAGGTCCGGTGTGCATCGACGAACCCGCCGTTCTCGTCCATTGCGGAGACTCGATCCCCGTCCCCGTCGGTGACGACACCGATCGTCCGCCCGGCGCTGCGCACGGCGAGCATCGCATTGCGAAGCGGTGCAAGGTTCTTCTCCAGAGGCTCGGGGCCGTGGCCGCCGAACGTGACGTCGACGCTCGCGCGGACCTGAGTGTGCGCAACCCGTGATGCTTTCAGAAACCGGGCGACGAGCCGCTGCGCCGACCCGTACATAGAATCGATCACGACGTGGATGGGGGACGCGGTCAGCCGATCGCGCTCGATCATCCGTTCGACCCGCGCCATGTACGGAGCGATCAGGTCGGCACGTTCGATCTCGTCATCGGGGACCGCGTTCGACGGGGCCCGTTCGGGCAGGCGCCGCTCGACCTCCGCGGTGATCGATTCCGGTGCGGAGCCGCCGTACTCGGCCTTGATCTTCAGGCCGTTGTATTCTGGGGGGTTGTGGCTGCTGGTGATGACGACGCCCATCGCCGCGTTGCGGTCGACGACGGCCGAGGAGACGGCAGGCGTGGGGACGTACGAGTCGGAGACGATGACGGGGATACCGTTCTGCTGGAGGATCCCGGCGCAATGCAGCGCGAATGCCTCCGACAGGAAGCGCGTGTCGTAGCCGACGACGACGCCGTGCGACGCGTCGCGATAGTCGGCGCCCCACTGGGTGTAGATCGGATCGGCGGCGCGGACATCGGACCGAAGGAAGTCGGCAATGCCCTGGGCGGCCCGCCCGACGTTGGCGAACGTGAAATCCCTGGCGATGATCCCGCGCCAGCCGTCCGTCCCGAATCTAACGCCGTCTGCGTCGCTTCGAGCGCGCACGCTGATCCCCTTTCCGTGTCATCGATTTCAGGTTGATCCGCTCGACGTTCTCGGGGAGTTTCAGGTCATCGCGCTGCAGCAGCGCGCGAAGGAGGTCGTAGGGGATCGATGTCTCAATCCAGATGGAATCGATGTCGACGACGCCGTTTTTCACCGGGAGCCGTGCGATGACGCGTTCGATCGCAAGCTTGTAGGTCGCGAGCATCTCCGCGTCGTCAAGCGCGCGCTGTACAGCTCCGGTCTGCTCGGTGTCCATGGTCCCTCCGTCGGGTTCCGTCGATATGCAGCGCTGCAGGCAACCCACCCATTGGACGACGGGGAAGAGGTAGCATATCCTCCGGAAGTCCGGATCTGGCCTGCCTTGTGGATGATACCACAGCGATCCTGACCGTGTAAAGGGAACCGGTCGGCACGCCACACGCTGATTGTGGGGCACAAAACCTATGTGCTACAATGCACGTCCGATCTGAGGGGGATCATGTGAAACGGCCGATCATCGGGATTCTCTGTCTGCTCTGCCTCGGGCTTTGCATCAACCGGGGCGGCGCCGAGGAGAGTGCGAATCGGCTCGCTCGCCTGGACCCGGCGCTTCGGATGCTGGTGATCGATGCGTCGCGATGGGACGGGCAGGACGTCGCTCGGCCGCTGGGGCTCGATCCGGATCGATACGAGGTTCGCATCTCGTCGGAGACGGGCGAGGTGCAGATCGGCGTCCTGGTGAAGCTGGCGCGGCCGTTCTCCGGGCATAGCTACGCCGGTCTCCCCGTTTGGGGATGCACCGGGAGCATCCTTGCCATGGACGTTACCACCGACGAGCTGCTGTACCTGCTCGATGAGGAGGACGTCGTCTACGTCGAGCCGGTCTGGAAGGCAGCGCCGCACCTCGACGTCAGCGTGCCGGCGATAGGAGCGGACGAGGTTCACGGCTTGAGTCCCGCGGTCCTCGGCGAGGGCGTGATCGTCGGGGCGGTTGACACCGGGATCGACTACTCACACCTTGACTTCCGACGCGACCGGAACGGCGACGGGTTCGAAGAGTCGTCGCGGATCGTCGCGATCTGGGATCAAACGTTCGGCGTGTTCGGCGTTCGATACTCGAAGGCCGAGATCGAGGCGGACATCGTCGGCGGACATGGGGGCGACGCTGGCACCGTGCGACAGACGGACCGCGACGGACATGGGACGCACGTGCTAGGCATCGCGGCCGGCGACGGCTCCTCGTCCGACGCCGGGTTCGTCGGGGTCGCTCCCGAGGCGTCGCTTGTGATGGTCAAGACGACGTTCTACACGTCCGATATTCTGCGAGGCGTGGAGTACATCTTCGACCTGGCCGACTCGTACGGGATGCCGGCCGTGGTGAATCTGAGCCTTGGGGGGCACGACGGCCCGCACGACGGGACGAGCCTGTTCGAGCAGGGACTGGACGAACTGGCAGCCGGCCCGGGACGGGCGATCGTTGTGTCCGCCGGTAACGAGGGCGATCTGAAGATCCACGCCTCGTCGACGCTGTCTGGCGGCTCGATCTCCTACGAGATCGAGCCGCGAGACACGCAGGTCGATCTTAGCATCTGGTACCCCGGACCGTCCA
>Ga0272443_10007014_pt1 | contig 10921 bp, 7 predicted proteins | sample SSMAcet12_FD_193581 | JGI IMG/M metagenome (GOLD analysis project Ga0272443, IMG submission 193581) | Marine sediment archaeal communities from Little Sippewissett salt marsh, Falmouth, MA, United States - SSM-Acet-12 | ecosystem: Environmental > Aquatic > Marine > Wetlands > Sediment ... | reverse complement strand
TCAAGGCACCCTCAGGACACCATTCAATGCATTGAGGTTTGCCTTCGCAAAGGTCACAGACTTTAACTGTTTTTTTGTCTTGACTTAAAAACATGGCACCATATTTGCAGGCTTCGATGCACCAGCCGCACATGTCACATTTATCGTCATCCACAGAAATTACGCCTGTTTCTTCATCTTGAGTTAATGCATCCCGCGGACATGCCCGAACACACGGAGCATCCTCACAAAGCCTGCACACCACAGGCAAATTAACTAGTTGATGCAATCGCAAAACCTTGATTCTGGAAAGTTTGGGGTCAAAGCTGTTCTCTTTATGCAATGCACAAACAAGTTCACAAACTCTACAACCGGTGCATTTTTCAAAGTCTACGCCTACAAATTTTTTTTCTTTTGCCGTTTGCTTTGATTTTTCCATTCATGTTAACCTTCCAGACAGCGTTAAGTGTTGTTAGTTACATGCAGGTTTATGTTTTCTGTAATTATACTTGAATTTGTGTAACTTAAAACTGTTTACAAAAAAATTTGAAATTTAGATTTAGAATAATTTAAAAAGAAAATAACATAAAAACTATTGATATTAATTACAAATATAAAATTAAATGTAATAATGTTTAAATATCGCTGGTGATGTCTTTAGCGACATCACTGGTGATATGATGAGTCAAGGGTGGACAACACGAACAAGCGGCGTTCCAAGGGGTCTATTACGGTTTTTAGTCATTAACATGCTCATGAACAAACCAATGTCAGGTGTAGAAATTGTCGAAGTAATCGAAACAGAAACAGGCGGACGATGGAAACCCAGTTCAGGTTCAGTTTATCCTCTTCTGGCTAAACTTCATGAACGAGGATACACCGTTGAAAAACCAAGTGAAGAAACCGGAATCAAAAGATATGCCATCACCAAGAAAGGCAAACAATTCTTTGAAAAACAGATAAGTTTTGGGCAAAAATTGCTGAATAAACTGGAATTTCTTGTTCCTTTGCTTATTGCTGGATTCCAATTCTATCATAATGATGAAAAAATTGTTTCTGGAACCAGAAAACCAGCCCAACGAGTAGTCAAAAAACTGTTGGACATTCGTCAAACAAGCGTTAAACTTACTGAAGAACACGCACAAGAAATCGAAAAGATTCTGAACAAATGTGCGGATGAACTGGAAACAGTTTTTCAAAAAATTAGTGAAAAAAGCAAAACATAGGCAGTAATTAAGAGGAATGGGACATGGGTCTTAAATCTAGTTTTATGGTTGCAAAGCGCTCATTGTGGAGAAGAAAAACCAAGAACCTCAGCGCCATTCTTGCAGTAACTTTGGGCGTAACCTTACTTGTTGGAATCCAAATCACAACAGACACTCTGCAAAACACGTTTCTTACCAGTTTGCTTCAGAGCGAAGGCGAAGTCGACTTCAACATAGCAAACGCAACAACTGGCGGATACTTGACGGCGGCAGAACTACAAAAAATCAGTTCAGCAGCTCCGGATGCTGTGGGAATAATGCCGGAGTTAAAAATGAAGGTCCCGATAATGCTGGGTTCCCAGTTTGATTCGTCAACAGAGCTTGCCGGAATTTCTACTAATTTTTCTGACGTTTTTGGTTCCTTTTATGATTGGAAAACAGGAGATGAACTGAACATTGGTGATTATTTGGTGGATAACACAACCATTTTGTTATCAAGCCGATTGGCTGAAAACCTTGGATTGGACAAAGACACCACTCTTCCAATCAAGTTAACTACAGAATTCACAAATCTTACAGTTGTTATCAATGTTGATCCAACAACAGGTAATTTTACTGCAGTTCCAACATATTCTACAGAGAGGATAGAGCTTACTATTGCTGGAATTTACGATTCAAACCGTCCCGGAATCGGTTCCCGATACCGAGGAATGCTTATGGCTCTTGAGGATCTTCAGCAGTGGAGAAGCCTCCAAGACCCAACCCGCGAAACTGACACCATAGGCTCTTACTTGATTGCCCTGAAAACTAACCACTTTACTGTAGAAATTGAAGAAGAATACCTCCAAGAACAAGTAGACCTGTTTAAAGCCTCAGTTCCTCCTGACACTTACACGGTTACCTCTAACCGTTTGACTTTTTTCAGTATTGCAGAAATCATAATGACCCTGCTAACCACCATGCTTGGTGCATTAGGCATGCTGATCATGGTAACGGGTGTTTTGCTCATCACTAATGTTCAACTAATGAACGTAGAAGACCGCGAATTCCAAACCGGAGTCCTAAGAGCTGTCGGAGAAAACCGTGGAGGAATATTCCAGTCAATCTTAATCGAAAACGTGTTCCAAGGAATCCTAGGCGGCGTATTTGGACTGGCAGGCGGATTAGCCTTTGGTCAAGCAGTCGCGATGTATCTGGTGAGCTTGTTTGGCACAGGAAGTCAAAGTGTCCAACCAATTGTCTCAGAACAAGTAGTAATATTGTCAGTAATAGTTGGAGTTGCTCTTGGAATCATAACAGGCATACTCCCAGCCCTGCGAGCATCCCGAGTCAACATCGTAGATGCCCTGCGGGGAATCAAAAGCTCCTTTGAAGAAAAATCTGGACGCAACCTATCCCTTTTGGGCGTGTTAGGAATAATTGTAGGAAGCGCAGTTTTATTGTTTTACGGAGTTATCGATGACACACACCAAGCCATCTGGCTTACTGAAGGCTGGAACAGTGTAGAAGAGTGGCAAAACATCTTAATTGGAACCTTTTTACTGTTTTTGGGCATAGGTGCTGTGCTTTCACGATACATCAGCAAAACCAATGCAATGAACATAACCGCCATAGCCATCTGGACAATACCCATGTTCCTGTTCACCGTAGCAATGGGAGAATGGATAGAAGATGTTTCTCAACTTGCCCAAAATATTCTGATGATTGGTGTTATGGAAATCATAATCGGCTCGGTTATGCTGGTTTCAGCAAATCTGTCCATAATAATGAACGGACTACGAAGTCTGCTCGTTAAACTCCGAGGAATGAAAGGAGTTGGACAAATTGCGCCCTCATTGATTTCGTCCCACAAGTCACGTTCGACTTTGACTTTTGCAATCTTTGCAGTAATAATGACGTTGAACGTAACCGTTGCAACATTGGTGCCCACCAACCTAAGTTCAGTAATAGAAACCGAAGAAGACTCCCGTGGAATCGACCTCATAGTGTTCCTCAACAAACCTGAAACAAAAATTCCGGGCACATCATACGTTGAAGAATTATACAACTTAAGCGAGCAAATAACCGACATAATTCCGTTCAAGACCTTCAGCACAACCACAGATTATCAAAAGTTCTTAGCTGTAACCAATCCATATTCCCCCGATTTTGGGGCACAAACCGACTTACTACCAATTGGATATGGAGAGATTACGTCAAAACAAATCCGTGGAAACGCAACTGATGCATCAGATTCTGATTGGCGTTATGATTTCTACTTAAGTAGTTTCCCTGATGGCATTACAAACCCAGAAGTTGATGATGTGACCGATGAGCAACTTCTTGAAATGTCTAAAGAAGCTTGGGATTTGTTCTTTGACCCCACATTTACCATGGCGGCATATAATGTCTCTTTAGCGGAACTTCTTGCAGAAGACCGCGAACTCGACGACATAGACCTTTCTGGACTAGGTGGATATGGAGGCAACCCATTAGAAGATGTTGAAGTTCTCCGTTACGACAACGGCACGGTTATTGAAAATCCGGTGGTGTTCACTGATTCATTCATTTTGCCTGTGGGACTGCAGATTTGGGTGCCAATGAACACTTCGGCATACGGATTCCCAAATTATCAAGCGTTCACTGTAGGAGGACGTTTGGATGGTAACCGCGCAGGAGGGTTCCCGTTGTCTTCGGTTAGCATTAGTAGCTTAACTTCTGGAGGAAGCTTTGATTACGTGGACCTTCTAGGAAAAATATACTTGAATGATTATTGGGCAAACCAAACCAACTTCTTAGCAGAAGCAGACGGTGAAAGCTCAACCTCAAGAGCCCCTGACCAGTACGATTATTTCTTAATCAAAACAAGCTACGACATGGACGACCCCGAAATCGAAACAATCGCCCAATCTATCGAAGAATTCACCAATACAAACGATTATGGATACCGTGACCTAGCTGGTGACAACTTCTACGTTGCAAGTTCAACTGTTTTGTATTCGAAAGTAGAATCTTCTCTGGAAATGGTAAACCGAGTGGTCTCGTTCCTGCAAATATACGTCACCTTCGGCTTAGGGATTGGTGCTGTTGGAATGGCAGTAATTTCTGTCCGTAACGTTTCAGAACGAAAACGTGAAATCGGTATGATGCGAGCCATCGGATTCCCAAGAAGCCAAGTCATGGTGTCTGTTTTGCTTGAATTGGTTGTGTTAGGCCTTATAGGTTTGCTCATTGGAGTAGCCAACGGAATACTCATCGGCATAGGCTTTGCAAACATGCAAGGAACTGCTCTGATAATCCCCTGGAACGACCTCGCAGTATATCTGGGTTTTATCACCTTGATTGCCTTAGCCGCAGGAGCCATTCCTGGATGGTTTGCGTCACGAATTCCACCCGCAGAAGCATTAAGGTATGTAGGTTAGGTGAAAAAGATGGCAATAAAATCGAAACTTTCAAAAATCATGGTCTTCGCCTTATTTGTCTCAGGGATAGTTGTTCTTGCATGGATAGCCTCCATAATATTGAATGATATATTCACATGGAACAAAGACATCTACAGTATACTCTTTGGTTCTCGGACAGGTGAAAAAATCAGCTTAGAAATAGGCATGACAGTCTTCCACTATGTCGTGGTCGGCGTGTTACTGCTTACTCTGGGTATAGGAGCTTATTTGAGATATCGAAGTCGAACCATTACTCTGGATAGCGACTTGAATCAATCGTTAGTAATAATGAAGAAACAAAAGAAGGATACCTTTAACAAAAACAAAGAGCCGATTTTGGTAATCACTGGGTTACATAAACGATATAGTGAAGGAAAATCCAATGAAGTCCACGCCATTCGAGGATTGGACCTCACCGTTGACAAAGGTGACATGATGGCAATTATGGGACCCTCAGGATGTGGAAAAACAACCTTGCTGAACATGATAGGCCACTTAGACCGCCACTCCGACGGTCAAATTATCATCGACACCATTGACACTGCTACCCTTTCAGATGGGAAAATGACCAGTTTCCGAAGGGACAAAATTGGTTTTATTTTTCAGTTGTTCAATCTATTCCCTTTCTTGTCTGCAGTAGAAAACGTGGAAACCCCCCTGTTACTGAAAGGGATGAAAGCAGGAGTGGCTCGTGAACAAGCAAAAATGATTCTAAGAGAACTGGGAATGGGAGACAGACTTTATCACAAACCTTCTGAACTTTCTGGGGGACAACAACAAAGAATCGCAGTTGCCCGTGCTTTGATTACCGAACCTGCAATTATTCTGGGTGATGAACCAACTGGAGATTTGGATTCTACAACAAGTACAGATGTTATGAACCTGTTTCGTAGAATCAATAAAATCAACAGACAAACTCTGGTTTTGGTAACCCACAACAGATGGATTGCCGAACAATGTGACTATATTGTTCACATGAGTGACGGAAAAGTTTCCAACGTGGAATATGGTCCTTTCACAAAAAAGGAGGAAGCCTGATGCAAGTTTACGCCGCAGGATTAATCGACAAAACTTTACGCCCAATCAATGCAAAGCTGCAAAAGAAGCTGGTTTCTGAATGCAAAAAAGCACTTCAGGTTTCGGGCAAAGCCATGTCAAGCCAAGAGTTGAACGCTTTCATTGTTTTGTCTGGAAAAAAGGAAAGCGCAGTGCAGCAAAAAATTGTTGACGCTGTTGAAACAGGGCGAGTTTACAGGCAGTTCAAAAAATATTATGCAGATAACGAGTCTAGACTACGGAAGAATCTTAAAGATGACCAAGAATTGCGAGAAACCTCTAAGATAATTAAAGATTTTATTCGGGAAATTGACCCAAATCTTGTTAAACTGTTTGATTCGCAGCTCAAAAAAATAATCAAAGAATTGCCGTCAAGTCATCGGGAAATCCAACTGAAAAGTTATGTTACAGTCTGGGATTTTGCAGAGACCAAAGAATACCGTTTTTACATGTCGGGCTTTGATACTCCAATATTTACGGGGTCATCAACTGAAACTCAACTAAACGTAGAAGAATTAGTTGACAAACTAATTATAACAAACTTTTTTGCAGTTTTCATGAAGCCCACAGTTACTCGACTTAAAGAATTGAATAAGATTCTAGAAAGGCTAGAGATGGGAGTTGGTGGTTCTCACTACAAGACCAAGAATCCTAAACTTCAGAAAAAACTTGAACTGTTTTTGAGAATTTTAGCAGCAAAACTTAGCGCCTTACAGGATATAGACAACCTGCTTTTCAGAATTTTTAAGTTGTTCCAAGTTCCCGAAAAGTCGCTGACTCCTCACAGAATAAAAAACGAATCAATAGAATTCAACACAGTATTGTCAAAACTTGCCACAGAAATCGAGCAGGCCAAAACTTTGCTTGCGGAGGTTCATAACAAGATTCAGCATTGCCAGATTCATCTTCGTGACTATTTTGATGAGCATAAAAATGGAATTAGAATCGTTGAATCAAAAGATGATTTCAAAAATGCTTTGTTGCCTCTTGCAGAATTAAGCAAAGATCTTTTTGTTGAAGCTGAACTGCTAAAAATGTGGTCAGACTTTTTCGGAGTTGACATTCCATACTTTAGCTTTAATAAACAAGTTTTCAACACCCAAGACATTGAAGTAACAGACCTAGAGACCAACACAATCATAGCAGTTCGTGGATTAACCAAGAATTACAATCTTGGACGAACAACAGTTTATGCCCTCCGAGGAGTAAATGTTGACATCAAAGAAGGCGAATTTGTCGCAATTGTAGGAAACTCAGGAGCAGGAAAAACAACCCTATTGAACTGTATTGCCGGTCTGGACAGCCCAGATTATGGTGTAGTTTTGTTCCGAGGTGAAAACCTTCACCAAATGGATGATGAAAAAAAATCCAAAGCTCGGCTTAAAGAGATGGGATTCATATTCCAAAGTTACGCATTGCTACCTCATTTTAACACTAGAGAAAACATCGCCTTGCCTGCAGACCTAGCAGGATTAAGCAAAGAACTCAAAGAACGCATAGAAAACCTCTTAGAAGGAGTTGGTTTGAGCAACCAAGCTAAACAGTATCCCGCAACCCTGAGCGGCGGACAAATGCAACGAGTAGCCATCGCCCGAGCATTAACTAACGGTCCAGCGGTAATATTTGCTGATGAACCAACTGGAGATTTGGATTCGGCAACCGGAAAACAGGTAATGGAGTTGCTGGAAAAATTCCATGAAGAAACCAAAACCACAATAATCATAATCACCCACGAACAAGACATCGCAGACTATGCTCAACGACAAATCCAAATTGAAGACGGTGTAATAGTTTCAGAATAAATTGTTAGAATATTCTAGTTGACTTGAGATTTTACATGTGTTGCAACTTGATTTTCAGGTCTTGAATTGTTGCCCGAAAATCATTTCTCACAAACCCTTTTTTTACAAGCTCAAAATCTGCTATCCGCCTTTTGGGCTGAAACACAAGTCGTTTAATCCAAATTTTCTGGAAATCTTTTATCGTATTTGTTAGTCCTCTTAGGCTTGCTTTTGCTTCTTCATGTTTTTTAGAAACAAAGAATCCAGCAGAAACAATAAGGATAGACAAACAAAGAAGAGGAAATCTCCAACAAACGTTTCCAAATTCATAATTCTTTATTGCAGTATGCATACGATTCTTGGATGAATGATAAAGCATACCTCCGCTAACTCCTCGTAATACACTGCTTCGATGAATCACTAAAGATGATGAAACAAACAGAACAGAAAAACCACGCAAGCGAACACGTAAAGACAGGTCAGTGTCGTCATCATAAATAAAATAGTCATCATCAAATCTTCCAACTTCATTGAAAAGTGTTCGGCGGATAATACAGCAACCTGCAGATGCGGCTAACAACTCAAAATTTTGTTTTAGTTCTTGGGCATTTGAACCATAATTTGCCGACCAAGTTCCTAGAGCATCAACATTTTCACAAAAGTACTCCAAACGGTTTTGGTCTTCAGATAACACAATTTTTGCTTGTGCCAGACCTACTGTTTTATCATCTTCCATGACTTTGACAAGTTCAACAAGCCAACCCTTGGAGGCGAATTCAATGTCGCTGTCCACAAAAACCACATACTTTCCGTTACTCATTTTTGCTCCAACATTACAACCTTCAGCATGCCCCACATTGTTAGCATTTTTGACGATTTTCACACGGGAATCTGAATCTGCAACAGATTTTATTGCGTCGAGGCTTCCGTCCGATGAGGCATTGTCAACGACTGTCACACCAAAGTTGGGATAATCAGTTTCTAAAAGGGTTCTCAAACAAGTTTTCAGCAGGTCTTTTCCATTGAAATTGACTATAACAACTGAAACAGAAGGACAGCTTTCACTTGTTTGTGCCAAATTTTTCACCATTCAAAAATCAAAGTTTGGTTGATTTTGCAAGTTTTCTTGGTTCATAAAAGGGGCGGATTGACTTTAAGTTCTTTTTGGCACAACAATTAAATGGTTTTTATGAGAATCTACGAAAGTAAATTGAAGCGATTCACATGGAAGAAACCAAAGCTAACCCCTCTGTAACGGTTATCGTCCCGGTAAAAAATGGAGAACAAACAATCCAGCCGTTGCTAGAATCGCTACAAAAGCTCGATTATGACCCAAAAAAAGTCGAAGTAGTTGTGGTTGACGGAAACTCTGAAGATAAAACTCGAGAAATCGTCAAAAAATACCCAGTAAAATTGGTTATCGAAGACAAAAAAGGAATCAATCTCGCAAGAAACATGGGAATCAAAAACAGCAACGGAGAAATTATTGCCTTTACCGACTCTGATTGCATTGTTCCCTCAAACTGGATAACAAAAATTGTGGAAAACTTCAAAGATCCCCAAGTCAGCTGCGTAGGCGGAAGCGCAATTGCTCTGGACAACGATTTTGTTTCCCAATATGCAGACAACAGTATAGTAAGACTAATGCCTGTTTTCAAAAAACGCGAAGAACTCAAACAAGTAAAACCCTTCTTTGGTCACCCTGCAGGATGCAACATGGCCTTCCGAAGAAAAGTAGTAGAAGAAGTTGGATTTTTTGATGAACAAATCCAATACGGCTTTGACGAAGTCGAATTCGCAGACAGAATCTGCCGAGCAGGATACACAATGGTATTAGACCCCGAAGTTTCAGTTTGGCACAAACACCGCTCAACTTTTGGAGAGTTTTTGAAACAGAACTTTCAGTACGGCAAAGGAAGCGGAATTGTTTTCAAAAAGAAACTGATGGCAGATTCGGTCTCCAAATGGACATTTTTAGCAATAATTGGCTTCATAACGTGGCTAACAATAGTGGGAACCTTCACCTTTTTAGTAACCACATACAACTCCAGCCTTTTTTTCTGGATATTATTTGGTTTCACTGGTTTACCGTTAATTATTGTAGCGTCAGTTTACGCTTACCGAGCAATAAAAAACAAGAAATTTTCACGTGTTATTGCGTATCCTTTCATTGACATGTTTAGAACAATCACTTTTTGTTCGGGACAACTGTATCAGCTTATCAAAGGCAGTAAAAAATAGTAGAATAATAAGTACAAAGCTAACTTTGATAGGTCCATAGACGACAATATTCCGAAACCGTAACATTCCAAGCGACGTAACTTTTCTTATAACCTACAAAGGACCTCTAAACAATAGAGAGGGAAGACCTACGTTGGATTTCGGGTCTGGCGAGGACCACGTTTACAACATGTTGTTCTCCGTGATGTGTTGTAAACGAAAAAAACGCAATAAACTCCAGGTTAAGTAAAATACAGGGCAACGGTAAAACGTTCAGACCGAAATCCATCACAATTATTTTACGATAGCTTAAAAAAAAGTCCATTAAAAGAATTTTTGATAATAAAAAAGAAAATAAAAAGAAGAAAGGTTCAGTATCTTCTTCTTTGGTATCCGCCGTCGCTTCGTCCGCCGCTGCTGTAGCCGCCACTACGTCCGCCGCCGCGTCCGCCATAACCGCCGCGTCTGCCGCCGCCTCTATTGTAGCCGCCTCTGTTGAATCTTCGGGGTTGTTCGTATTTTTTGTCGGATAGGTTGTTTTCTGTGTTGACTTCTTCGATTGGTGATTCTTCTACTAGTTCGTAGCTGCCATATTTTCCTATGTTTAGGCGCATGTTGCCGCGGAATAAGTTAATGTAGCCGTTTGTGATGCTTAGGGTGGCTTCTTCATTTATTGCGTCTATTTTGTCATCCCAAAGGGTCATGTATAAACATCCTGTCTCGTCGCCAACTAGAGCATCTGCAACTCGGCGTACCGAATAATCGCGTCCAGTAACGCTTCTGACTTCGCCTTTAGAAACTACTTTTACAATTGTGTTGACACCTCGAGATTGTGGGGTCAACGTTTCGATTTTTACTATCTCTTCTTCACTTTCGGATGGTTCTTCTGTTGACATTTAATATTCATCCGATTTACATGGTCATTTAGAGCAGTTCTTAAAGATTGTGGTATTAAGTTCAGTAACTAAACAGCAGCAAAAAACCTTCTACTCCGTACGTTGAATCAAATTTCACTTAATTTATAAGGTCCCTAAGGTTAGTCATTCTAAAGGTGGTTTTATTGAACAAGCACAGAAGATTCCGAGAACAACGGACACCTATTCCAGTAGAAAAAATTGATGATTGCACATGGAGAATACCCCAAAGTTTCAATCAAGGAATGCGTGTTCCAGGAATAGTCTTTGCTGACGACCAACTTATCCAAAAAATGAAACAAGACAGAACCCTTAACCAATGTTCAAATGTTGCTCATCTTCCG
>Ga0272443_10007012_pt1 | contig 10924 bp, 7 predicted proteins | sample SSMAcet12_FD_193581 | JGI IMG/M metagenome (GOLD analysis project Ga0272443, IMG submission 193581) | Marine sediment archaeal communities from Little Sippewissett salt marsh, Falmouth, MA, United States - SSM-Acet-12 | ecosystem: Environmental > Aquatic > Marine > Wetlands > Sediment ... | reverse complement strand
TTGTTCTTTGTGAAGCGTTCATGGGGTCGTTCCCAAGGTGCCGAATGGCGGTACGTGTGTCGTTGACTGCGTTTTCGTGGTCATCTCGCAATGGATAGATTGTTGTCCTCGCTTGCGCTTCGGGTTGGTGTGTTTTTGCTTGCGCTTCGGGTTAGTGTGAAGCGGTAGCGGTAGAAGGGGCTTCTGGCGAGGTCGGCAGGTTCGGTGAGGGGGTCGGCGAGGTGTGGGACGGGGTCGACGCCGCCACCCAGTCGGTCGGCCATGGCACAGGCCTGGCTGCAGAAGGGTGGACGTTGGCCGGGGTCGCTGTCGTTCAGGTTGGGGCGTGTGAAGAAGCGCAGGAGAGGTAGGTGCAATGTGGCGGCGGTGACGACACCGAAGTAGCCGTAGGGGCAGCCAGCGAGCCGGCGCATGTAGCGGGAAGCGGCGTCAGCGTCGTACTCGGGCCAGCGATTGTCGGGATTGACCTGGTAGACGTCGATTCGTTCGGGATAGCGTTCAACCTGGCTGGAGAGGGTGACGGCTCGTCCGCCGTACCATTCGCGGATTTCGAGGCAGAAGAGGTCGTCGCCCCACCAAGCGGCTTTGGCTGCGTGGCTGTGGACGCCGCGTCCGGCGATGGAGATCATGCCGCGGCGCCGGAAGAGGAGGAGATCACCGTCTTCGATCAGGGGTCGTGCTTCGGAGTAGGGAACGAGTTTTCGTTGGTCTTGTGTGGGCATGGCTTGTTCTCGGTTGGAAGGTTGAATGGAGGGTTTGTCGGGGATTTCGTGGGGGACTGGCTGGCGAGCAGCCAGTGGCACTCAGGGGCGAGCGTGTCAGGTGGTTCACCACGCCCTTCGCCTGAGGCTCAGGGACGTGCCACCCACGAATGGTTTGGGTTATGGCGGATCCGGGTCGTATTGGGGTTTTGTGACGACGCCGAGTCGGAGGGCTTCGCGGCGCCAGCGGCGGACTTGGGCATAGCGGGCTTCGTGTTCGGGTTTGAGGTTGAGTCCGATGGGTGTGTCGATGGTCGGCGGCAGGGGATCGAGGTGGTTGCCGGCGATGAGTTCGCGGGTTTGGCAGAGCTTGCACGGCATGTGGACGATGGCGTGACAGCTCGGGCACTTGCGAGTTTTTGCGGTTTCCTTGGTTCGGGGCTTGGGCCTGAGGTGGTCGTCGGCCTGGCGTTTGCCGGCAACAACGACGCTGACGATGCCAAGGGAGACGCGGAGGCGTTTGGCGATCTTTCGGCGACTGAGTCCTTGCTGGAAGAGTCGTTCGATTTCGCGGATGATGGTCGGTGAGAGCATGGGTGGAGTTGTCAGGGTTTGGGGTTCGGGAAACAGGCGTCAGGCATTAGGGTTCAGGGGCGCACGAAAAAAGGGCCCGCCGCCGGAACCTTGATTCCAGTGGCGGGCCCTTTCGATACGCGACCTCTGCAAATGTGCTTTTAGGTCGGGCTCGTCTGATACCCAATCTTCGTGCGTTAGTCTAACAGATTTATGAACTTTTGTCCAGTACTTTTTTGAACACCCCACTACTGGGTGATCGCTGTGTCATCTTGGGTTCAATGAAGTGCCCAAAACCTGTTATAATCAGGAGTTACGTTGTGGTCCCGGGGGAGTTAATGACTTCAAAAAGCGAGATTACCAAGGGTGATGGCAGAAAATTCTTTCGATTGTTTTGATTTGGACCGTACGATTGCCGCGATTGCGGAGGCGTTGGGGGTCGGCGTGGACCAGGTTCGGGCGACGATTGAGTTGCTCGAGGCGGGGAACACGATTCCGTTCATAGCGAGGTACCGCAAAGAGGCGACGCGGGGTCTGGACGAGATTGCGTTGCGGGCGGTTGAAGAGGGCCTGAACAAAGCCCGGGAACTGGCAGCTCGCAAGGCAACGATTCTGAAGACGATTGACGAACAGGGGCAACTGACGGAGGAGTTGCGGTGTCAGATTGAAGAGTGCGAGGATAAGAAGGCGTTGGAGGATCTCTATATTCCTTTCAAGCCGAAGCGTCGCACACGAGCGACGATTGCTCGGGAACGGGGGTTGCAGCCGCTGGCGGACATTCTGCTGCGGCAGGAACGGTTGGGGAAATCGAGGAGTGAAGTGTTGCGACCTTTCGTGTCGGTGGAGAAGGAGGTACCGGACGAAGAGGCGGCGCTGCAGGGGGCTTGTGACATTGTGGCGGAGCAATGGTCGGAGGACGCGAAGACACGGGGATGGTTGACGAAGCAGGCGGCGGAGTCAGGGCGTGTTGTTTCGAAGGTGAAGCGAGGGAAGAAGGAGGAGGCGAGCAAGTTCGAGATGTACTTCGACCACCAGGAACCGTGCAAGCGGATTCCTTCGCACCGGTTTCTGGCGATGAAACGTGGTGAGGCCGAGGGGTTGTTACGTGTAGGTATCGAGCTAAACGACGAGTACGTGGGGCGACGGCTGAAGCAGGATTTGGTGCGGAATTCACAGTTTGAGTTTCACCGAGATTTGCTAGCGACCGTTGACGATTGCTATGAGCGTTTGCTTCAGCCTGCTGCGGAGTCGGCTGTCTTGCAGGATTTGAAGGAGAAGGCAGACGAGGAGGCGATTGGCGTATTCGCGAAGAACTTGCGTGAGTTGTTGTTGGCGGCGCCTGCGGGGCCGAAGGTGACGATCGGGATCGATCCGGGTTTTCGGACGGGCTGCAAGGTGGCGGTGATTGACGGGACGGGGAAGTATCTGGCCAATACCACGATTTACCCGACGCCTCCGCGGAACGACCAAGCGGGTGCGGTTGCAGCACTCAAGGATTTGATTGCACGGTTCGATGTGGAGTTGATTGCGATTGGGAACGGGACAGCGTCGCGAGAGACGGATCAGTTCGTGACAAAGATGATACGACTGGAAAAAGTTAGTGTAACCAAGGTGATGGTGAGCGAGTCGGGGGCATCGATTTATTCGGCCAGCGAGACGGCGGCGAAGGAGCATCCCGATCTGGACGTAACCGTGCGAGGTGCACTCAGCATTGCCCGGCGGTTGCAGGATCCGCTTGCCGAACTGGTGAAGATTGATCCGAAGGCGATTGGGGTCGGGCAGTATCAGCACGATGTGAACCAGCCGCAGTTGAAGAGATCGCTCGATTGGGAAGTCGAGTCGTGCGTCAATTCGGTCGGGGTCGATGTGAATATGGCCAGTGCTCCGCTGCTCTCCTACGTGGCGGGGATCGGCCCGAAGCTGGCTGAGGGGATTGTGGCGTATCGGAACGCCAACGGTCGATTTGGCGATCGCAAGGAGATCTGCAAGGTTCCGAAGTTGGGGCCAAAGGCCTTCGAGCAGGCGGCCGGTTTCTTGCGGATTCGTGACGGCGTGCAGCCGCTGGACAACTCGGCGGTACATCCGGAGAGTTATGCCGTGGTGGAACGAATGGCGTCCAGCTTGAATGTCGATACGCGTCAGTTGGTGGGTAATGTGGGGCTGGCGTCACGGCTGAAGGCGGAGGAGTTTGTGGACGGGCAGGTCGGTCTGCCGACGGTGCGGGACATTCTGAGCGAGTTGGCCAAGCCGGGGCGGGACCCGCGGAGCGAGTTCAGGGTCGCCAAGTTTTCGGAAGAGGTTCACGAGTTGGGCGACCTTCGAGAGGGCATGATTTTGGAAGGCGTAGTCACCAATGTGACTCGCTTTGGGGCGTTCGTCGACGTAGGAGTTCACCAGGACGGGCTGATCCATATTTCGGAGCTCGACAATACGTTCGTCCAGGATCCGAGCGATGTTGTGTCTTTGGGGGACGTGGTTCGCGTGAAGGTGCTGGAGGTCGATTTGAATCGGCGGCGGATTGCGTTGTCGCGGAAGCAGGCATAGTTGGATACCAGGCCCTATTCTCGATTTTCGTTCTCCGGCCTATAATTCATGCTTCGAGCTTGAAAATCTCCCTCCCTGCCAGATACAAAGAAGTGTGCCATGTCGAAGAGCAAGATTCTCATTGCCGACGATAATCCGACCAATGTGGAGCTGTTGGAGGTGTACTTGAGTGATTGCGACTGCGAGATTGAGATTGCCGTGGACGGTCAGGATACGCTGGACAAGGTGGCCGAATTTGGGCCGGATCTGATTCTGCTGGACATCATGATGCCGAAGTTGAGCGGCTTCGAGGTTTGCGAGAAGGTCAAGGCCGATCCGAAGACGAGGGAGATCATGATCCTCATGGTGACGGCGCTTAACGAGTTGGGTGACATCGAGCGTGCCGTGGGCGCTGGGTGTGACGATTTTCTCAGCAAGCCCGTGAACAAGCTCGAGCTCAACAAGCGCGTCGATAACATGCTCAAACTGCGTTATGTCACTGACGAGAACGAGCGTCTTCGTCGCTACATTGACGACATGGAAGACGGGATTGGCCCGGGGGGCGAGGGCTGAACGTTGCTGATGCTTGTTCCGAGGCTGCAGCTTCGAGGATGGGCGTGCCCAAGCTGGAGCTTAGGCACGAGATTAGTGGGGACTCGTCACAGCAGAGTATGCCTAGTTCAATGGTGCGTCTGGCCGCGCGTTACGAGGTTGAGCGGAACTGCACACTTCTGATTGCTGCGCAAAGAGAGACGATTTTCCGAACATGTCTCGCAAATCGAGAGTCGAGCGCGGAAAATCATCGCTGCTACCCGGCTTTGGCGGACGGCACGGCGGAGCGTGCCCGCTACCTTGACAATCATCCGAGGCGGATAAGGCGGACGACGGTGTTAGTTCCGTAGGGGAAGCCGGTACAGTGAACCGTGAGTGTGCCGGTATCGAGGTTCTGCTGGAACTTGAGTGCCTGGCCGCTGTCGACCCATTCGGCTTTCTTGACGGGCTTGGTGATACCGGTGAACTTGCGTGGGCCGGCACCGGTGGGTCCGACGGCGACGTTGGCGTTGCCTTTGGTGCCCAGGTTGTGGACGAATAGAAACTGCTTGCCATTGGCATCGAGTCCGAAGTCGTCGCCTTCTCCAGCTATTCCGGCAGGTTTGCCATCGTAGATGGCGTCGGCATGTATGCGGACCCAGTCGCCGCTCCGGCGTAGGGCGGCTGATTCGTAGTCGGGGATGGCGCCTTCGGCGGTGGGGCCGACGTTGAGGAGGTAGTTGGCGCCGACCTTGCGGCAGGCGCAGAGGTTCTCGATGATCTGGGGCGGGCCCATATAGGCGAAGTCGTTCTTGCCGATTCCCCAGTGACGGTTCATGGTCTGGCACATCTCGCCAGCCACGTACTTGGGCATGCCTCGCTGATCGCGCGGGGTGGGGCGGCCTTGCTCGAAGGTAACGGAGTCGATCTCGGGGTTGCCGACTTTTCCGCGCTGGTGCAGGCCGGTGTTGTTGACGATGATCGCCTCGGGCTGGTGCTTGCGGATCAATGCGTAGAGACGATCTTCCTGCCAGTTGGCGTCTTTCTTGCTCCAGTTGCCATCGAACCAGAGACCGCCGAGAGTGCCGTAGTTGGTGCAGAGGATCTCGACGGATTTGTTGAGGTAGTCGAGGTAGGCATCGAAATCGTTGTTGAAGCTTTCCTGCCACCAGTCGAGGGTGGTGTGGTAGAGGAAGGGAACGATGCCCTCGGCGCGGCAGCCGTCGGTGAAGTCTTTGATGAGGTCGCGTCCGGCTGGGGTGTGCATGACGTCGTGGTCGGTGAGGCCACGGGTATCGTAGAGGCTGAAGCCGTCGTGGTGACGCGAGGTGAGGGTGATGTACTTCATACCGGCTTCGCGGGCGGTGCGGGCGATCTTGCGGCCGTCGAAGTCTTTGGCGGTGAAGGTATCGCGAAGTTTCTTGTATTCTTCCTTGGGGATCTTCTCGCGGTTCATGACCCATTCGCCACGTCCGAGTTGGGAATAGAGTCCCCAGTGGATGAACATGCCGTAAGCCATGCGTTCGAAGCGGGCGATGCGAGGGAGCGGTTGGGGAGTTGCTTCGTCGGACTCCGCAGCGAGCGAGGGTTCCTCGGAAAGGAGGGAGAAGGTGGTAGCGGCCATGCCGGCGGCGGTCATCTGTTGGAGGAACTGGCGACGGTTGGGAGTCGACATGGTCGGTAGGCCTCGTGGGTCGATGATGCGAAATGTGTGAACTACTGAGAGTCGATTATAGACTCGTTGCCGGGCCCGAGACAATCAAGTGTGGAGGAAAACCGAGTTCCGCCTGAAGGGTGTCAAGAAATGCGAACACCGCCAAGTTCCATCTTGGCGGCTTAGCGTTCGGTTCCGTGTTGTGGGCGCGTCGTTGCGTTCACGGTATTCACCAGGGGAGTCCTGGGCGACCGGGACCGGGTCGGCCAGGTCCGCCGGGGCTTCCGGGGCCACCGCTGCCGGGGCGAACGCCGGCACCTTGGTTGCCACCGGGTCGGTTCGAGCCTTTGCGGAATTTCAAGCTTGGTGCAGCAGCGGCTGCTGGTCCCGATCCGGGCTCCATGCATGCGGCCGCGGGTCCGCCACTGTACGCATCGACGTAGTGGTAGAAAGGTTGGTTGTAGGGGGTGATGAAGTCCATTCTTCCGCCACCCGAGTAGAAGGAGATCTGTCGGATCTGGGCAGCACTGTAGACGCGTTGTCCGTTGTAGCGGGTGATGATGTCACCGGGCATCAATTGGCCCTGCATGTGCAGCATGGAAGCCGAGGTGCCAGGGATGAAACTGCCGATGACCAGCCCCCGGCCGTACATGTCGGGGTACACATAGAAGCCTACGAGGCCGCCTTGGGCGGAAGCGGTTGAACTCGCACCGCAGAGTCCGGCCAACGCCACCAGCGAACAGACAGTCATTCGAATCGTCGTCATTTCTCTACTCCCCATGCGATTAGGTGTTGTTTTCGGCATGCTCAGGGGCACGCCAGGGTTTTGGTAAGAGCCGGGTGCTTCGTGGTCGTGTTGTTTTGACCGCATTGGCTCTTGGCGATTGCCTTACACCACGCTTATGGTCACGGATTCGTGGAATGCGACACGGTGAGGGGAGTTTTTTCGTTTTTTTCTTTTGTGCTGGGATGTCGCAAAACCGCCTGGAATGTCCATAAGCCCGATAGAGGGATGTGAAATGAGGCCACTGAGATGGGAGAACAGTCCGATGATGCCCCTTGATATGCTACTGGTTGCGGGAGGTCTTTTGGGACTGTTCGTGTCGCTGGAGTTCATTCGCCCGGTGCGGGCGACAAGTCCGTTCTGAGGGCTCGCGAAGCAAGAAAGAGACTCTGAGACAGAAACTCTCGAACGCTGGATGATCAAGCCCTGGCCGGAACTTCTTCTGCAGGTGGCAACAGGCTCTCACTGGATCTTGAGGATCCGAGTTTCCCCGGCAGTCACGTTGAGTGAGATATTTGGCCCCTTGCCGAGAGGAGTCCCCGTGAGGGCGTCGGTGACGGAGGCGGTGGTGCCCGTATTCAGTGACAGCGGACCGTCGTTCATGGTGTGGATGGACAGATAGCCTTCAGCAGCCCACACGTTTGCGTCGGTCGTTGTGTAGAGGTGGGCTCCAGCAATCCGGGCGAGGGCCCTGACCAGCGAGGAAGTCCAAGCTGGGACGCCGGAAAACACTTCCGAACCGTCTTTGTGGGGGCGCAAGACGACGGCCGGTGAGCCATCGGAGTAGGTGGCCAGGATCTGATCGCCGTCATCCGGTACAACTGTGAAGAGGGGACGGATTGGAGTTTCCTGTCCCCAAGGCGCGTCGAGGCCCAGGATCTTGCCTGCATCTGTCGGCGTGGCTACTGCCGTTTCGAGGTCCAGGATCTTATGTTCGAAACCACTGACTTCCGACATGGCTTTCACATCGGCGCGATCGGCAAGAAGGTAGCCTGGAGCGTAGCACCATACGCGAGTGGTTCCTGCCGGCCGGTTGCTGCGGAGTTCACGTCGTTGGTTCGGTGTGAGTGACCAGGCGGCGATGAACACCTGGAGCCTGGCGGGTACGTCTCCGGCGATGGCGTCGCGGAGCATGTATTGGCCGTAGGGAGCGCCGCTTCGTCCGAAGGCGGCACGGGCTTCGTAGATGAGCGGTCGTGCCATCACATTGGATCCGCCCGTGAGGTGGACCATGCTATCCTCGCCCAAAATCATGGCGATATCGGGTTGGAATGGTGCGCTGCGTCCGAGCATGGCGTTGTCGAGTGGTGCCAGTCGACGGTGTTCGTTCCAGATGCGGGGATCGTCGAACCAGCCCCTTCCCGGCAAGTCCATCCACCAGGTGCCGAAACCTCGCAAGGCCGCTTGCGCGGTGTTGCGCAGAAGCACGGCTTTGGTCTGCGTCAGATCATCGACACCACCAAACGACTTGGTATGCGCCAGGTAGGTTCGTGTATCGTCCTCGTTCAGCCAGAGTTTGCCGTGCATCGCCACGCTTTCGGCCGCGGTCATCGAGGCCCCCGTTCCCTGCCATTGGCGATCGAAGTAGCTGATGGGCGAACAGAGGACATCGATGTCGGGCGAGGCCAGGACGCGGCTGAGGGCGTAATGCCCGGCATAGGGGGCACCATTGCGGAGTGGCGGGAACTCGAAGAGGTAGCCGTAGAAGAAAACAACGAGTTTCTGGCCGCTCATGCCACGACGACAGGCTGCCGCGATTTCGACGACCGTGTCTGCCATTTCCTGCTGCCAGAAGCGGTTGAAGAGAATCAAGTCGCGTTCGTTGGCCGGATCGCGGAGAAATCCGTTGGGTGCTTCATGGCGACGCTTGGCAGCGGGGACTTCCGCGGATTCAGCGTTTGGCCGACCGTGTGCTTTCAGCCATTCCTGCCACGCCTGCTGAGTTGGTGGTTCGTAGCCGCTCATGACGGGGCCCCATGAACGGTCGTAGAACCACTCCGCGCTGTTCTGACCGGCCGGATGGATGCCGGCGAAGTGGTCGGGAAACGCCTTGCAGAGGTGACGGCACAGTTTTTCGAGATGTGCCGAGACGTCCCGCCGATAGAGACGACTGGATACGGTGGACAGTCGGCCGGGCGTACCATCCTCGAACACCATTCGCGTTTCAGGATGTTGCTCGAGCCACCAGGAGGGTGCGTTTGCGCTGACACGGGGAACGATCAAGGCTTGGGGATGGACCGTGATGATCTGGTGCATCACCTTGTCGATGGCTTCCCAACTCTGGGGCTTTTCCGGCGGATACCAACAGGTCGGCATGCCCGTGGAGATGAACCGAAGCCCTGCATCACGTACGAGGGCGACCTGGTGCAGGAACGGGCCGGTTGGCGTACCGATGGGCTCCCAGACTCCTCCTGTCACACTATAGACAGCCGGCCTGATTTCGCCCGGTTCGGAGCACTTCACTTCGAAGCTGCAGCGATACGTTCTGTTCTTCGTGAAGGAGAGCCGCCTTTGCGAGTGCAGGTGGAAATCCGGCCAGTCTTTGTCCGCAGGTTCGGTGAGGGTGACATGAACGGCGCCGTCGGAGACTTCGACCGTGCCCACCGTGTTCTTCTCTTCGAGCGGCCATAGACTCCAGATGCTGCCAAAGGACTGTTTCGTCTTGAAAGAGTCGATTGGCAACACATTGCTACCGGTTTCGACATCAACAAGGTGGAGATTGCGGATTTGGAAGCGGGACGCCTTCTTGTGGAAACGGAAGTGAAGCGTTCCACACTCAACCACATTGTGGTCGGGGACGAAATCGAAAGAGACGGTTTGCCACGATTTGGGCTCAACGGCGATCGGGCGAGGACCACCGCGCGTGCCGAAGAAGAACCTCGGTGGAACCGGTTCACCGTCCACGAAGATCTGCGGGCCGCCGGACGTTGGTTGCACGCTGACGCGGACCTCTGCAGATGCAGTCTGCGCCGTCTGGTTCACTATCAGCGCGCAAATCCCAATTGCCAGAGTCCAAGAGTAGCCAATTCGTCGCATCATTTCACCAACCATCCCAAAGAGGGCGTAAGAGTCCCGTGATCATTTGAACTCGGTGAAGCCCGGGATGGGGCAAGCGTAGGTGCCGTCTTCGCGAGGGCTGAGGGGTGGCTTGGTGTTCCAGTCGATTTCAGCCGGGCCGAGGACTTCCTGGCTTTCGACGGCCTGCTCCCAGGTGATTCGCTTGCCGGTGTAGCAGACCATTCGACCGAGCAGGCCGAGCATGGTACTGTTGACCATGTAATCGCCGTTGTTGAGGGGCTCGCCTTTGCGGATGCCTTCGAAGAGGGCGACGTGCTCTGCGTCGTACATGTTGCACTTGGGGCCCTTGTAGCGCCACTCGGTTTCACCTTCGATGTGGTGCTTGAGGAGGTCGCAGTGTCCCTTTGTTCCGAGAATGACGTCGGAGGTCTGGTTGAAGACGTTTGCCTGGGCGCGGCTGAAGCCGTAGACACGGACACCGTTTTCGTATTCCCAAGTGACGGCCGAATGGTCGAACTGGTCGCCGAAGTGGGGCTCGACGCATTGGATACGTCCACCAACGCCAAAGGCACTGACGGGCGGCTTGTCTCCGGTCACCCAGCCGGCCTTGTCGAGGCTGTGAACGAGGGACTGGAGGATGTCATCGCCGGAGAGCCAGTTGAAGTGGTACCAGTTGCGGAATTGCCACTCGAGTTCGGTAAGGCCTTCCTGACGAGTTGTCAGGCGATAGGGAGTGCGCATGTAGCATTCCTGGACGGCGACCACGTCTCCAATGGCTCCGTCCTGGATACGTTTCATGGTTTCCTGGACTCCTGTGTGGTATCGCCAGCAGAGTCCTGACACGACGCTGAGTCCCTTTTCTTTGGCGAGCTTGCAGGACTGGACGACCGACTTGAGGCCGGGGGCGTCGACGCCGTGCGGTTTCTCGACGAAGACGTGTTTGCCTGCCTCGATACCCGCTTTGAGGTACTGGGGATGGAAGCGGGAGGAGGTGGCGATGAGGATGACGTCGATGTCCGATTCGAGGACTTTCTTGTAGCCATCGAAGCCACTGAAGCAGTGTTCGTCGTCGACCTTGGCTTGATCGGGTTTGGCTTCCTTGAGTCGCTTGCAGCCCCCTTGCACTTTGTCTTCGAAGAC
>Ga0272443_10007011_pt1 | contig 10924 bp, 8 predicted proteins | sample SSMAcet12_FD_193581 | JGI IMG/M metagenome (GOLD analysis project Ga0272443, IMG submission 193581) | Marine sediment archaeal communities from Little Sippewissett salt marsh, Falmouth, MA, United States - SSM-Acet-12 | ecosystem: Environmental > Aquatic > Marine > Wetlands > Sediment ... | reverse complement strand
TCACGTTGCAGCTCTCCCGGATGAAAAGCAACCGGGTCCCAGATATTTCGCAGCAACCTGAATCCCTCCGTGACGATTGTCTCACTCTCTGCTGCCAGCTGTTCTGTATCGAAATAATCAGGCAGCATGTTATCAGCTGCCAGAATACGGGCCTCATTGACTCTCGCGAGGACAAGTTCGTCTCCCTGCATCAGACACTGGCCGGGATCGGGTGGATGGTCACGTAGGATGGTTGCCGCTTTCTCATCGCACAATAATCGACCGTTTACCAGAAGAATATCTCTATGCGGATCGATACCCGGCTGAAAAACAGGAAGATGAGAACGATAATAGGGTTGAAGATAACGGCGAAGATGGCAGGAAAATGTAACGTCGGCGCCCAGATAAAAACAAAATTTCTGCAAGAGGCTCCTGCATCCGGTAAACAGGCCGTAAACAGGCTTGAAATGCACCAGGGGGCGAAAGCCGTGAACTTTCTCGTCTTCGAATATAACTATATGCATACAACGAAACTTGTTATTCTCCTTTGCTGCTGTACTCTGATCAACAGGGCACCTCTATCATTTACTGTGCACCATGAGTCATATATTTCCTTCCACCATTCAGTAGTAGCCACACTATCATCATTAACATTCCTGCTTGATCACGCTTTGGTATTCAACGGAGCACCCGTATGCAGGATGGAGCGCTTTCAATGCTGATTTTCCCGCAAACATCATCAAACACTTCACCATCCATATGCATGGTCTCAGGCTCAAGAAGCTCAAGCTCTACCGCCCTCACCTTACTGTAAATGACCTGAGAATCGAAGATCTGGGTACCGCGGGTATATTTCAAAGCGTATGCAATAAACTTTACTTTCGGAACAGATTTCAGTATACAAACATCGAGCAGGCCGTCATTGAGTTCAGCTTCCGGAGCAATATGAAACTTTCCTCCCTCGATGCGCCCGTTTCCAATTGAAAAAGCAAATATCGGCTCATTGATTTCTATGGTATGCTCAGGGGTAATGAGCTTAATATGCATTTTTGGCGGTTTATAGCCTAACAGAACACAAAGCAAAGCATTAAGGTAGACAAGCTCCCCCTTGAGCCATTTCGTATTTCGTACCTTACCGGCGATTCTTCCCGTAAGCCCGAGACCAAAAGAATTCAGAAAATACCGCTGAAATTCCCCCTCACCATTGACCTTGCCGAGATCCACAGGGACTGAGTCAGCCTCCAGATAGGCTTCCACAGGATAATCACAAGTAAAGCGGTGATCGAACGACTTCATGAAATCATTTGCGGAACCCGAAGGAAGTATGCCCAGACTTACATCGGTGTAGGCAAGAACATTTGCGATCTCGTGAGCCGTTCCGTCGCCTCCGCAGGCAACAACCGATTTGCTGTCAAAAAGCGCATTGCCGGCAATAACCGAGGTATGGCCGGAATAATCGCTTCTGTACACCGACGCGTGCAACGCCCCGGCAACAGCCCTCTCGACATCGTCCATCTTGAGCGCCGCCCGACCTCTATCAGCGGCCGGATTGATGATAAAGGTTGTCTTTTTTATCAAGGCGATAATTCCCTGTAAATATTTTCCAATGCCTCGGAGAGAAGGTAATACACCGTCAAAAAATCATCCGTTGTCCCGTAATAGGGATCATCAATCGTGCCCACAGAAGAATCCGTCAAATAGTCGGCCACCATAGATACCGGAAGAGACTCACTCATGGAATTACCGTACCGGATGATATCATGGTAATTATCGAAGTCCATGACAAATATCTTCGTAAACCGGTCAATCTCCATATCGTGGATACAGCGGGCCCTTTGTGCTGAAATATCAATCCCGTGCGCTAACGCGGTTGAGACTGCCCGGCTGTCAGGAGGCTCTCCTTTCTGGGAACAGACTGTTCCGGCAGACGCCACGGTAAACAGATCATGACTCATTCCCTCCGCAATAAGGCTCGAAAAAATCCCTTCGGCCATTGGCGAACGGCATATATTTTCATAACAGACAAAAAGCAGTGAATGCTTCATAGTCAATAAATCGATACTTCAGTGACACTAAAGGGCACCTCTATTTATTTGTTTCGAAGCCCGATTACTGCGTTGGGCGGTGCTCGAAATCCTCATGTACGCCGTGTACACTCCGGTTTTTCCGCTCCGTCCGCCTTGTCCTCGGGCTTCTCACGACAATACATAGAGGTGCCCTAAAGATATTTAATATTAAACGACTCAGAACAGTTCCCACAATCAGAGCATAGCGATCACAGCTCTCCCCTGAGCAATCTTCATGGAAATCCCCATTAGCCCTTACCACGTCAACGCCGTAGTGTACTAAAGGCAAAATCCTTCTTTTTTTCTTTATAAAAACAAAAATAATATTTATTTTTCATGAAAGTACACCAAATCGCACACCAGAGAAAGTACTGTAATGCACATATGAATATCAAATGTATTAAAAACAAACACATCATGAGTACCTGCACAGAATCAAATATGGCCGTAACTGAAAGCCCGAACTGGCGAACCCTCCATAAAGACGGTAACGACGGGTATCAGAAAGTCGTTAAACGTCTCGGAAAAGACATTCTTCTCTATAGTGTAGAAGCAGATCATGACATTTCTCTTGACACCATGGACATCGACATGCTTCAGACCGTACTTCAGGATTCCGGGATCGAGAACAAGGCTGTCTGCCTCTTATGGGACATGAAGCACATTACCAATATTTTGCTGACGTATAAAAAACAGATCGCCAATCTTATCTATAGCCGCAGAGTAAACTTCGGCAGTATCGTTTTCTTTAACGTGTCGCCCGAGTGCCTTATTCTGGTCGAAACGTTTGCCGCAATGGCACCTGAAGATCTGACGGTGCTTATCAGGCAAAATTATACTGAAGCGGTAAACGCGACTTTGGCCTGGAAAGAAGGATTACCTGTAGGCACTATCTATGAAAGTGCTGAGGAAGAGAACTACGATCTTCAGAAAAAAGAGTTTCTTTCAGCTCTTGCCAGAATTTCCTGGCTTGACATGATGGAACAAAATATCTCCATGCCGTCAAACGACGACAAACTGCTCCCCTTTTTCCAGGCGATCAGTCATCTTCAGGAAGATCTTCTGGAAATATCCCGCAATAAGGAACAGGAGCTGAGGCAGATTGAACAGAATGGCGAACAAACTCTTACAGAAAAAAATATTCTGCTCAACGCACAGAAGGAGCTGTATAAAAAGCTCAAAAATCAGCTCGAAAAGGAAAAGTCGGCACTAACGGCAAGAATCGCCACGCAGGAGATGGAGCTTACGAGGATATCTACGGCGGTTGTTGAGAAAACATCAGCCCTACGCCAGCTTCTCGACCTGATCTCCACGCTGGATATCGATCAGGTTCAAAAAAGAACCATGATAGATATTTGCTCGAACATGATCGACACCGAGCTTATAGAAAAGAGGCTCAATATCGAGCTAACGTCAACTGATTCCGAGTTCCTGTCAAAACTCCAGAAAAAACACCCGAACCTGAACCAGCGGGAACTGCGCATCTGTCTTCTGATTAAGCTGAATTACAATACAAGGGATATCGCACGCTCAGTAGGCATTTCTACCCGAGGGATGGAAAGTATTCGCTACAGAATGCACAAAAAAGTAGGACTGTCAAAACATCAGTCCCTTAAAAGCTATCTCACTGAACTGATCATGCAGAGAGACTGAAAACGACACGCTCAACCTCCGAACAGTCAGGGTCAGCAGCTGCGTGCCGCATGACATAATGCGGCACGCATAACAACTAAAATCACGCCATGGAGCGCTGCCAGGTTTCAGGAGAAGCGATTATATCGAGCCCTTACCGGGTGTACGACAATCATGCCTCACACTACTCGACCCGAATCAAAAGGATCGGGAAACATTCAGCCCATATTCCCGTCCACCATGCATTTGCATCTTGCCGAAAGTTACGCTGCGGCAGTACAGGAAACTCGGGACCATATTTCAAAAAAAAAACGCAGACAAATCATACTGAAAACAGCGAGCTTGAAAATCTTAAAAACATATTCCTCAGGGCCTCTGCAATGACAGGATGGCTCAAGATGCTCGGACAGAAAATACACCTGCCTCCCGCAGATCATGAACTCTATCCTTTTTTCAGCGCGCTCTCTTTTCTGCAGGAAGATATCGCCGCCCGGGAAAATATTCATGAAAAGAAAAAACAGGCCTGAACAAAAGCCAGTCACTCAAAAACCATCTTGCCGCACTTGCTGTTGAAGCTCAGGCTATCGCCTGAACCGGCAGATACAGACAAGACATCACGTAGTCCCCTGCCGAAAAAGCAGCACCCCTTGAAGAAACAGCAACATTCCTGCAATTACCGGCACAACAAAGTTGTATGAAGAAAAGAAAAAGCGTATTCTTACTATCATAATACGCCAATCAATTTCCAAGGTAAACTCCATCCGTCTACGTCACATGAAAAACAAACAAGAATCACGCTTGCAAGTCACAGAGAGACCTTACTGGAAAATCGATCATCCCGATCAGAAGTATACAACGCGCATAAGAAAAATTGGCGATGACATCCTGTTAACCTCTTACGAATCTGATGGAGAAATCTGCATCGACTCCAGAGATCAGTCTCTCTTTCAGATGGTTCTTGACGAGACAGGGCTCAAAGACAAACTGGTGTACCTGCTTCGCGACCTCAGTAACGTCAAGGACATTTCCTATGCCTACAAACAGAAACTCACACGACTTATCTACCAATGGCAGCCCTATTACAAGCTGATCGTTTTTTTCAATATCCCCCCTGTATTTGAGACAACTGTCGAAACATTTGCTTCCATTGTCCCTCAAAGCACACCGGTTCTGATGGTCGATTCCTACGAAGATGCGTTAGAGGCTGTAGCGAACATCAAGTCTGGTATTGTCCCTTCCGAGAGTTATGAAGACCATGAAGACGAGCTCTGCGTTCTGAGAAAAAAAGAGTTCCTTGCCGCCACGGCGCGAATCGGCTGGATGAATATGCTCAATCAGCCGATCAACCTGCCTGACCATGACGAGCTCCTCTATCCGTTTTTCAAAGCACTCGAATCACTGCAGTCCGATTTGCAGGCATTGGAACAAATCTCTGCCGAGGAAAGAAGAGAGGCGGCCATAAAGGCCGAGAATACTATCTCGGAGAAAAAGATTCTCCTCAATGCCCAGCTTGAGCTGAATCATCAGCTTAAAGATCAGTTCAGTCGCGAGAAAGCGACACTGCGCGCCCGTATCGCCGCACAGGACATGGAACTCACAAGAGTCTCGACAGCTGTAGCGGAAAAAACCGCTACCTTGCAGTCTCTTAGAGAAAAAATATTCGGACTGGATATCGACCCAACCATGAAAAAAGAACTGATCGATTCATGTTCGAGGATGATAGAGACTGAAACCATTGAAAAGCAGATCAATACAGATCTCTCTGTAACCGACTCTGAATTTCTCTCCAAGCTGCAGCGCAAACATCCGAACCTTAACCAGAGAGATCTGCGTATATGTCTGCTCATCAAACTGAACTACGATACCAGAGAAATTGCGAGAACAATAGGTATCTCGACAAGGGGGCTTGAAAGTATCCGTTACAGAATGCATAAAAAGCTGGGGCTCTCCAAGCATCAGTCGATAAAAAACTATCTTACAGATCTCATCATTTCTTAGAGATTTCCAGCCCTGAAAATGTAACGAGACCGGACTCACCAGTTAGAATAACGCTGCTTATGAAGTCAACATGTCCCTGTACAGGACTTCCTGTACAATATCAACAGCACTGGAAGGCCGATCATCACAGTCAAGGCTACAGCACAAAATTCAGTCTTATCGGAAATGATATTATTCATGGAGAGATCGTATCCAATGAAGCTATTATCATGGAATACATTGATAAAGAAATGTTTATGCGCGTTCTCAGCCAAAACAATCTTTCCGGTAAACCATTCAACCTGCTGTTCGATCTGAGCCAGGTGGAAAAGATATCGTTTTCCTGTAAAAAAAGCATGGTAGACTTTTTCTACAATTCAGGCCCGCCGTTCAAAACGCTTGTCATCTATGGTGCAAAAAAGGAGATAGTCCCCATACTTGAAACATTTGCGTCCATTGCGCCCTGCAGGTCAAGAGTTGTCATCTCCAGGGATTATCAAAAGGCGATGGACATGATTCTGGAACCGGAACCAGAACGTGCCGGAAGTGAAAAAAGCTGTGCCATTGAAGATGAGGAATACCATACCCTGAAAAAGGAGTTTTTTTCTTCTTTAGCACAGTTCAGCTGGTTAGACCTCCTCAACCACCCGATCATCATCCCTGACAGCAACAACCGGTTATTTCCCTATTTCAAAGCGCTTGAAGCATTTCAGAAGGACCTCAGGGAAATACAGCGACAACACATGGAGAAATGTCAGGAACGTGAAGAATATTACAACAGAAAAATCACGGATAAAACGATTCAGTTCAACGCGCAGACAACCATGAACAACTCGCTTGAGTCTGAGTTAGACCGAAAAAAATCTTCGCTGACAAACCGCATAGAATCAAATGATGCTGAACTCAGACGGCTCAAGGCGAAATTGGACCAGAGTCTGGAACAGAAGCGACTTTTGATTGACTTTGTAGATCAGAAAGGCTTTGACGAGAAATCAAAAAAACAGATCACTGAACACCTGGACAAACTTGCTGACAGCTCTCAAAGACATGAACACCATGCAGCTACAATAACACAGAAAGATGCCGCATTTATTACCGCACTCCAACAAAAACATCCATCTCTCACCAAACGGGAGCTGCGAATATGTCTCCTGATAAAATATAATCACCGTAACAACGAAATAGCTAATGCGATGGGCGTTAATCCCCGCGGAGCGGAAAGCTTACGGTACAGACTCCACAAAAAGCTCGGTCTTGAAAAAGGCAAAACCATAAAAAAATACCTGCTTGAAACAGAGACCGATTTACACTGACAATCCCCTCCGCAAAAAAGATCGACGCCCCCCAAATACCTCACGATAAAAATCCGGCTCTGCCGATAAGCGCTAACCTGAATAATTCATGAGAGTTCGAAAACCCGGATTGTAGAAATATACATTGAGCCGATCATGTACCCGGATTCTCTCCTGAAAACCGGCAAAAAAGCTCAAAATCACATACAGTCATGCCGCCCCGTGTAATAACATGAATATCACACAGGGTGATCCGGCATCCATGCAAATCCCGGCACCAACGATGGATTCCCGTGTAAGACCTGTGAAATAGATGCTCAGATTTCACGGGTCAGGCACGGGAATGACAGAAAAGGGAACGTTTCCCGTCCTTGTGTGCCTTTTTTTCTTTCCTTGGTGAATTATTCAGGCTAAGCAATATAGATCGATTTGATATTGACGAACTCCCGTATACCGTAGCTGGAAAGTTCACGGCCGAAACCTGACTGCTTAATCCCGCCAAAAGGCAGACGAGGGTCTGATTTTACCATCGAATTGATAAAGCAGTTGCCGGCTTCCAGCCTGGCGGCGACCCGTCTGGCGCGCTCAGGATCACCGGAAAAAACCGCTGATCCGAGACCGTAAGGGCTGTCATTGGCGATCCTGACGGCATCATCGTCATCCCGTGCTTCAAGAATCGTCGCGACCGGTCCGAATGTCTCTTCACCATAGACCGCCATATCCGCAGAGACATCCGTAACAATCGTCGGCGGATAATAAAAACCTTTTCTGTCCGGGATCTCGCCCCCGCAAAGGACCTTTGCCCCGAGCCCTCTACTCTGCTCCACCTGAAGGTGGAGAGCGTCTCTGAGATCTTTCCTCGCTATCGGCCCTATGTGTATGCCGGGATCAAACGGATCCCCGACTTTCTTTTTGCTCATTGTATCGAGCAGCTTTTGCTCAAAACGGGATTTTATCGAACGGTGAACGATAAAACGCTTGGCTGCGATACAACTCTGACCCGCGTTCAAAAGCCGGGAGGCTATACAGAGGTCTGCAGCCTCATCAAGATCAGCATCATCGAGCACCAGATAGGGATCATTACCTCCCAGTTCAAGAACACTTCTCTTGAGCGCCCTGCCTGCTTTTGACGCTACGGCAACTCCCGCACCGGTACTACCTGTAACCGATACAGCCTTGATAACCGGATGATCGATGATATGGCCGACCATGCGATCAACATCTTCAAGATCTATATGCAAAGTCCTGTACAGGTTCACGGGAAAACCGGCTTCACGAAAAAGATTTTCCAGAGCGATCGCCGATCCGGTCACGTTGGGAGCATGCTTGATGACAACTCCGTTCCCGGCCATCATAACTGCTGCCGCAAAGCGAATCACCTGCCAGAAAGGAAAATTCCAGGGCATTACCCCGAGGACGACACCCAGGGGAACAAAGGTCACGAGTCCGGCCCCGCCACCCATGTCAACCTTTTCCGGCTGCAGGAAGGACTCCGCGTGTTCGGCGTAATAATCACAGACCCATGCGCATTTTTCAACCTCGGCGACCGACTCGGCATAGGGTTTGCCCATCTCACGGCTGATCATCGCCCCGTGCATCTCTTTTTGTTCCCTCAGCAGATCGGCAAGACGATGCATCGCGATTTTTCGCTCATCGACCGGGATTTTTTTCCAGATAAGGGAAGCGCTCTCTGACGCTTCAAGAATCCTGTCAATCTCTGCAGAAGTCATGACCGGATACTCGGCAAGCAGTTCTTCGTTAGCGGGGTTCAGGGTAACAATCATTATCTATAACTCTTTATATTAAATTGAAGTCCTCAGTTATCGGCGCTGTAAAGCATCGTATCGTCACCTCTGCCGGGGACGGGCGTTCAATACATACATTCCGAAAGATTAACGCAACAAGTAATTTAGCGCATTTTCTCTTTTTGTAAAACCCCCCTGAAACCATCAGCACCGGCACACCCGCCTGATCCAGTGTGGCCCTTTGAGAAAAAAAACTTTCATGAAAAAAGAATGGGAGCCGCGCGATCAGAACTGCTCGTTTTCAGGCAGTGAATCAAAAATGGCAAGATAGCTCTCATATCTTTCCCGGTCTATAGCTCCTGATTCAACAGCACCCTCGACACCGCAACCCGGTTCGACGGTATGGGTGCATGACGAAAAAGCACACGCTTGCATATGCACAAGAAACTCAGGAAAATAAAACCTGAGATTATCTTTTGTGATATCCGACAGGCTGAATTCCCTCAAACCTGGTGTATCGATCACGTAACCGGCACCAGGAAGTCCAAGCATTACCGCATTGGTTGTCGTATGAACACCCTTGAGGTTCCAGGCGCTGATCTCCGCGGTTTTCAGTTTTTCCTCCCCGACAAGCCTGTTGATCAATGTGGATTTACCTACACCGGAATGCCCGCTGAAAACAGTGACTTTTCCTTCCAGCTCATGTCGAAGACCGCCAAGGCCTTTACCGTTTTCCGCACTGACATAGCAGACGGTGTAACCGAGACGGTCATAGGGACGCATTAACACACTGACTGAATCGGGGTCGGCAAGATCTATTTTATTGACCATGATGATAACCGGCATCTGCTCTGATTCCGCGAACACAAGATAACGGTCTATCAGACGACGGTTGAGCGGAGGCTGCTCTGCTGAAACAACGATAGCAAGCTGGTCAATATTTGCAGCGATAACCTGAATCTTCTCCTTGCTGCGATTTCGCCGCACATCCCGCTTTCTCGTAAGGGCTGTCCGGCGAGGCTGAACGAGCGCTATGACCCCTTCCGGAATATCCCCTTCGGCCGTTACGGTAAACGACACCAGATCACCCACGGCCACAAGAGTCGTATCAATATTGTCTGTCTTTGTCCCCCTGTAGGTAGTGCAAAGACAGAGTCCCCCTCGTACTTCTTCAACGAGGTACATCCCTCCTCTGCACTCGGTAACCACTCCTTCAAACGTATCTCCTCCCTCAAGTCCACTCATATGCTGATCGTCCAAATCCTTCGTTTAACCGATATCCGCCAATGCAAACCTTTCATGACAGTGCTGTCTATACTGTTCACGTATCATGCTATGGGCATGGTCACGGAGATCGCTGTCCTGCTCGACCGTCTCGATGGCCGCCGCTCTTGCAGAACACATGATATCGTAATCACGAACAATGTCGGCAACCTTCATCCCGGTAATCGTCCCGGACTGCTCTTTGCCAAGCACATTACCCGAACCACGCAAAGAGGCATCGATCTCGGAAAGCCGGAACCCGTCATGGTTACGTTCCATGGCGGCAAGCCTTTCCCGCGCATCACCTCCGATAGCGGCGTGCAGTAAAAAACAGTACGACTGTTCCGCTCCCCTTCCAACCCGTCCCCTTAACTGGTGCAGTTGCGCGAGACCGAAACGCTCAGCATGCTCGATTACCATAACCGTGGCGTTTGGTACATCGACACCAACCTCTATAACCGTCGTCCCTACAAGCAGATCAAGCCTGCCGGACCTGAAACCCTCCATAACAGACACTTTCTCTTCTGAACGCATCTGACCATGTAGTAAACCGATCCGGATACCGGGAAGGAGCTCATCACGCAACTGCAGAAAACTCTCCGTTGCCGCCTTAAGATCAATTTTTTTCGACTCTTCAACAAGAGGATAGACAATATATGCCTGCCTTCCCTTCTCAATTTCCTGCCGAAGAAGCGCGAGAACTTCATGTTTTTGACGCGCATCGCGCATCCTGGTAACAACACGCTTTCTGCCACCGGGAAGCTGATTGATCACCGTGACATCGAGATCTCCGTAAGCGCCCATGGCCAGGGTTCTCGGAATCGGTGTCGCCGTCATAAGCAGAATATGAGGACTTTCAGCTTTATCCTGCAGCGCCTTTCGCTGCAAAACCCCAAAACGATGCTGCTCGTCAATAACAGCAAGACCGAGCTTTTTAAAACGCACCCCCTCTTCAATAACGGCATGCGTT
>Ga0272443_10007008_pt1 | contig 10927 bp, 12 predicted proteins | sample SSMAcet12_FD_193581 | JGI IMG/M metagenome (GOLD analysis project Ga0272443, IMG submission 193581) | Marine sediment archaeal communities from Little Sippewissett salt marsh, Falmouth, MA, United States - SSM-Acet-12 | ecosystem: Environmental > Aquatic > Marine > Wetlands > Sediment ... | reverse complement strand
ACATAAAATACAAAATCCCCTTTACGGGGATTTTGTTTTTACCCGTAAATAAGTTATAATTCATTATATGGCAGAAGTTAGTCATACAGAAGATAAGGCAACGACTTCTTATAATGGAGGCGATTCTTTGGTGGCCGGTAAAAGCTTGAATTTTTATTGGCGTTCAATCCGCTGGTTCATATTAATTATTGCTATATTAGACGGACTAAATATTGTTTTTCAATTGGTTCCGGACTACGGACATTGGGTCATTGAAGTCGCTGTATTTTTAGTGTTTAATTTCTGGCTGCTGCGCATCAGGCGCATCGAGATGAAGACAGTATTAACAGCCAATATCTTATTAGGACTTGGCGCCGGCTTGTTACTGGCCATATTTGAGATTATTTGGTACCATCAAGTTGTATATTTATTGAATTTAATCAGACAGCCGGTCATTGTTACAGCCTTAGGAATAGTCTCAAGCTTAACATTTTATTTATTATTTAAAAGTTTATTATCAAAAAAAGATAATAATTCGAAAGGAGGTGGCATACATGGCAGAACAACCAATGTCAACAATTGATTCCGATAAGAAGCCTGATCAGCCAGGTGGCGGTCAAACCAATTCAGACAGCAACTTGATGGCGGCTTTATCATATGTCTGGATCATTAGCATTATCATGATGATCATCAAAAAAGAAGACAAGTTCGTGGTCTTTCACGCCAAGCAGGGTTTGATTTTATTCATCGCTTCGTTTATTGGCATCATCCCTTTTATTGGCTGGCTGATCTGGATCGTGGTGGTAATTCTCGATATTGTCGGCTTCATAAAAGCTTTGTCAGGCGAGAAGTACAAAATTCCGGTGGTTGGTGATTTAGCAGAGAAGATAAATATTTAAAACCATTTGTAATAAAAATAAAAAAAGGTTAAGTCACTTTGACTAAGGCCTTTTTTTATGTTATAATTATGATATTCAACAAATAACTAATAATACAATATGGCAAAAAAGACAAAAAAGAAGAAAGCGATTCCCAGGAGAAAGCGCTTTATACTTTGGTTTGATGAATTAACCATTAAAGATGTGCCTTTGGTTGGAGGAAAGAACGCATCTTTAGGTGAAATGTATCGGGAGCTGGCCAGCCAAGGCGTAAAAGTGCCTAATGGTTTTGCCATTACCGCTTATGCTTATCAGTATTTGGTGGAAAAAGCAGGTATTAAGGATGATATTGAGAGGATTTTAAAAGGCTTGAATACAAAAAATTTAAACAACCTTTACAGTAAGGGCAGGCAGGTGCGTGACGTCATCATGCATGCTCATTTTCCTCAAGAACTGGAAGATGAGATCATCGAGGCTTATAAGAAATTGTCCAAGCAGTATAACACCGCCCATGTAGATACGGCGGTTCGCTCTTCGGCCACGGCCGAGGATTTGCCGGACGCTTCCTTCGCTGGACAACAAGAGACTTATCTTAATATTTCGGGACAACATAATCTGATCGAAGCCTGCAAGGCTTGTTTCGCCTCACTATTTACCAATCGTGCCATCTCATATCGGGAGACCAAGGGATTCGGTCAGTTTGACGTCTATCTGTCCATCGCTGTACAAAAAATGGTCAGGTCTGATATGGCCTCTTCCGGAGTCATGTTTTCAATTGATACGGAATCAGGCTTCAAGGATGCGGTGTTGATCAATTCAGCTTACGGTTTGGGCGAGAATGTGGTACAGGGGGCGGTTACTCCTGATGAATTTTACGTGCATAAGCCCACTTTAAGGCAGGGCTTTCGTCCAATAGTTGGCAAATCTCTGGGTAGCAAAGAAATTAAGATGATTTATTCTGATACTGGTAATAAGCCGGTAAAGAATGTTCGGGTGCCGGATGGGGATAGAAAAAAATATTCGTTAACTGAGAATGAAATATTAAAATTGGCTAAATGGGCCATTATTATTGAAGATCATTATTCAGCCAAGGCGGGCCATTTCAAACCCATGGATATGGAATGGGCCAAGGACGGTAAAACAGGCGGGTTATTTATAGTTCAGGCCAGACCGGAGACAGTCACCAGCCAGTTAGACGTAAATATATTTGAAAATTATGAAATGTTGCAAAAAGGCACTGTTTTAACTGAAGGTGCTTCGGTTGGTTCCAAAATCGCTACCGGCCCGGTCCATGTCATCAAAGACGTTAAGGATATCCATGATTTCAAGGAGGGCGAAGTATTAGTCACGGAAATGACGGATCCTGATTGGGAGCCGATCATGAAGAAAGCCGCGGCCATAGTCACTAATTCGGGTGGGCGTACCTGCCACGCGGCCATTATTTCGCGCGAGCTGGGCGTACCCTGCGTCGTGGGCACATCCACGGCCACCGAGGATTTAAAAACAGGTACGATGGTCACTGTCTCCTGTGCCGAAGGAGAAAGAGGTTATGTCTATAAGAATAAATTGAAGTTTAAAATTAACAGAACGAACTTAAAAAATTTGAAAAGACCGAAAACCAAGATCATGATGAATGTGGGTAATCCGGAGACGGCATTTGCTGATTCCATGATTCCCAATGACGGTGTGGGCTTGGCCAGGGAAGAATTCATAATTACTTCCTATATCAAGATTCATCCCTTGGCTCTGTTGGAATTCAACAAAGTCAAAGACGCTTCAGAAAGGAAGGCGATATTAGAGGCCACTCAGGGTTTTAAATCAAAACCGGAGTTTTATATAGAAAAATTAGCCGAAGGCATCGCCCGGATTGCTGCCGCATTTTACCCTAAGGATGTCATCCTGAGATTTTCCGACTTCAAAACAAATGAATATGCCAACCTGATCGGGGGCAAATATTTCGAACCTGAGGAAGACAATCCCATGATCGGCTGGCGCGGTGCTTCCCGATATTATGATCCAAATTACGAGAAAGCGTTTGCCCTGGAGTGTGAAGCCATAAAGAGAGTAAGAGAAAAGATGGGCCTGAACAACCTCAAAGTGATGGTGCCTTTCTGCCGCACCGTGGAAGAAGGCAAGAAAGTATTGGCGGTCATGAAAAAATACGGATTGGAAAGGGGCAAGAACAAGCTGGAGGTATATGTCATGTGTGAGATTCCGGCCAATGTTATTCTGGCTGATGAGTTTTCCAAGATTTTTGACGGATTTTCTCTGGGTACCAATGATTTGACCCAGCTGACTCTGGGTGTGGACCGTGATTCGGCACTAGTCGCTCATGTTTATGATGAACGTAATGACGCGGTCAAGAATTTTGTGGCCCAGGTGATAAAAGCAGCCAAGAAGAACAAGAGAAAAATCGGCATTTGCGGACAGGCGCCGTCTGATTATCCAGAATTCGCCAAATTTATCGCCAAAGAAAACATTGACAGTATGTCCCTGATACCGGATACGGTCATCAAGACAACTGCCGACATCGCCAAGCTGCAGAGGAAATAATATGAGGAAAATTATTGCGGTTTTAAGTTTGGTCATTTTTGCTCTGCCTTCAATGGCCGGAGCTTTGACTATTGATCCTGATTTCGGCAATACTCTGGATTTGGGCACGGCCGACCTGAGCTCTACTGTGATAAATGTAATTCAGTGGGCCCTGGGTCTGCTTGGTTTGGTGGCCGTGGCCGTAATAATATTCGGCATCGTAGTGGTGGCCACTGCGGGCGGAACTGACCGGGCGGATCGGGCCAAGCGTTTAATTATCGGCGCGGTAATTGGATTATTCATAATTATTATTGCCTGGTCTATCGTTACCTTCGTTGTTAATACTGGCAATGAACTAACCAATTAATTATTTACCAATCAAAATAAACAAGGGCGTCCGGTGAAGGGCGCCCTTTACGATTTGTAATAATGTAGCTCCGCTAGGTAAATCCGAATGTCCAGGCCGGTGTGAATCTGGCTTGATCTTTAGGAATTGACTCCAGGGCCGGGTCGGGCGTTTGAATGCATCCAGAGGATGCGCATTCTGTGAGGTGTAAGTCTAGCGTGGTTGGTTCAAACAAACCGATCGGCTCGAAATGCGAGCCATGATTTACGTCCAGCGGAAGGTCAAGAAAGATAAGAAAGAACATATAACCTCCCACTTATGAAGGTATATTATAAAAAATAGGAAAAATAATCAAGAGTTAGTTGATTTTTAGCAATAATATGCTATGATATGGGAAATAATGAGCAAAATATGCCATTATTTATTGATTTTGGAGGCGTGCCGGAGTGGTTGAACGGGCTTCCCTGGAAAGGAAGTATACCTTCACGGGTATCAGGGGTTCGAATCCCTTCGCCTCCGCCACTAACAAATTGGTTATGAGTGATAATAATGATATAGTTAAAGTCGGATTGGGAGTGATTATTGAAAAAGATGGAAAGATTCTCATTGGCAAAAGGATCGGTAGCCACGCCCCGTATTATTCCATACCGGGCGGCCATTTGGAGCCTGGTGAAACATTTGAACAAGGAGCAATGCGTGAAATAAAAGAAGAGACTAATCTGGATATCAATGATCCTCAAGTCATTGCTGTTACCAACAACCTTGAAACATTTGAAAAAGAAAAAATTCATTATATTTCAGTGATATTATTGGTTAAAGATTTCAATGGAGTACCGAAGGTCATGGAGCCGGATAAAAACGAGTCGTGGCAGTGGATTGATCCGCAGGCATTACCTGAACCACATTTCGATGGCAGTCAATACGGTGTTAATTGCTACTTGAACAAAAAATTTTATTGTCAATAGAAATGCAAAAAAAAGAAAATTTAAACATTCCGGTAGTATCAGACATCATCGAAAGAGTTAAGGATGGTAAGACTGAAATCTTGGTTCAGACCCGATGGAAACCAGATCGTGATTCCCAATATTCAGGTACCCTGGAAATTTCGGCTGGGTGGATTGACCGCTATGAAAATGTTTATGATGCTTTACGACGTGAAGTAAAGGAAGAAACCGGTTTAACTATTACTGATATTATTCCCAATAAGCAGACAAAGCTACATAAGCCAAACAAAGATGGCGCATTCGCATTCCAAACATTTTGCTGTCAGCAACAAATTAAGGGGGGCAACCTTGGATTGGATTCGTATTTCTGTGCCAGGCTAGGGGTAAGATTAAGGCTCAGGAAGATGAGACTCGGGATGTGCGTTGGATGACAAAAGAGGATCTTTATACTATATTTACTACTACACCAGAAAAAATTTTTACCTTGCAACTGGGTGTATTAGATTATTATTTTAAATATGCCACAAGACAACATAGAGGAGATCAAAGGTAAGGTTGATGTAGTTGATTTGATCCAGGAGTATATTCAGCTTAAGCCAGCCGGCACTAATAACTTCAAAGCTAATTGTCCGTTTCATAATGAAAAGACGCCGTCTTTTATGGTATCCCGGGACAAACAGATTTGGCACTGTTTCGGCTGTGGGGAAGGCGGAGACATCTTTGCTTTCGTGCAGAAGATGGAAGGTATGGAATTCCCCGAAGCCCTGCGCATGTTGGCCAAGAAAGCCGGCGTGCAGCTGCAATATCAGGATCCGGCAATCAGCAACCATAAGACCAAGTTGATGGATATCTGCAAAGAAGCTGCGTCATTCTATCATAAATTGCTGGTAGATCACCCAAAGGCGGAACATGTCAGAGAATATCTTCAGAAAAGGCAGGTTAATACTCAGACAATTGAAGAGTGGAATTTGGGTTTTGCACCGGATGCCTGGGATACCTTGAATAATTACTTAGCCAAGAAAAAATTCAACGAGGAGGATATTTTTTTGGCCGGTCTGACTACAAAAAAAGAAAGAGGAGTCGGTTATAACGACCGTTTCCGTAACCGGTTAATTTTCCCGATTGCTGATACGCATGGCAATATTATCGGATTTGGCGGGCGTTGGCTGGGCCAGGACGATAAGATGGCCAAATATATCAATTCTCCGCAGACCGACATTTATAATAAAAGTTATGTTTTATTCGGTCTGGATAAGGCCAGACAGGAAATCAAGAAGGAGAAGTTGGCCGTGGTTGTGGAAGGATATATGGATTGCATCACTTCACACCAGGCTGGGGTGACCAACGTGGTGGCCTCTTCAGGCACGGCCCTGACCAAAGAGCAGGTAAAGATGTTAAAAAGGTATACGGAGAATTTGGCTTTTGCTTTTGATCAGGACGCGGCTGGTGAGCAGGCGGCCAAGCGCGGTATCGAGGTGGCCTGGCAGGAGGAAATGAATACAAAAATTATCCAGATTACCCAGGCTAAGGATCCCGACGATTTGATCAAGCAGGATGTGAATTTATGGAAAGAAGCAATAAAAAATTCCCAGTCGGTGATGGATTATTATTTTGATACTACTTTAGAAAAATATGACATTGAACGGGTCGATGATAAGAAAAAAGTGGCCAAAGAGTTATTGCAGGTCATTGACAAATTAGCTGACACCATTGAACAGACGCATTATATTCAGAAATTAGCCCGAATCATAAAAGTTGAAGAAAAGTTGCTGATGGACAAGCTTCAGAAATTTTCAGAAACGCGGCGAACTTATTCTGAAAATTCAGAAACGGAAAAAAATTCCACGCTCAAACCCAAACAAAGGTATGATATTTTGGCAGAAACCATAATGGGGGCCATAATACAGCGGCCGAATAATCTGGATAAATATATTGATCAGCTAAAGCCAGAGCACCTGCCCGATGGGGATATCAAAAAGCTTTACAAAAACATAATTATTTATTATACTAAAAAGCACAATTTTGACTATAATGACTTTATAAAAAATAGCTTATCAGGCGAACAAAAATTAGCTACTTATGCTAATGTTTTGGCGTTAAGGGCCGCTGATCTTTTTGGGGAACTGGATGATGAAATTCACTATAAAGAGGTGATTAACGGCATCAAAGAGATAAAAAAACACTCCATTCATAAGCTATTGAAGGAAGTAGAGGATAAATTACGGGTAGCAGAAGAAGCGGGAGATCAAGACCAAGTCAATAAAAATAGTCAAAAGTTTTCTGAATTAGCTACAGAGCTAAAAAATTTAGAATAACTTTTATTTATTTTATGCCGGCAAAAGCAAAAAACAAACCTAAAAATAAAGGCAAAAAAACCATTACGACTAAAAAGACGGCCAAGAAAAAAACCAGCCCAGCCAAAAAATCCGTCAAAAAAACAACAACCAAAGCTAAAAAAACTAAAACAACCCAGAAGAGGGCCACTAGAAAAATCAGGCTCAAGGTTGAGTTAGATCAGGAAAAAATTGATAAGCTTTATGGTAAAGCCAGATCCCGGGGTTTTGTGACGGAGACGGAAATACTTTACAGCTTTCCGGAGCTGGAGGAATACATCGATGAGTATGAGGATTTTTTGGACACCCTGGAATCATCGGGAATACAGGTGGTTGAGTCAAGCGGCAGTATTCTAGGCACACCGGATACCATACCGGACGAAAAGCCCAAAAAAGCCTCTGATAAGCAAAGGCTGGATTTATCTGATATTTCCAATGATTCTATACAGATGTATTTACGTGAAATCGGTAAAGTACCTCTGCTGCGCGGTGAAGAGGAAATGCAGCTGGCCAAACGCAAGGAAAAAGGTGATGTGGAAGCACAGCGTAAGCTGGTCGAAGCCAATCTCAGGCTGGTCGTGTCCATTGCCAAGAAATTCACAGGGCGGTCATTGTCTCTGTTGGATTTAATACAGGAAGGCAATATCGGTCTTTTTCGAGCCGTGGAGAAATTTGATTATCGCAAGGGCTATAAATTTTCTACTTATGCTACTTGGTGGATCAGGCAGGCCATCACCAGAGCGCTGGCTGACCAATCAAGAACCATAAGAATACCGGTGCACATGGTAGAGACCATCAACAGGTTCCAACAGGTGGAAAGGCAGTTGATCCAGGATTTGGGGCGCGAACCATTACCTGAGGAAATTGCCGCTGAGTTGGGTGAGAGTATTGACAAGGTGCACCATATTATGAAAATATCACAGGATACAGTTTCCCTGGAAACTTCCGTAGGTGACAGTGATGATGAGGATTCTGTCCTGGGAGATTTTATAGAAGATGTCAAAACCATCACGCCGGATAGGGTTGCGGCCATGCAATTACTCAAAGACCATGTTATTGAGATTATCAAAGAATTATCAGCACGTGAACAAAAAATATTGGAAATGAGGTTTGGTCTGACTGATGGTGTCTCCCATACTTTAGAAGAGGTAGGACAAGAATTTGGTGTAACACGTGAGAGAATCAGGCAAATCGAAGCCAAGGCCCTGGAAAGAATCGAAGAGCACAAGGGCATGAAGAAGCTCCGTGATTATTAGTAGAATATTATATCTCCCCAGAACTCGGCAATAGCTCAGCGGTAGAGCAACCGGCTGTTAACCGGTAGGTCGTCGGTTCGAATCCGACTTGCCGAGTTCTGGGGAGATTTTTTTATTATTAAATTATTGTTATAATCATTACTAATGAAGAAAACAATTAAAATTCAAAAAAGTAATATTAGTTACGATTTGAGAGTCAGCAGGAAGTCCAAAGCCATGCGTTTGGCGATTTATAATAACGGCAGCATGATTATTACTAAACCTTATGGATTGCCAAATATTTTGGTAAACTATTTCATTAAAAGCAATGCTAGTAAAATAATACAAAGAATCAATTCATTGAAGAAAAAAACTGAAGCTAAGGATAATAGACATTATATTAAATATAAAGATCAGGCCAGAAATATCATCGAAAATAAAGCCAATGAAGTCTGTAGATTTTATAGATTGAAATACAATCGCCTCAGCATCCGCAATCAAAAGACTAGATGGGGGAGTTGTTCAGCAAAGGCAAACCTTAATTTTAATTACAAAATTATGTTTTTACCTGATAACCTTGTGGATTATGTCGTGACACATGAAATTTGTCATTTAAAGGAATTAAACCATTCTCCAGATTTTTGGAAACTAGTTGGAGATAGAATTAGCAATTATAAGGCATTACGAAGGGAAATTAGAGCATTAAATATAAAAAATTTAAGCTAATATTAGATTAAATTTTGTTAATACCTCTTGACAAAATGTCAATATGGGTGTATTGTTATTGGTTCTGCATTGATCAGCTGGCATTCCGAAAAAATCGCCGGTGGATCAAATATTCGCCGGTATTCAGAAAAAAACAAAACGCCGGCAACAATCCAAATGCTGGCACTCAAAAAAAAGAAGAAACGAAAAAAATCGCCGGCTGCAGCCGACACGCCGTCCCGAAAATTCGGGTCGACGGCCGACCAGTAGTCCGGCACCTGAAAAAAAATTGCCAGCACCGCGGGTGCAGAACATTGTTCATAATAGTTACAAACCCTAACTGACCTGGAGGTCGCCATGATTCGAGTTCGAGCTGGTCCGATGACGTCCAAGAATAATAATTTGCCGGTCTCTACGACCAACTGATCCGACCGCCGGTGACACCGCCGTTAACGTCCGGGGAAATACCCTGGCACAACTTGGTGGTAATCACCGCGAAGAAGAAAATCCCGTACTCTTACGAGAGTGGCGGGTAAATCGATACATATATGTCGCGCCGCCCAGCGAAACGGGCACCGGAGGCTCAAATGGCCTTTCCCACAGGGTTTGTCTAGCTAGTTCACTTGTTAGGTACCTACTATTAGGCGGTGTACCTAACGATCGAGGCGACTCAAGTTGCCCCAACCAAATGCCTAATTTATAATAGAGATCCGTCCGTTCCCGGCTGTCACTTTGACACCAAGCTGGGGACGGACATTTTTATTCCTCGTCAAATTCTTTTTGTTTTCTTTCTTTTTCCTTTTTTCTGAATTTATAGATTACTTCCACCAAGCGGTCGATGGCTTTGGAAAGTTTGTCGTATTCTTCATATTCTGATTTGCGGAAAGTATGTTTGTAATAACCATCAGCCACATGGTTTATTTCGTCAGTAACATTTTTTAACGGATTAGTTATCATATGACTGATTTTATTGGAAATTAGAAAAAAAATTAGCACGATTGCTATACCGACAATAGTCATATAACCGAGAATTGGATTGAGGGTGGATTTTATTTCCGTTCTTTTTGTTTCTGATATCAAGCACCAATCCTGGTCTTCAACGAATGAATGTCCGCCCGTTACTGTATCACCGTTGAAATTTACGTATTGGACGATATGTCCGGCATGTTTTTCTACTATACCGTTATCATTTTTTTCATGCTCCAAATCGTATCGACAGTTACGTAAATTTTCATTATTAATTGTTTGGGTGAGAGCGGTATTTTCATTAAACCTGGAAGCGGTCAGCATAACGCCTTTATCATCAACTAAATATACATCTCCAGTGTCACCGAGACCCTTTGGATTTATTAATATGCTGTTTAGCTCTGTCGTGTCAACTTCAGCCAAAAGATAACCAATATCTTCACCGCTGTATTGAATAGGAGCAGCAATATATATGATCGTATCGTTGCTTTCTCGATCAATTAAAACAATTTCACTTATATAAGTTTGTTGTGATCCTATTATGAAGTCCAGCTGTCCGGATATTTCTTCTCCGATAAGGGAGTCTCGGGAAGAGGCCAGTATGGTGCTAATTTTATCACTTTTTGTAAATATTGAAATGGCATTTAATTCCTTAATGGCAGTTAATTTGTTTTCTATTAAATCTTTATTAACATCATCGATGGTACAGCTGCCCGATTGTATTCCTGTAATATTGGCTAGACAATAAGAAATTTGGCTGTCTATGGAAAAATCATAAATACGGCCTCGAAGTCCGGATAAATATATTTTTATCTGCTCAGCGCGTGAATCAGCAATTGATTGGATTTGGTAGTTTATGGATGATTTGATGTTTAGGGCAGTAAAGTAGTAAATTCCAATAATTGACACAGTAAGTACCAGTACCACCACAATTATTCCCGAAATTTGTATTTTTGTCCTTATTTTCATATTTTTATTATATCATTTTTTGTTTTTTTGACCATGCCTT
>Ga0272443_10007007_pt1 | contig 10927 bp, 10 predicted proteins | sample SSMAcet12_FD_193581 | JGI IMG/M metagenome (GOLD analysis project Ga0272443, IMG submission 193581) | Marine sediment archaeal communities from Little Sippewissett salt marsh, Falmouth, MA, United States - SSM-Acet-12 | ecosystem: Environmental > Aquatic > Marine > Wetlands > Sediment ... | reverse complement strand
ATTTTGAGATTTCTAAATCAATATTATTAAATTTCTCTGAAAATCTTGTTTTACCAACCACATATTTGACAATTTTACAGGTTTTATCATAATATTTATATGATATTGTAATGATTGTTAATATTGTGGCCATTAATCCTATTAATAATAAGATTTTTTCATCAAATGTAATTATAAGTATTGCTGAACAACCTATAAGAAAAAGGAGAATTAACTCAATAAATCTTTCATAAAATAATATTGATATTCCGTTTTTATATTGCATGTTGTAGGTTCTATTCATAAAATAAGCTTTATATATGTCTCCAATCTTGCCTGGAGTAACATTTGAGTAAAAGTATCCTGATATATTCGCAATTGTAGCATCTTTTAAAGTAATGTGGGTGTTATATTTATTGCACAAGAATGTCCACCTTATTATTTTTATAAATATGCTCAGTATGGATAGTAATAATCCTGCAAGAAGTGAAAATATATGGATACTATTAAGTGATTGTAAATTATCAAAAAAGTGTGAAGAGAGGACATAATATATCATAATTATTAAGCCAATACTTAATAATATATATTGAATCTTTGTTTCTTTAGAGATCTTGACCATATAATTATATATCCATTACTGTTCGAAACACATTTTTTACTTGCTATATCTACTTTGAATTATCACCATTCATCAGAAACTATAACTTTTTTGATTTATTTATTGTATATCTTGTATTTCTATCTATATTATTTGTAAAACATGTCTATCTATAATTATTGATGTTTCACATATCAGCATGCCATGTAACGTGCCTGTTAACAATAAAATTCCACAAAAATGCAACAAAAATACCAACAATATTTGACACCATATAGTAAATCCCTAAGAACTCAGTAAGACTCATCAGCACAGCGAAGTTTATAACCAGTCCGCCGACCGAAACAGCCTGAAAGGACGCAAACCTCTTCCATACTGATCTTATCCTGTGATTTACACCCTTTCCGGCACTGAAAGTCCACCTGTCGTTTAAGATAAAATTAGTAATAATAGAAGTTTCTATTGCCACAAGGGCTGACATCAGATAAAATATCCCCAGATATTCCGTCAGGGAATAAAGAATAGCCGAATTCACAACAATTCCGGATGCACCGACAAGACCGAATTTAATAATCTTCTTCCATTCCTTCCACGTTGCAGTATCGTGATTGAAAAGAGCGAAAGTGCCTATGTCCACACACTGCTTAATATAGTCAAGCATTGTACTGAGCTTAAGCTTACTCTCACCAACTTCTCTGTCCTTAAATGTAAACGGAATCTCCTTTGCCTTCTCCCATCTCCCCTTACCAAGCACCTCCATTAAGATCTTATAGCCGCGTGGCTTCATCCCGGCATTCCGGACAACATCCTTCCTGATAGCAAAAAATCCGCTTACAGGATCAGTTATCTCCGGAAACAGCATGCGTCCGAAGAATGTCGCACCAAGTGAGATGATACGGCGTTTTAACGGCCAGTTTGAGATGTCCCCGCCTTTCATATACCTGCTGCCTATTGCAACATCGTACCCGTCCTCCTTAATGGTCCGGTAAAATTCCGGAATGAGATCAGGCGGGTGGGAGAAGTCAGCATCAATGACCTGGATAATATCTGCTGAGGCCTCATCAAAGCCCTCAGCAACCGACTGTGAAAGGCCGTGATCTTCATGCCTGACAATAATTCTGAGGTTTTCAAACTCACTTTTCAGTTCTTCGACCTTCTGAATTGTCCCGTCCTTTGAGTCATCATCAACTACAAGAATTTCCCCGGTAATTCCGGCATTGTCAAGAACCTCAAAATTTTTCCGGATTATATCTTCAATATTGGTAAATTCGTTAAAAGTGGGGATTATTATGGTTATATCTGAATTATTCATTTTTAACCTGTCTTCGACTTAAAGATGTAGATGTTTGTATGCTGGCCCAGCAGTTCAGCATTCTCTTCAAGCCACTGTATGGCATCACCTTCGGGGTTTGCAGCGGATATATCTCCGGTCACAACATAATATGTCATCTTATCACCTGATTCCTCATGAATTGCTTTAAGAGCATCTGAGTTATCTGCCAGTTTTTCTATTGTGTTGTCATTACCACTGCTATAGTAGTAGTCCAGAGGCTGTTTCATATATCCCGGCATCACAACAATGTAATCCCCGTCCTCAGTTATTCCACTTAATTTCTCTGAAAATCCACGCCAGTCGTTCTTTGAAAAACCGGAGTAATACCCTGCAAGCATCGGGATATTTATCAGCAGTGCAAAGACGACTGCGACTGCCGCCACCTTTTTCCATTCAATATTTTTAGGGACAAAACCAATAACGCTGCCAATCGCCACAAGCAAAAAGGGCATCACAAATATCAGATACCTCGGTGACATCGGAATTTTTGCTGACAGAATCATGCTGACAATAAAGGGAACAAATATTGAGAGAAGAAGCAGAAGGGCATAGCTTTTATTCTCTGTGTAAATCCTGTAGATGCCCGCAAGTGCAAGCAGAAGCAGAATTACTGTGATGATGATATTTCCGCCCAGAATCATATTGAATGAATCTGTTATAACAGAAATTCCGCTAAGGCCCCATGTAGGGGCTGATGCAGTCCGCTTAAAGAAGAGGCCGACTGTGACCATAATCAGTGGAAGGGAGACAATAATAAAAGCGATTACTGAAGCCGCAATTGGTATCAGTTTCTTTTTATCTGCCAGTATATCCTTTCCTTTGACGATCAGTGCATGAAGGACAATAAGGCCCACACCAATAAATACATAAAAGTGTGTCCAGAATGCCAGTGCCGAGAATACACCGAAGAGCAGCCACCACTTCATCTCATCCGTATTAATTGCCCACAGGTAGAAGAGAATCGCGAGCGAGAAGAAGAAGAGCATTGTTGTATATGCTCTTGCATCCTGTGAATAGAATATGTGAAATGACGAAAAAGCCATCAGTGCAGCAGCAAAGATTCCGCCTGTCTTTCCGGTGAAGACTCTGCCGATAAGGTAAATAACCGGCACTGTAAGGGCTCCGAATAATGCCGGCAGAAACCTGAGGACGAATTCACTATCCCCGAACATGAGCATGAAATGCTCCATGTAATAGAAGAGTGGAGGATTGAACTCTCCTGATGCTGTTGCCTCCCATATTCCGGAAAGGCTTTTTGTTGCAAAGGTAAGCGTTGATGCCTCATCAAGCCACAGTGAATTGAATCCAAGATTAAAGAAACGAAGTACAAATGCAACAATGACAAGACCGAGAAGGATCTGTGTCATCATATCAGTCTTCACCGAATTAATTACTCCGTCAACTGATAAATCCGGAATTATATTCCCTGTCTCAGAGATATTGTTATCCTTTACCTCTTCACCTTTCTTTTTCCTGCCTGGTTTCTTCCCCATTTATATCAACAATATCTTTGATCTATTAAATAAAAAGACATTTGCTATAAATTAAGAAAGAATCTCCTCGTCATCTTCACTCCATTCGGGGTCGGCAATTGCAAGAAAAATCAGATCAGAGTCCCCGCTGTTTTCAATATACTGAAGAGATCCCGGCGGGATATAAACCGCCTGTCCGGGTGATACATCTCCCGTTTCGCCGTCTATATGCATAATTCCCCTCCCTGAAAGAATGTAATAGACCTCACTTGATTCCCTGAGCCTGTGCGGGACTGTCTTTTCATTTAATGGGACAACTGCGTGTGCGATACTGTATCCTGTTCTCAGATCGAAGTCCTCATTTTTCCGGTGTAAAAGCTCGCATAAAATACATCCGTCTGCGGATCTGAAGTACTCCTGATCCTTAATGTCCTTTATATGCATTAGGAAGATTTTGTTTCCTGAACTGATCAATTTTTGTTTTGTAAGTTCAAATATTAAGGCAGGAGTTAAGAGATGTCAAAGAAAGTAAAATTTGAGACAAACCTTGGCGATATCATCATCACACTCTACGATGATATGCCTGTTACAGCCGGAAATTTTGAAAAACTTGTATCTGAAGGATTTTATGACGGAATTATCTTTCACAGGGTCATAAGCGGATTCATGATTCAGGCAGGATGCCCGAGAGGCACAGGTACCGGCGGTCCTGGTTACGAAATCAAAGACGAGTTTGTCAAAGGACATTCCAATGTAAAGGGCACCATTTCAATGGCAAATACAGGGCGTCCGAATACCGGTGGAAGCCAGTTTTTCATCAATCTTGTAAACAACAACTTCCTGGACTGGGACAATAACTCAACACCATCCAAACATCCGGTATTCGGAGAGGTCTCAGAGGGTATGGATGTAGTTAGTAAAATTGCCAAACTTCCGACAGACAGAAGCGACAAGCCTAAAAAAGAAGCAAAAATAATCAAAGCAACTCTTATTGAAGAATAATTCAGGATTTTAATATCTTTAATTTTTTCCAATATCTGCGGCTGTATCTGTTTTAATGGATAATTGTCCTTAATTATATCGTAATTATTGTTGTATGACTCATCCGGCAATGGTATCTTAAATAAAATCAAACTGTTAATGAAGAAATGAACGGCATCACCACGGCAATTATTACAAGATTTCTGGAGGCAGGGCTACAGGTACATCCTGAGGTAGTTATATACCTCCAGCAGTCCGGTGATGTTACATTAATTGATAGAATAATCTCAAATGTCCCTAAAAATGCACCTGTAGCTCTCCCCTGCCATATCCCCGGTTATAGTCAGGAAGGCTTTGAGCCTGCAAGGCCACGTCTCAAAGATTCCGGAAGTGTGGAGAACCTGACCCCTGTAAAAACAGAAAAAGACGGTACACGTTTTACAACACCCGGAGATGTTGATGTTGTCAAGGGAATGGGTGTAGAGGAGAAGGGCGGTGTTGACTATACTGATTTTACATATTATTTCAGAAACCGGTATGATAAACTCTCAGGATTTCTCCGGGGCAGGGGTGATCCTATGCCTATATCCGCCCTTACCCAGACATCCAGGTACCAGAATCTGGAGGTTGCCGTTGTCGGGATGGTCGTTGAACTCAGAAATACTGCAAAAGGTCACAGGATGGCAGTTATTGAAGACCCGACTGACAAAATAAATGTCCTCTTCAACAACAAACGTGAGGTCTTTGAAGAGGCAGAGAAATTAATTCCGGATGAGGTCATCCTTGTAAAGGGAAAACTCTCCAGTGACGGCAATCTCTTCTTTGCCGATTCAATGCACAGGCCTGATATTCCGCTTAAAAATGCAGCTTTTAAGAGTGAGACTCCGGGAAAGGCAGTTTTCATATCTGATGTGCATGTAGGAAGTGATACATTTCTTGAAAGTGAGTGGGAACGTTTTTCAGACTGGTTATATGAGTTTGATGCCCGTTATCTTATGATTGCAGGAGATGTTGTCGATGGTATAGGAATTTATCCCGGACAGGAGAAGGAACTTACCATCCAGAACATTGACGGGCAGTATGAGGCATTCGGAAAGATGCTCAAGAAACTTCCAAAGGATATTCAGATAATCCTCTCTCCGGGAAACCACGATGCAATAAGGGGTTCTGAACCTCAGCCGGGGCTTCCAGAGAGGTTTTCAAAGCACTTCTCTGAGAATGTTATTCTCGTTAAAAATCCGGCCTTTGTCAGGCTTCAGGGTGTGGGTGTCCTTATGTACCACGGAAGGAGTTATGATGATTTAATCTCGATGATTCCGGGTGCGTCATACACAAAACCGGAGGAGATGATGGTTGAGATGCTTAAAAGACGCCATCTTGCATGTACTTACGGAATGAGGACACCGATTCTTGCAGCAAAAGAGGATGAACTTGTAATTGATCCAATCCCTGAGATTCTGCATACCGGACATGTACATATCTGTGGTGCTGTAAATTATCGCGGGGTGTTATGCATTAATACGGGCACCTGGCAGTCACAGACATCTTTTCAGAAGCAGATGAATATTCAGCCAACTCCCGCAAGGGCTGTTGTTGTAGATCTCCAGACACTTGAGCCTAAGATATATGACTTCACGGGCAATGTGCCCATTATGGAGTGAAGCGGAGTTATGTCTGAATTTTAGTTTATCTGCTCAATTGGGGGTTATATCCCGGAATTCCGATAAATAATTGACTGTTCTGTCCTTCTGCCGGCGATGCAGGACGCAATTTAAAAGGACATGTCTGTTGTGCCGATAAACCGTATGTGGGTTTATGGGTGCATGGTTCTGCTTTTTCTACCAGACAATAGACATTACGGGAAAGTCCGTTTTCTGAAATGATCCCGTAATCTTTGTATCGGGCAGAAATATCCGTATCCGGCAGATATTATTTAATACGTGCAGGAAGAGTATTTCAGGTTATAATGAATGAAAAAAACCTGAAGATCATCCTGGCAGCACTTCCGGTTGTGATAATTATTGTCGCAGTGATAATCCCTCTATATACAACCGGGTGGGATGCCGGGAAAGCACTTTACGGCACTGATCCTGACGCTGTTATAGAGTCCTTTGAGATGAAGGGTCAGGATATGAGCGGCGGTTATTTCACCCCTCAGGATTATGATATCTCTGATGACGGCGGGAGTCTTCTTCTCACCGGAATTATGAAAAATCCTTATTCTGAGGATATAAAGATAACAAAACTCGGCTACAGCATAATAATCGGTGGTGAACCAGCGCAGCTTACACTAACCGCAGATGCAGTAATTCCCGCATCCGGTACAGGGGAGGTTGTATTATCAGCACCGGTGAGCGATAAACAGATTGGTGCTCTTGCATCCGGTGAAAAAGTCACCTATGGTGACAGTCCGCTCTCAGAGATGGCACTTGATATGTCCGGAATAAAAGTTGTATCGGGGGGCCAGATAAAATGACGGAGGAAAATATAAATCCTGTTTCCGGTGAGACCGGATTTTCAGATGAAGGGGACAATACTTCCGGATTTAACTACCCGGGTATTGTCGCAGGAGTTCTGATGATAATACTCCCCTTTACCGGAAAGTGGTGGCAGCTTACATTTGGTGAAGGTGCTCTTTATATCGCTGCATCTCCGTTTTCACTGAGTGTCTTCTCATTTGGTGAAGAGATAGTATCACCACTGATAACCTCGCTGACAATGGCACTTACGGTAATTACGGTGTTATTCGGAATTATTCTCATTGTGGGATCTGTATTTGCAAATATGCCGGATAAGAGGGTTTTATCCCGGATTTTTATAAATTCCGGCTCTTTAAAGGCGGTATTTATTGTTGTGGTCTTTTTTATTGCTGTTTTCACAGCGGGGGTAATCTTCTCACAGTACTTCTCGTTATACGGTTTTTCCGGAAGTTTTCCCATTCTGTCCGGATATTCGGCTATGGCAATGAATTCCGGTGGATTTTCAGTAATAATCCCTGTAACGTCTGAATTATCCCCTGTACTTCTCTTTGCTGTTATAGTGGCCGTTATGGGCCTTGTATCCCGTTTTTACGGGAGAAGATAATATTTTTAAAATTTATTTTTTTCTGGAATTCTAATGCCGGAATTCTGTATCATGAGAGATTTTATATCCTTTAATTAACTTATGTAATAACAATGTGTGGTGAATGTTTTTTCGCCGGTGAATGTTTTTATCGCTAGCAGCCACCGCTATATATCCCGCACAGAAGTTGCTTTCTGTTTTTTAAAATTGCAACCATCAGTAGCATTAGCTTTTATCTTTATTTATTCATTTTATTATTTTTTTAGCTGGTGCTGCGGCTTTTTGTATGTCTTTTAGAATAACTGACATCCGAAAAGCCGCCTTACAGCTTAAGGCGTTTTTACATTATGCAAGGCTTTTCGGGTGTCCCTTAATTTATATGTAAGTTCATGGAATGATTAAACATGATGGGAAAAGAAATCCGGCTTGAAAGGATAATGAAGAGGGAAACAGGCACGATGGTTATTGTGCCGATGGATCACGGTGTCTCATCCGGGCCTATTCCGGGCCTTATTGATCTTGAAAGGAGCGTTGATCTCATTGCACTTGGCGGTGCAAATGCTGTAATCGGTCATATGGGCCTTGCACTTCACGGACACAGGAAGGGAGGTCCGGATATCGGACTTATACTGCATCTCTCTGCGAGCACAGACCTGGGTCCTGATCCGAATGACAAGGTGATGGTAAATACTGTTCAGAATGCCCTTAAAATGGGTGCGGACGGCGTTTCGATGCATGTAAACGTAGGTGCAGAGTCGGAGGCAAGGATGCTTTCAGATCTTGGAAGGACAGCAATTGAGTGCATCGAATGGGGCATGCCTCTTCTCGCAATGATGTACCCGAGGGGCAAAAAAATTAATGACGAAAATATGATCAATTCAATAAAGATTGCCGCAAGGGTAGCTTCTGAACTTGGTGCTGATATCGTTAAAACTGTGTACACCGGAGATCCGGACTCTTTCAGGGAGGTTACCGACGGATGCCATGTTCCTGTGGTGATCGCAGGCGGTTCAAAAACAAATGACATCGAGACATTAAAGCTTATAGAGGGTGCTATGGAGGGCGGTGCTGCCGGTGTGTCTATCGGCAGGAATGCTTTCCAGCACGCACATCCGGACAGATTTGTCCGTGCGGCTGCAATGATTGTACATGAGAAGAGAAGCGCCGAAGAGGCGATTGAAGTAATTAAGAAAGGAATCTGAGAGTATGATTGGCAAAGAAATCAGGCTTGAGAGGATAATGAACAGGAATACGGGAAGAACAGTCATCATACCGATGGATCACGGTTTTACACTCGGACAGATTGAGGGTCTTGGTAATATGCCGGAGATTATATCCAATGTATCTGACGGTGGCGCAAATGCCATAGTTCTTCACAAGGGAATGGTCAAGGCAGGTCACAGAAAGCACGGGCGTGATATCGGTCTGATAGTTCATCTCTCAGCGAGCACTTCACTAAACCCCGATCCCAATGACAAGGTAATGGTATGTACTGTCGAGGAGGCTGTTGCTATAGGTGCTGATGCAGTATCAGTTCATATAAATCTCGGTGCTACTCATGAATCGAAGATGATTGAGGAGGCCGGAAAGGTCTCAAGGGAATGCACACGCTGGGGAATTCCTCTCCTTGTTATGATTTATCCGAGGGGGGAGGGAATTGATCCAACGTCCCTTCAGTCTGTAGGCCACTGCGTCAGGGTTGCAGAGGAACTGGGTGCAGATCTCATAAAGACCAATTACACAGGCGACCCTGAAACATTCAGAAGGATAACATCATCATGCTCAGTGCCTGTCCTTGTAGCCGGTGGTGAGAAGGCAGGTGATCTTGAAACTCTCAGGACTGTCAGGGAATCTGTCTTAGCCGGAGGTGCAGGTGTATGCCTCGGCAGGAACTCATTCCAGAGGAAAAATCCGGCAGAATTCATAAATACGCTCTGCAGAGTTGTCCATGACGAAGCAATGCCGGAAGATGCGGTGAAGAACCTCTGAGGGAGAAGAACAATGAAGGAATTCTGGGTTGATCTCACCAGCTGGGACAAGGATCTCGCAACCGCTGCAATAGAGGGCGGTGCCACTGCAATATTATGTGAAAACGCTGAAGATGTAAGAAAACTCGGCCGTATTAAGACCATCTCTGATGACGGTGATCTGGTTTTTGGCAGGGATGTCTTTGAGATTCAGATCAGAGACACTGAAACAGCAGAAAAGGCAGCTGAACTTTCAAAGAAAGGATATACAGTTGTCCATACTACAGACTGGACTGTAATTCCGCTTGAAAACCTTGTAGCCGGTTCTGACCGGATAATTGCTGCGGCTGAGAACGCTGAAGAGGTAAAAACCGCTCTTGGTGTCCTTGAAAAAGGGGTTGCAGGAATTCTTCTGAAGAACCCTACCTCTGAGAAGATCAGGGAGGTTTCAGCAGTCATTGCCGGGGGAGGAGGGAGTATTGGGCTTGAAGTATTTACAGTAACTTCAGTTTCAGATGCCGGAATGGGTGACCGTGTATGTGTTGATACCTGCACCCTCATGCAGGAGGGTGAGGGTATGCTTATCGGAAATACATCCTCAGCATTTCTGCTTGTTCATGCTGAAACCCTTGAAAATCCGTATGTTGCCCCAAGGCCGTTCAGGGTAAATGCGGGAGCAGTGCATGCATATGCCATGATGGAGGATAAAAAGACCTCATATCTGTCTGAGATAAAGTCAGGTGACCGCGTTTTAATCGCAGACAGAGATGGCGGAATGTCCGGTGCGACCGTTGGCCGTGTCAAGATCGAGAAGAGGCCTATGCTTCTCATTAAGGCAGAATCCGGTGGAAAAGAGCATACTATGATACTCCAGAATGCAGAGACCATCAGGCTTGTAAAGGAGGATGGAAATCCTGTATCTGTCATATCAGTAAAACCGGGCGACAAAATCCTCGGCCATATTGAGAAGGGCGGACGGCACTTTGGAATGGCTGTTGATGAGAGCATAGTGGAGAAGTGAACCGGAATTTTGGGATGAAAGTTGGTATTATAGGTGGTACAGGCGGAATGGGTCGCCTCTTTGCCCCTTTGTTTGAAAATTCCGGGTTTGATATAAGCCTTTCAGGCAGAAGAACGGCTGTCTCAAATCGTGATGTCGCAGAGGAATCTGATATTGTCATAGTTTCAGTTCCGATTCATGAGACAATATCTGTCATAGAAGAGATCTCCCCTTATCTGAGAGAAGATCAGATCCTCTGCGATTTTACCTCGGTCAAGAGTGGACCGGTCAGTGCCATGTTAAAGACTGAAGCAGAGGTTCTTGGACTTCACCCGATGTTTGGTCCTTCTGTGTCATCACTGTCAGGGCAGACAATAGTCTCGGTGCCTGCAAGGTGCAGCCGGAAGAGTGCTGAAATTCTGTACAGTATGTTCAGAAAGGAGGGTGCGACAGTCATTGAGATGGATGCCGGAGAACACGACCGGGTAATGGGTGTTGTCCAGGGCCTTGTCCATTTTGCAACCATCTGTG
>Ga0272443_10007006_pt1 | contig 10930 bp, 8 predicted proteins | sample SSMAcet12_FD_193581 | JGI IMG/M metagenome (GOLD analysis project Ga0272443, IMG submission 193581) | Marine sediment archaeal communities from Little Sippewissett salt marsh, Falmouth, MA, United States - SSM-Acet-12 | ecosystem: Environmental > Aquatic > Marine > Wetlands > Sediment ... | reverse complement strand
TATCGGATATGGCATTATCACCGCAATCGAACCACCAGAACTGAATCGGTACGAACTGACACTCGTAAGTGCGATCGTTGGTGACGTAGAACGTCAACTCGGCCAACTAACCAGTCTTGCTAATTGAAGCCGGAAGGTTGAAATAGTTGGGATGGAAAGAACCATTGTTGAGTTCGGCCATGGCAACGACACGGAGCATGCCACTCGGGCACGGACCGTCGCAGTTACCCCAGGCACCAAAACGGTACGTGAAGTATTCCCAGCCAGCATCCACGAGGGCCTGACCGGCAACGGCACCCTGGAATGTCAGGGCGGAAGCGTCGTATGCTACGAGGAAGTCATAACCACCCAGTTCGCCGCCGCCCTCGGCTGCGTTAACAGCCAGGAGGATCGACACGTTGGTGTAATGACCCTGGAAGACACCAATGCAATCCACATAGTCATCGTCACCTTCGTCCTTCTCCAATACCACAACAAGTTTACCACCTGCTATGACTTTAATGTCAAAGCTGCAATCATCTGTGCCAGCAGGAACCTGATCATCTGACACTGCAACGGTGAATGAGAAAATGCTGCCGATATCGGCTTCGTTCGTAACCCACTCGAAGTTACCAGTGGCATCGATCGTAGCGGCGTTCACGCCACCACCAGTAACGCTCCATGAGAGAACGTCACAGGTGTTAGGATCGGTTGCACTGAAGTCAAATGAGTAGGTGTTGCCGCTGCTGACAGCACCGGGCATACCTGCGCAGTTAACGATCGAAGGAGCCTGGTTCGTGAAGACCAAGTTGAAGGTGTAATCATCGGAAAGACCACAGTCGTTCGCGACTTCGACTGTCACGGAGTAGGTGCCACTCGGCTGCGCGCCAACTGTATAGTTGCCGGCACCGTCGATTGTACCAAGACCTGCTGTGACATTCCAGCCAACAATCGTGGCCGGATCGAGACCGAAGGTACCCGGATCGGCACCGAAGGAGAATGCGAGGCCGTCGCAGTGATTACCGACCAGTTGGTTACCAATGGGGGTAACGTTGATGGTCGGGTTAGTGCACTGCAGCTCGTATATCTTCAGGCAGATCGGGTGAACCTCATTACTGAAATCATGAGCCAGGAACAACGGACGGTTTGGAGCTCCGCCGAGACCACATGTAAGGCCGGACCATCGCCAGTGATACAACCAGTTAGTGTCAATGCAAAGGTAGGCATCATCGTCCCCCTCATCTGCGAAGATGTCGAGACTAACAGTAAAAGCTATCTGTTCGGTGACAATCGGCATCCCTCCGGGCGGCATTGCAGCTCCCCCGATCAAGAATCCACCATCGGGTGATTCCCCTGTCAAACCATCTGTAAACAGAAGTCCTCCCAGCTGGAACCAACCTGATACTACGGGGTCACGCGTGAAGCTATTGAAGGTCCATGATGCAGTTCCCAATGCCTGTACCTTGAAACCGTTGGAGATTCCCATGATCATCTCGGGTTCGGGACACTCACGCGTGATGTAGAAATCGATGTCGACACTTGAGTTTGCAATGATGGAATCTACGTCTATACGGAAGTAGTCTGCACCAGCTGCTGTATTATAGACGAGAAGAAGTGGCAGTAGAATAATGTAGAAATACTTCATTCAGTTCTCCTTTGATTAAGGAGTTTAGTAAGGCGAAAAACACTAAGTGACTTCAAATCTATTATCGACCTGTTAGAAAATCCAAGTATTGGACCCGTAATTGTCGTCGTACAATGGAGGCATCTGATAGAAATACGTCTATAAAAGCAATATAGATTAGTGGCCCATCTTGTCAAGGGCTATTAGCTTTCGGGAGGCTTCACTCAGTATCGAAGTGCACGAGCGTCTCGTAGTGGGGTTGCCCGGGGAATTTGGCAGCTATGTCAGCACCTCCGCTTCCAACGACGACGTTCCCTTCGAACAGATCACCGTTCCTTGACAGTTGAGTCCAATCATCACCACAGACCACATAGACTTCCTGTGCTGTCGGAGCCTTTATTCGAAATGTCTCCATCTGCCCTGCGCGAATAGTGGACACCATAGGTGTATAGAGGTAAGCCTCGACATCTCTGTAGGGTCTATAGATCATTGGAAACTCGTCATTGATCCGGCTGACAGTTTGCACTGACACGAGAATTGTGGCGGCGTGGTGCAGTATGCCATCAGAGTTTGACTTAAGCCGACCGTAAATGTCCAGCCTGAAGTCTCCCGGTTCAGGGAATCTGGCTTGGATGACGTAGTTACCGTTGTCGCGTTGCTCGAAAGTCATTCGACCTTCGACCTCGATTTCTCCGGTTTTGAGCTGGGCGGCAACCACGACATCATCCGGCGCTGTGACAGAAAGGACTAAACTGTCGTTTGCGGTACAATTGCATGATACGGACCGGGGAAGACCCAGGCCGAGCTCGAAAAACACGGGAGTGACATGAGGTAGCCTCTCGAAATCGGCAAGAGTGAGCTTGTCATCGAGAAGCTGCCAATAGTCGTTGTAAGGGAAGTGGCTGTATATCAATTGCGAAGGCGGCGTAAGGAGGTAGAACTCTTTGGAATAGGGTGAAACCTGTTGTCCAGCAACCGCGAATTCAGCGCTTTGAGTGCAGTCAAGCAGGTGCCATTTCCCGCTGATCATAACGGCCGACCATGCATGGTTACCATTACCGTCCGGCTGATCACAGATGTTCCCGCCCATACCTTTGAGATAACCATGTACCCGTTGAGTGTGAATCCCCATCTCGGAGCAGATACTCTCAAACAACACGCAGTACCCTTCACACACCGTCTTTCTAATTCGAAGTACCTCGTTCGGATCAAACACCCATGAGTTGAGACTGTCGCCATGTTCCTGCAGTTCGTATCTCACGTTGCCGGTGATCCATGTGTACGCTGCACGCACTCGACCGGAGTCGGAGTCCGAAATGCTCTGGAAGTACATGGCAAGATCATGTGGCGTTCGAGTGAGACTCTCCGGGATCGAGAGTGCGGCTTCATCAACGGATGAGAACAGGCTGCGCATCCCTGCTTTGTCATCATCGAGGCTTTGCGCCTGCGTCGAGCAGGGAGGCAGTGCAAGCAGACAGAGCAGAACAATGATCGTGATCGATACGATGATCCTATTGCTCATCCTGATTCTCTTCCGGATAATGTTGAAACGCCAATGAAAAGGGTTGCGACTCTCGTACGCAACCCTCCAATATTCTCAAGCATGTAGGCCCTGCCTCACTTCGATGCAACAGACGACGGGCTTGTTTCAGAGGCAACAGCCGAGTGACCGTGCCCTGCCTCAGGTCTGGTCTTGACCGTTGCTTTGATCTTGGGATAAATGTAATCTTCGCCGCTTTGTATCGTTATTACGTCGTATGAGTCCTTATCAAAAAGCCAGCTGGGCTGCTTGAGGTAGTCCACACCGAACTCTTCACGCGGGATGATAAGCTTCTTCTTGTCATCCATCAACTGGTACGGTGGATTCACTTTGAACACATACCTGCCGAATTCAACCTTGTTGAAGTCGGTCACGACACCCTCCTGGAACCGTTCGAGCTGGAATTCGAGGTTCGTCAGAGTATCTATGTATGAACTGCTGTCAGCCTGCACGAAGACTTTCGCAATCGGGGTGAATTTGAAACTAAGCGGTGGTGTCAGATACAGGTGACGTCCTTCGCGGTCTTCAGACTTGGCAATAGCAAGGAACTTCTTCTCGAATACGTTCCCGGTGTCGTCCCTAAGCTTGTATTCACCCGCCGGAAGACACACAGTGAAATTGACAGGTTTGGAATGCCTCAGTGTCCTGTTCAGGTAGTATGCCGCGAGCGACAACTGATAATTGGTCTCAGTCGACAGGGCATAGGCATCAGTCTTCTCGAATTCGAGCGATACGCTTTTCAGGTTCTTGAGCGGGATCACTTCATTCCAGAACGTACACTCCGAGAACGTGTACAGCCAGGTTTCCTCTAATGATTCGAGTTCCTCGCTGTAGGTGTGTCCCGAAACGGTGTCCGCTTTTGCGAGATACCCCTCGAAAGAAGTACGGAGCTGGTCTATTGCCCAACGCACCCACGTCGGGTTGTTGAGTTTGTACTGTAACATGATGAAATGCACGTATGATGAAGCCAGCAGGTCATTGATCTCCTGATTCTTTTGGGTTTGAGGAATCTGAAACCAGATCGACCACTGCTTGGAGATGTTCTGAATGGCCATGTCGGATATGAATATTTTCTCTGATGGATCAGAGAACTGACCAGCCACCGAACTGTACTCTTGCATGTCCAGGTTTAAGTCGAGAAGCTCCTGACTATCCTGCGCACCTGCCGGAAACGCAGCGATCAAGACAAGAACCAGAGCCGTTGTAAGGCTCATCAAAGTCCTGTATGTTTGTTTTGTTGCTCTCATCGCTAACTTTCCTCCTCGTTCCATATATACAAAGGCACAATCCTATTTACAGGTTTGGGTCGTGCAGTTCTCTGAAGTGATTCAGGCCTTCCAGCAGCTCTTTACTGAGCGCGAAATTGCGTGAATCATCAGCCGCACGAATGGACTTCTCTCCCCACAGGATAGCTTCTCTTACGATTCTCTCCTGGATCTTCCTGTCGCCGGTTTTACAGCCAAGAAGCAGCCTTGCTTTGTTTAATATTTCAGTGTATCTGCCCTCGTCGAAGAGGTACTCGAAGTAGTCGGTCAGAAATGTCACCGCATCTGTCGCGAAACGATCCTTGTAAAAGTACTGCCGGTAGAAATTGCCCGTAATAGCGCTCGAGTCGGAGCTCAGGTCAATTGCCTTCGTGAAATATGTCCACGCGAGATCCTTCTCGTCCGCGGAGTATCTCTTCGCGAGCAGGTAATACGCTATTGACAGGCTGTAATCCTGTTTGAGAGTGTCAGCGGCCGCCCCGGCATAATCACGGCATGCCTTGCGGAAGATTTCTTCCTCAGCTGATCCTTCTTCGAGTTTTGACAGCTCACCATCAACCCATACGGCACACACGAGATTCGAAATGCCATAGGCGTTCGGGTACTCGAGATCAAGCATGTCTTTAACCGACCCGAGAAAACTTTCGTTGGGATTATACAGCGATTTCTCATCGGCGCGTCTCAGGAGGCAACGAAGCATAGGTGAAGTCGAGTTCATACCTTTGAGCGTAGCAGACGCCAGAACCGCGTCTCTGACCACGTATTCAAGGTACGACGGAAGATTGGATGATCCTGCCTCCGTCTGGTCAAGCTCGTAGAATGAATCGAGGAGGTGGGCGTATAGCTGAAGCAGTTTAGCCTGCAGGCCATCGAGCTCGATCTGGTCCTGCGGAAGATACTTCAGGCTGTCAAGAAAGATGAGGAATTCATGTTCCGCGTGCCAGAATGTTCTCCATTCGCTCATACCCCACTCACCTTCAAGTTCGGATCGCAGGGTTTGCAACTTGGTCGTCAGTTCCTGCTGGTTCTGGTATCCACGATACGCAAAGAACCTCCCGATACTTATCTGTTGCTGAACTTCTTCATTGTCAGCAATCGCGTCGCATGGTACGAGAAACCATGCATAGAGCGCAATGGTCACCAGCAATACGCATGTCCTAAATGCTTTTCTTCTTTCCATGTCCCTCACCTATCCTTTGCTCCCAAGTTTCGTAAGACAGCCGCCGTCATTGAGCATTTCGCATAGCCCGCGTGTAAGTTCCAGCAGCATATCGCAAACTTCATCCATCGATCTCAACTTCGATACAGGTCTCCAGAAATGAACGTTATCGAGATTCTTTGCCTTCGAATAATCTATCATCAACGTATCGATTCTTCCATTATGACTTACGTAAATCTTCTTCTGGTCATCATCGCCGTCACTAATGCGCAAAGACATCCCCGACGCGGTAAACACGGTGTCGGTTACTCTCTTCTTGAAAAGGTCGATAGTGCATGCTCTGAGGTCGGAGTCGATGATATCGAGAAACTCCGAATCAAGCCTGTAGTACCACTCATCAGTGTCGGTACCGATACTGTCTTGTCGATTTCCAACGATCTGATCCTCATCCGAGGGCCTGTTCCCGCCGAACGTGCTCGTAGTAGTATTCGGCCCGCGATAGATGTCCTGCCCCGGAAGTACATTCGGTGGAAGATCCGGTATGTGATCGGGCAAGGTCTGCTCCGGGTTAATATATGCGTAGAATTTCTCCTGAGATTCCGTCTCGCGAACAGCATCGTCTATCGTCGGCAGATCTATTACCGGTGCGTTGGCACGATTATATACGGTGGACGAGGAAGTGAAATAGGAACTCTCATCGCTTGCATCCTGCTCCTGAGGTTCAGGAGGTTCCTCGACCATCGGTTCCGGTTCTTGCTGGACGATCTCCTCCGGTTCCGGAGGTGTCGGCAGCTCTCTCAGCCACGCTTCGATTCTGGTATCCCTTGGCAATTCGTATTCGGTTACGCAGGCGTCAACTCCCAGCGGTGCCAGTAGAATGAAGAGAGGCGCGGAGACTACCAGCAGCATCAGGAGACCTGCTATGATATTCTGCGGCGACCAGTCCCGTCCGTTGACCAAAGGTTCAGGAACGAATAATGCCCTGTCAAGCATATCAGCTGCTTCAGGATCGTCGTAGTGATCGTAGAAAGTGTTCATATTAGTTGCTCCGCATACTTTGTTGCTGAGCGACCTCATCGCCCTTTTTTAGCCTGACCGCGCCTCGAACATGAGGAAGCAATCGTACTGATTTTTCTTGCATGCGGCAATAACCCCGGCAATGAATCCATAGAATGAAACAGGATCACTGTATATGTCTACGCGCACGGAGTCTTCCGGGATTCCGCATTGTTGAATAAATGCCTGCAAATATAGAGAAATTTCATTGTGCAATTCAAATCGAGCAAGATTGACATTGCTCCATGTCATCGAATCCTCAAGGGGAGGTTGACCCTCGAACGACAGCTTCAGTCTGCTCGAATCAGAGCTCAATGTGTCGGCAGGCCCGATGAAAGCCTTGATAGCGTTGACAATCTCCGGCGTCGAGAATGTGTCCGGTTCGACGGTTTTTGTCGGTAGCTGAACCGGCTCAACCGTCTCGGGTTCGCCGCCGATCACCATGAAGAAGAACAACAGCACGAAGGCAAGATCGGATGCGCCGATTATGTAATGCTTGATTGATGAACTGTTGTTATTTCCGCTCATCGCCGATCTCCTTGAATGAACCAGTTTCGTCAACGAGAGCAATTACATGTCGTGCTCCGACCTTGAGCCGTTTGTCCCTTCCATTAATGAAGAACTGAGCAAAGTACTGGACAATGACCGCCGTAGTCAGATTGAAAAGTCCCCACAAGCTGGTCGTGATGGCTACCTTCAAACCTACAGAGAACTCCGGTGTGTCTGCAAGCCTTCCGACAGCACCTTCGGCGCTGCTGAATATAAACAGCATCCCCAGTAGAGTCCCGAAGAAACCAACCGCCGGTGATATGGCCGCGACAGTGTCCAGTATGCGTTTCGGCCCGTTGTCTTCCCACTTCTCTTCGAGGCCGCGCTTGAAGTAGGAGTACAGCAGGTCGTACCTCTTCTCCTTGCTGACAGCCGACGTGCTAACCGCATCCCGAAGAATGTTCCAGAAAACCGAACCGCCGCTCTCTTCCGCAAGTGTCTGCAGCTTCTTCCTGAATTCTGCCCAAGGCTTGCCTTTCAAGTGCTTCATCGCTCCACGGAGACTGTCGTCAGACAGGTTCGATCGCGATCTGAAATAGAACCAGTGGAAGAAATGCAGTGCCCGCAGAAACAGCGCGAACGTCAAAGCTGCAAGCATGCAGTATGTGGCTCGCACAAGAAGCGGGTAAAACCGATGTACGATGTTCGACAGAGTGTAACCCGCGGGATCGACACCGGCCGTCGTCGTATCAGCCTGCGTGATTGTCACCGGGAGACTTCTATTAGTGAAGTCGAATTCACTCTGCAGCTCAGTGCTGAATATGCTTTCTGTCTTCATTCTCAATGCAAATACGGTGATGATTCCGAGAAGAACTGACACGATAATGATCACTCGCATCTCCATTCGGCGTCTCGAGTTTTGCCTGAGTTCAGCTTCCATCTTGGAATTTCCATTTTCCAGATCAGCCATCGCCTTCCTCCTTTATGCGCCGCTGGCCAGCCCGGGCTTCATGTCCGTGCTTATTCCAGTTCCTATCCTGACAGTATACACCTTACTGTGGCATCTATTCACCAAAAAACCGCAAGAAAATGCGCATTGCCCCTCGAAAAGAATCCGCCTCATCTCAATCCTGAGACCCCAGCGCTGCACTTGTGGCTCGATTCTATGCCAATATGGCATCGGAATGTATCATTTTGGCCGTTGGAAACCGGTTTCGGTAGCCGCCAGTCGACCGAGTAGGGCGCTTTCATGACCCCCAAAATTCGAAAGAGCAGGGCAAGACCTTGTTCCCATAGCCATAAGCTGTCATTCTTGATCTAAACTGTTTTTCCTTGTTCGACTTAGGTTGACTGAGCTAAAAATATACGTCTAAAGCTCCACAATGTCAAGCAGCTTCACCAATAGAGAAACGAGCTTGATTTGTACACTATCTTGCACAGCTACACATTAAAATATAGCAAAGTAAGTGCCCGATAGAGGAAAAAGAGAGCGATGACGCTATTATAGGTTGCTCCCTAACAGTCCGGCGGGCCATCATCGTCCGGGTCGCACGGCGGAGGCCCACCCGAGAAGATATAACCGATGAGATAAACCACATCGTCGATATCAACTCCCATCGAACATTCGGCATCACCAGCCGCGAGGGGTTCCGGAGCCGGACCGCCAGAGAATATGTAGGCTATCAGGTAGACAACGTCGTCGATGTCGACCGAGCCGAGTCCGTCAGCGTTACCGCAGATGTAATCACTCAACTCAACGACGATGTCTGCCGTTCCGCAGTCAACAAAGTCTGGATGTATTATGCCTCCGCTTTGAGGAGTGAAGATGAATTCACCTGCCGAAGAAACGAAGATCGAATCGATATCAACATCCTGATCGGGCGAACTGTCTGGAATCTGAACCCATAACTTGCACAGATGATGTTCCGTTGTTACATCAAGCGGTTCATCTGATCTGAAGTCGAGCCACGTCACCAGGATTGAAGTCTGATCGTCGGCAATGCGACAGGTGCACCGCTGGCGTTGAGATTGCGATAACGTCGACTCGCTGAGGTCTATCGATGAGAAAGATACATCTTGCCCATCGATCGAGAACCCTAATGTCAGCCCGCTTAACAAGGAGTCAGATTCGATGAAGATGGGAACGGCTACCGAATCGACTGAAGGGTCTGTGACTGTTATCGGACATTCTATTCTAACCGATGAGGTCGGCGCCTCGATCTCGCACTGTGCCGAACTGCTGCATGGGGCTGCTCCGGAAGCGAAAACGTATCGCGAAAGATAAGCAGCGTCAGCGATGTTGACACCTTCACATCCATCGACATCACCTGATTCAAGTGGGAACGGGGGCATGCCATCAGAAGATATGTAATACAACAGAAATGAAAGATCCAGGCTATCAACGTCGGTGTCGTCGTCGAGATCACCGCATATGTATGTCGAATCGAAATCAAGATCATAATCGATGTATGTCAGGATTCCGTTAGCAGTGCCGCAGTACAGCACATTGCTGTCGGTGTCATTGATCATGACAAAGTCATAGAAGAAATTGTCATCGAATTGATCATCCGAGATTTCTACCCAGCTTTCCCCGCCGTCTGTTGATTTCACGATTGTCGCTGGCGCTGTCGAGTGAGATCCGCTTACGTAGACGATCAACGGACGGATCGGATCGATTTCGACTGTGTAATGGTATAGCGAAGAGTAGTAGAGGCTATGCCAATTATCACCCCCGTCAAGCGTCCGCCCGATCACACCTTCCATACCGACATAGGCGACATCAGGATTGTCCGGCAAGGTAGCCACATCGTGGCATCTGTTGTCGCCACCGGCAGGAGGAGCTTGAGATATCCAGCTGTTTCCCCCGTCGTATGATTTAAGGAGCACGGCTGAGAAAATGGCGGACTCTCCTCCAGCCCACATGGTTAATGGTTCGGATGCTGTCGCTCTTATGAAGTGTATTCCCATTCCCATGAATATCCAGTCGCCCCAGACCGCATTCCAGATCATTCCGGCGTCGTATGAAGATGCAATGACGGCCAACCCGCCTGCGAGCAAGTCAGATGATGAGTTGTTTACACTAGTGATGGAGTAGATCGGGTAGCCGGGACCGGCCTGCACTCCCCACGGGAGAGGATTCCACTCGGTTCCGCCATCTGTGGTTCTGTAGAGCGTGTAAGTAGAATTGGTCACACCTGCGAAGATCACGGAAGAGCTTGTCACAAGAACGTCCGTGACTTCAAACCCCTGCATTCCTACAGGCAGCCAACCCGAATCGGGGTATGCCAGATTGAATCTATGTATTCCGTCATCAGTCCCAGCGAATATTTCCCCGCCATAAATCTGCACATCGTATACTTTCAAGGATTCCAGGCCAAACTGACCCCAATCTGCTTCGCATCTTTCGGGTATGCCAAACCCAGTTACTGCGATAAGTGCAACGATCATTATCACGCGCGTTTTCATTGTAACCTCACTTCACTGTAAAGACGCTAAGAGCAACTGGAGGGGTGTCAGTACCCAGACTCTATTTACAAAATACCGGAGTGAACGATTCTGTCAACAGGCTTTGAGTTAGTAGCAACGCGGGCCAAAACAGTTAGTCTGCTTGATCGACCAATCGGAAAGATCGGCGTCGAAGTGAATGAACACGCCGACGCCATGAAGTTATCAGACTAACAATCAGGGACTCCGTCACCATCAATGTCATTCGGCCCGAAACCGCCCGCGAAAATGTACCCGATTAGATGTATGGCATCGTCAATATCGACTAATCCGGAGCAGTTTACGTCCCCTACGTCGTATGGATCCGTAGGTGG
>Ga0272443_10007005_pt1 | contig 10930 bp, 8 predicted proteins | sample SSMAcet12_FD_193581 | JGI IMG/M metagenome (GOLD analysis project Ga0272443, IMG submission 193581) | Marine sediment archaeal communities from Little Sippewissett salt marsh, Falmouth, MA, United States - SSM-Acet-12 | ecosystem: Environmental > Aquatic > Marine > Wetlands > Sediment ... | reverse complement strand
GCCTCAGAAGGCCTGGCGCGCGAAGTCGAATGGTATCGCGACAATATCCACGGCAAAATCGATCTCTGGAAAAGATGATACGGCAGAACCTATTTTCATCTCAAACAGATCGAGAATAACCGAAAAATTTCGCGAAACAAGTCATTTCCCGCGCCGCGAACGGCGATTTCGGCCTTACATCTGGCGATTTCCAGCTTACATCCAACGATTTCCAGGTCGCACGAGGCGATTTCCAATTCGTATCCGGTGATTTCCAGGTCGCAGATGACGATTTCCAGCTTACATCCGACGATTTCCAGTTGGAAAACACCTCATGTAATCTGGAAAATGGCTCATGTAACGTGGAATTCATCTCATGTAACACGGAAAAAGGCTCATGTAACATCGAAAATAGCACTTGAAAGCGCGAATATGAGGGATTCGAGCTGGAAAATGAGTATTGCGGGATGGAAATCGTCCCGGTCGATAAAAGGTTTGACATTCGCGCGAGATTTCATCATATTTAAAATAGAAAATAAGGAGTTAATATGACGCGAAAAAGAGTGAACAAACTTCCCTACGTGAAATTCAAGGATTTCGTATATCTTCTAAATTTGAATATCGAAAAATACATGGGCGAGCCGCAGAACCCCGATGATATGCTACCTGAAGGCCAGGCCGCATGGAACCAGTTGGACGCTACTCATCGGGAGGCTCAGGCATTCGAAATGAACGTCAAAAGTCGCGCAGATACAGAAGAAGACAAAGCCTTCGACAAATTGAAGCTCCACTTGTCGAATATCAAGAAATTCGTTGAGTTCGTGGTGGGGGAGAAATGGCTTGCCACTCTGGACATCCCCTCGCGACAGCCGCGGTCGCGGGATAAGGTTCGGGAGGCCGTGCGGGCGGTGCTGTCGGCGTGGGACGAACATTCCGCCGACCCGGAACTGGCGGGCGTGACCTCCGCGATGGACGAACTCCGCGCCGCTTTCGACGCCTGGGTGGCGGCGTGGGACGCCCAGCAGGACGCCAACCGCATCAAGAAGGAGAAATACCGGTCTGCGCGGGAGGCTCGCGCCAAATGCGAGAAATTCGTCAGCAGAGTGAAGAAATACCTCTCGCTTCACCTCGAACCCGACGACCACCGCTGGGGGTTGTATGGGTTCGAGAGGAGGGGGGAAGAATGATGAGATTTAAGATTTATGAATTAGGATTTATGATTGGCTCGTGGAGAGCCGCGCTTTTGATTGGATTTCAAAATCTAAATGGGAGGTTGAGATGAGAAAGGAAATATTGATTCTGGTTTTTACAATGATTGTCGCGGGGAATTGTTTCGGAGGTTGGGAAAGGACATATGGAGAAGAGAATCTAACAAAAGCAGTTGCGATTATCCAATCTTCAGAAGGAAATTATATTGTAGGAGGATACACGAATTCGGACGATGTCAATAATTATGATATCTTCGTAATGAAGGCTGATACATCCGGAGATACGATATGGTTTAGAAAATATGGAGGGCCAGAAAGCGAGATGGGATGTTTTATCACTGAAACCTTCGATGGAGATTATATAGTTGCAGGAAATTCTTATTCATACGGTGATGGTTCACGAGATATTTTTATTTTGAGACTAAACACTGATGGGGATACTATTTGGACAAAAACATATGGTGGTAGCGGAACAGAAGATGCTTTTTCCATTACATCTTTATCCGATTGCACTTATGGAATAACTGGTGCGACTTCTTCATATGGATCAGGTTCCTTTGATATGTATATTCTAAAATTAATGGGTAACGGAGATACCGTTTGGACTAAAACTTATGGAGGTGAATACTTAGACTTCGCTTCAGACTTGATAGAAACCTCCGACCATAATCTCCTTATTGTAGGGGTATACTCAAGTTACGGTTTATATGGAGACCAAATGTATATTATGAAATTAAATCCGTTTGGGGATACATTATGGACTAAGAAGTATTCGGATTGCACAGGGAGATCAATTATAGAAACTCCGGATAGCGGATTTTATATCACAGGTGAATTATTTATTGGATTAGATAGAGATGCCTATATTTATAAGGTAGATTCATACGGAGATACTATTTGGACTAAAAAGTATGGAGGAACTGATTGGGACTTGGGATTCGATATTTTTAAATTAAGTGATGGTAACTACGGCTTATGTGGATATACATATTCTTATGGAGAAGGGCTTTTTGACGGTTGGCTATTAAAAATAGATTTAACAGGCGATACGATTTGGACAAGAACTTATGGAGAATCAACAAGTGAGTATTTGTATTCAGGAATTCCATTAGAAGAAGGAGGTTGCGTATTGGCCGGAGTTTTTGATTATGAATCTTGGTTAGGGCCAGATAGTACTAGAATGTATGAAGGGAATCTCTATTTAGTCAAAACTGATTCAATGGGTTATTCCGTCCTTTCTATTAAAGAAAGTTCGATATTTCATCCAGATAAACTCTCCCTCTCCGCCCACCCCAACCCCTTCAATTCGGCGGTCACGATTACGATAGACGCACCCGTAGAGACGCAAAATCTTGCGTCTCTACAAATCGAGATATTCGATGTGAATGGGCGCCATATTAAAACCTTCCGGCCTGCGGCCACCTCTGGCACCGGACCTTCCGGCCTTGAAAAGGGAGGCACAAATTCCGCCCCCCTTCACAAGGGGGGTCAGGGGGGTTCTTATGTTTGGCAACCCGATGAATCGGTCGGTTCCGGCGTTTATCTCGTCCGGGCGACATTCGGCCCTTCGACAGACTCAGTGACCGAAACCGCCACAAAGAGAGTCGTCTATCTGAAATGAAACTTCCCATTCTCATATTATCTACCATCGTCGCCGTTTCCGCCTTCGCTGTTGCGTGGACGCCCTCCGCCGTGCTCGAACCCAACCATCCGCGCATCCTGTTCACCGCCGGCGATTCGGCGGATATCGCGTCGCGGCTGGACGAATCGCCTTTCAGCGGTTATTATTCCAGCGTTTGGTCGAGCGCGAACGCCACATCCGGCAACGCTTCGCAACTGGAGGATTTCACGCGCTCCAGAATCGCGATGTGCGCGGCGTTTGTCCTCTATTTCGGAGTTCAGCCGTCGGGAGACACCCTCACCACCGCGCAGAAAGACGCTCTGCAGGCGAAGGCTATCGATTACATCAACAACATGCTGACCGGCCTCGACGGCACCGTGTTCGAGAACTCCGCCTACCATTATCCCTGCGAACGGCTGATTCAATACTGCTGTGCCTACGACATCCTGCAGGGCGCGGGAATCAGCGTGTCGTCGTCGCGAATCGAGAATCTGGCGAACACCATCTACAACGGCGCGACCACCTGGGCGCTGACCTACGTGGTGGACGATATCAGCCTGTTCATGAACCACAAGCTCATCGTCGCGGGGGCGCTGGGTTGCGCGGCGGTCACACTGCCCTCTGCGGGCGGCGAATGGATCGATTACGCCATGACCAAGGCCAACAAGGTCGCCTTTCAGGACGAGTCCGACCCATCCCGAATAACCGGTTTCGCGGAGGGGCCGCACTATTTCAAATACGCCATGGAGCACCTTCTGCAGTTCTTCGTCGGGATGAAACACTACTGCGGCGACATCACCGATTATTACGAAGACCCCTGCGGCGGCGAGGAGAGCGGCAATATCCGAACCTTCTGGTATCATGAGGGGTGGGACAGCATCTACGCCTGGATTTCCGCAATTCGCCTTCCCGACGGCACCATGCCGCCCCTGGACGACACCTTTCGCCACGACGGCCTCTGCCATACCGCCCCCTTCGCCGAACGCGATTCGACTTTCTATTGGGGCTTCTCCGGCGGCGGTTCCAGGATGTTCCTCTACCCGATGCTGGTCGCAACCGGCGACGAACCCGGCCCTGAACTCCAGCCGGGTTTAACCTCCCTTCCCGAAGCCGGCAATCTCATTTTCCGGGGGGACGTCGAAAAGGGGAGCGTCTATTTCCATTTCCTCGCGGAACACGGTGTCGCGAACACCTCCACGCACAATCAAGCGGACGAGACGTCCTTCTTCATCAATGCCTACCACGAGGACATCGCGCTGGATCCCGGATACATACAATACAGCGAACGCGACAGAGTGAATGCCAGCACGAATCACAACATGATCTTAGTAAACGGCACCGGCACATCGACGCTTCTGCCGCAGGACAGCTATATCGAAAAGACCTTCCAACTTCCCGGTTTGTATTACGGCGAGGTTACCACCAACTACCAGAGCACCGACATCCGCAGGCGCGGAGCGCTTTTGCACGACAAATTCTGCGTGGTGATCGACGATATGCGCAGGAGCTCCTCCGCCGAATACACCTTCCAATGCCACGGCGACGGCCTGCTGTCATCGGGAGGTTTCATATCCACCGGCACCGGCGGGATTTGGACAGGCACCGACTCCGCCGCCATGGAACTCGTAGTGGACGCCGTCGATGGCCCGGGCGAAATCGCAATCGAGACGGACGTCCACGAGACCGGCTACCTCGCATGGGCGGATCATTCGGTGGTCATATGCCAGAAAACAGCGGCTAACACGAAATTTTCGGCGCTGATGTATCCTTACCTGCAGGGCGAAACCGGGCTTAGTTCAAACGTCAGTAGAATAGCCGGGCAGGCGACTATCCGTTTTTCCGCCGATGAGGGGAAGGGCTTGATATTGTGCAGGACGGATTCCGGCCCGTTGACTTTCCCCTCGGATTCGTCGTTGCCGCAAATAACGGCGCGCGCGGAGGGAGTTGTAGCGACCTTCAGCCCGGATTCTCAACCTATGGTGGTTTACACCTTCTCCTCCGATTCCGCCTTAATGGGCGAATGGCACCTATGGAGCGATTCCGGCCCGATCGACCTAGCCCTGTCCTACCTGTCGCCGGACACCATATACGGCTACCTCAATTCCGACGCCGCCAACATCAGATTGACCTGCGACGAGCCTTCCGACGTCATCGGCGCGTGGACGTGGTCGTGGGCGGGAGGAGTCCTCTCGGCCAGCATCCCGCCATACAGCCATTTCGAGATAATCGAAGATCCCCTGAATATCGAAACGACGATCCAACTATTGTCATTCAAACTTTCCGCCTACCCGAATCCGTTCAATGGGGCGGTAACGATAAGCCTTGAATTTGGAAGCGAATCGCCGAAGGCGTTGAGCACGATAGAAATATTCGATGTGAACGGGCGATACGTGGCTACCCCCTCTGTCCTATCGGACATCTCCCCCTTATCAAGGGGGAGAGAAAATGTCCCCCTTCACAAGGGGGACAGCGAGCGAAGTGAGCAGGGGGTATTCGTCTGGCAACCCGCCCCATCCCTCGGCTCCGGAGTATATCTGGTGCGAGCGACTACTGGCGACCAAACCGCCACAAAGAGGCTGGTGTATCTGAAATGAAAAATAGCATGAAAAACATAACCGTCCACCTCGAACCCGACAGCTCAAAATGGGGGTTGTATGGGTTTGAGAGGAGGGGGGAAGAATTATGCGACGCTTTATCCTAATTCTCTTTCTTCTTATAGTTCCAATTGGTTTATTGGCTTCTGTAATCGTCGATACTTCTGGTATAGAAGCACATGTCTTAGAATTCATCGGCGATTTTCTAAATGGGAGAGCTTCCTCATTAGGAATAACGTTAATCTGGGAATTTTTTCCCTATTCAACTGAGCCAAAAGTTGTAATACATAATTTACCAATTGTCCCATTTTCCCCAAGCGAATCTGAATGGTTACGCGATTGGGTGTTTTCAGGTGGAACACTCGTATTAGGGGGTGAACATAGGATTTTTAGAGAATCTGACGAGATCATTAACGATTTGCTCGGTTCTGGAGGTTTTGGACTCGTAGATAGTATCGTTCCAACTTGGGTAGTTGATACAAGTCGATGGGTAGATTCACGAGACTATTGGTATACGGTTGACCCTAATCCCCGTGATAACCTTGTATTTGCATCGGATAGCTTTATAGTTTTTGCCGGAGCTTATCTTGTGTTAGGTAGCACTGCTAAACCTTTATTGGTTTTAGGTGATTCAGCTCATTCGGATTATGGTAGAGTGGGCAAACAACCAAATGCCTCTCAAATACATTACGGGGATGGACAAATACTTTTATTTGCGGATGAAAATGTCCTTTTTGTGGATACTACTTCTATTCCAGATAGCATATATTCCGCCTATTGCAATCGCGATTTACTAAACAGAATATTGCTTATTGGGACAGATAATATTGAGGAAGACTATCAACGTCCTTCGTGTTTCGCTTTGCATGCCCACCCCAACCCCTTCAACTCCGCGGTGACGATAAGCATCGACGGCGTAGGGGACGGGTCTCCCGTCCCGTTCAACGTTGAGATTTACGATGTTGCGGGGCGATTAGTTGATGTCATTGACAGCGACCGATCTGTCATTTCGAGCGAGGACTTTCAGCCCGACGAGAAATCTCCCACTAATGCACAAGAGATTTCTCGACAAGCTCGAAATGACAATATTAACCAATTCTTCTGGCGTCCCGCCGCCTCCCTCCCCTCCGGCGTGTATCTCGTCCGGGCTCGCTTCGACACCCGGTCGTTGAGCGGAGTCGAAACGACCGCGACGAAGAGGGTGGTGTATCTAAAATGAGTAAGCTTACTTTTACCAAAGCGAATCCGCCGAAGTCGTGTGAGCACTTCGCCTTCGGTGTCCGCAGGTTGAGCACGCCGGAAATGGCCTTGCCGGTGGCTGAGCCTATCGAAGTCTATGTTGTTTTAAGAAATTTCAACACTTCGACAAGCTTAGTGTCCGTAGTTAGCGGAGAGCCAAGTATTTTCAGTTTCCAAAAGCGAATCGTGCCGAAGGCACGTTGAGCACGATAAAATGGCTACCGAATTCACAAATAGAGTCATCGAGATTATCCGCGGAATACCGCGAGGATATGTGATGTCCTACGGCGCGGTGGCGCGGAAAGCCGGGTCGCCACGAGGGGCGCGGCAGGTCGTCCGTATCCTTCGGTCGTGTTCGGAAAAACACGATTTGCCATGGCATCGAGTTGTGAATTCCAGGCGAGAAATCGGGTTTCGCGACGAGGAATCTTACGCACGTCAGCGAGCACTCCTCGAAGCCGAGGACATTCGGTTCGACGAAGATGGCCGAATCTCACCGGATTTTATGGTCGAATAAATCCCCTCAGAGCTTTTCCAGATAACCCTTGCGTTTGATTTCGAACTCCTCCGGCGTGATAATCCCGCTGTCGAGGAGTTCTTTTAGCTGTTTGAGGGCTTCCACCGGGGATTGAGTTTCGCTCTGCACAGCGGTTTGAGGCGAATGGAGATTCACAATTTCCAGCAACATTTTGACGAAGGTCATTATCGGCTGGCGTTCCTGAATACTCAGTTCGAGGAATTTGCCGTCGTTGATATGAATCGTGCTGACTAATCCCTCGGCGAGAGTGACGGACTTAATCGCACCGAAGAGGGCTCTGCGTGGGCCTTCCAGCGGATTATGAGCGATAAATTCATGGGTCGTGATTATTCCGCCGTCTTTGGCGCTTCCGAAAACCGTGTTGTCGATTAGGGCGAGGACTTCCGAAGGCTGAATGCCTTTGGCGTAGGATTTGAGGACAGTGTTCAGCTTCCTGCGCGGAATTTCCGGCCAGAAGTAGAACTTGTCGTGCATGATAAGCCGCGAATATGATCGCACTATTTGCCGAATTTGCTCTTCCATCAGCTTTTCTCCATCGTTTTGCTCTTGAACGAACTGGAATTCAAGATTAATTTAGCCTCTCGAATAGGATTGTCAACGTGGATAATCTGTCGGGCTTATCTCCTCTATCTCGCGATAATTGCGGTTCCACTGCAAAGAACTCGATTGTCGTTCGAGATGATATAGATGTAAAGCCCCGGAGGCAGTTTCGCCCCGGTGTCGTCTTTGCCGTCCCACGACCTGATTTCGAACTCGCCGTTCTCGGTCGGGCCGATTTCTTTTTTCAGAACCTGCCTGTTTTTGATATCGAATATGCTCAACTGCGCGGACTCGATGAACATTCGCGGGTAATCGAAGACGATGAAATCGTTCACGCCGTCAGCGTTGGGGGAGAAGGGGTTCGGGTAAATCTGGCATGTCGCCATCGGCTCGAAAAGGATTCGATAAACCGTTTCCGAACAGTTGGGCGGGCATGTGTCGGGATCGTCGCACATGTAGCAGGTCACGAAGATGCTGTCGCCGGGGTTGAAACTCAAACCCGTCTCGCTGGGGTAGGCGACGACATTGCCCCGTCGAGAATCGGGCGAAATATCGGCGAGGATTTCTGCGAAATGGAAGATGTGCCCCTCGATGTCGAGGTAGCATGAATCCAGAAGAATACCGGAAACGCGGTCTTCAAATGAAATGCCCACAGGCGTTTCGAGATATTGAATCCATTCGTCCTCGATGGGCTGGACGAGTTCCGAAGCCGGCGGAGTGAAATCGGTATAGAAATCGAAACTGAAAGGATTTCCGAGGGGGGCGCCGAGATTATCTTCCGCGGAGATAAGGCTTATGGTGATAGTGTCGTTATCGTTCCAATAGCCTTCGTTCGGGGCGAAAATGAGAATGGAGTCGTCAATAAATGAGAGCCGTGAATCCGCGATAGTCAAAGTATCGTCGCCTATAGCGAGGATTATCGTCAGGGAATCGACGCCCTGAGAATCGACGATGCCGATATGAATCTCCTGATTCGTGCATGCCGAAACTGCACCGTCCCACGGAACAATCAAATCGGCCAGAGGCCCAGCCGACCAAAGGGAAAAATAAAAGCATGTGTCGAGGGTATTGTCCGGGCAATAGTCCGTGGTATCCGTGGCACGAATGCAGTATTCGAGGGTGTCCGAGTAATGCATCGGGTTCAGCAGAGGATATTCGAGAAGAAAACATGAGTCCGCGAAGATTATAATCGGTTCGACAATTTCGCCATCGACATTCAGCACGATGCTGTTCGTATCGAGCCCGGAAAGGGAATCGAAAAGGCAGATCGAAATTGTGGGCGATGGATCGGTCAAAACGGTATCCGGCGGCGGAAAATGGAATATGATATCCGGCGGATTCAAATCCACCATGAAACTCCAGCAGAATGGAAGGCTGTCGAAAACAACTCCGCAGGTATCAGCGGCGTTAGCGAGGCAAACTTCGACGGTGTCGCCGTTGTGAAATAGATAAGGCGCGTAGGGAGTGTAATATATCAGAGTATCGTCGATGACACTGACGCTCGAGTCAGCTCCAGTATGAAGCACGCCTCCGACATCCAGAACGACCGATTCCTCCATGATTTTTCCACAACAGTTAGTGTCCGAACAGATTCCGCGCAGGATGATGTTCTGGTCGGCGCAGGATGTCCATGTTCCGGGCAACGGCTCGACAAGTTCCGGGAACATGGGGTCTATCTCGATACCCTCGCCGACGATATAAAGATTGAACATCGAGAAACAGGGAACGTTCGTGTAAACCGTAACGATGTCCTCGTAATGCCCCGCGGAAGTCGGATTGAAACTCACCATTATATCCGAAGATGTGTGAGCTGGAGTATAGACATCGTAGAGCAACCCGAAATCGGCCGGGTTCGAGTGGTGGATGGTCGTTATTACCAGCGTGGTGTCGCCGATGTTGTCTATTACAAAGCTATTTATAGCGCTCTCGCCGACAAGAACAGGCCCCATATCCAGCGTTTCTGAAGGCGTGACGGTTATCTCGGGCTGAAGGACGCCGTTCCAGCCGGGGTCGGCACGGATGATTATGGGAGGAGGATTGCCGTCGTGGCCGGGGTCTGGGTCTTCCCAGATGTCGTCCGCCCAGATTGAATCGGCAAGCACCGCCATACGGATATTCGACTGAACCGCCGCTCTACTGAGGTCGATTCTCATCCGCACAGAATCCGGGAAAGTGTCGAAGGCGTAATAATTTGCCGAAGCATAATCCCTAGTGCAACAATTGAGGATGTGCATCCGCAGAACACCATCCAGATAGCCCCAGGCTTCGGTCATGTTGTTCGAACCGCCCGACATGCGGATAGCTGAGTTTTCCGCGCCTTCATACCCGATACTAAATCCCCGTTGGGATTCCCCGGTGCAGAGTCCCATGGAATCGGGGCATAGAGCACACCAGGTATTATTTTCGATAAAATAGCTCGCGCCGGTGGGACCTTCGATAACCGGGATGCCCGAATACCAACAACCGCTGTAAACTCCGTCTCCCCGCCGAACTTGTATCTTGGACGCCAGCGTCCATACCGGCTTATCGAGGTTGTTGAACAGGGCGAAATCGAGCAGGTTATACCCATAAAGATAGCTTCCGGAGGAGTCCGCCGGAGGGTCGAGACATAATCGGTCTTTCAGAATCGGCAATGCGCCGGATAAAACGTGGCCGTTGTCAGTAATTTTCTCATACTGATGATGAAGGAACTGGGAGAGCATATTCTGGCTGTAATCGCGGGAGAAAAAAGCGCCGGTGTAGATGTCGTCTCGGGTCAAGGGCCGTCCCCAGGTCGTAACCGGGTTTACCTCTTTGTTGCATAAGAGGAAAAGGGCGTCGGAGATATCGCCATGAGTCGAATAAACTCCGCAATATGCGAACCCATGCCGCCAAATCGCCAGACGAAAAATCAGAGAATCGTTGAAGCCGTCGAAAGTGTGGCCGGGATTACATCGATAATCCCAGAAACAGGAATCGGAGAGGAAATAGCTCATTGGATGTTCCCAGATAGCGAAATCGCCGTCCACATAGGCTCCCGGGAAAGTATCATCCACAGCGATGCCCTCCAAATCTATCTCCGAACAGATATTGACCCTTTGAATGAAAACCACGCTGTCGCCCATGATCTCTTCCGCTTCGATATCCTGAGCGATACAGGCGAAAGCGAGAAAGAGGAAAAATGTAACGATGTTCTTATAAATACTCATATATTGAATATTTAAAACTAATT
>Ga0272443_10007003_pt1 | contig 10932 bp, 5 predicted proteins | sample SSMAcet12_FD_193581 | JGI IMG/M metagenome (GOLD analysis project Ga0272443, IMG submission 193581) | Marine sediment archaeal communities from Little Sippewissett salt marsh, Falmouth, MA, United States - SSM-Acet-12 | ecosystem: Environmental > Aquatic > Marine > Wetlands > Sediment ... | reverse complement strand
CGAATAGGCTGCAAGGACAAAGTCCGGATCGGAAAAATTCGGTTCCTCTTTGTTTTCAAGTGCCAGCATACTTGCGATTTGATTTCTGACCTCGGCACGAATGTCTGAGTTGATTTCATCCAAAAACGTCATTTCATCACTATTTTGTTTACGCAGGACAAGAAGGACGGTTCCTTTGACATAATTGCCATCTTTTAAACCACCACTTTCCGTTTCGGTTGCAATGTTCCAAGCCGCTGTAACACGAAGTCCTGATTTCCACATGATCAAGGCCAGTTGCGCCCAAACAGCTGGATCACTATGCGTGAACATTACGACTTGCATACCGTCATCGGGCATATGATTGGCGAGATTGGTATAGATGTCAATCATGGTTTGTGAGAAATGGTTATTTCCACGCACTGCAAGAATACGCTTGGAATCGGTATACCATTCAGGAAAAGCCTCTTGCAAAAGCCGTCTATCCCAAGCCAAAAAAAACTCTGAAAGTTCATGATAGTTTACGGCATCTGCATACGGAGGATCGGTTATCCAATAATCACATACACTGTTTATATCCCGTGCATCTGAGACTTCTATTGTTGATTTTTTATTTGTATTATTGGGATTAATGGAATAAAACCATGTTGTATTAATACCACTGGAGCTTCTACATCCATAGTTAAAAAGAGTGTTCAAAGCTTGATTGGTATAAGTATTTTGCAATTTTTCATTACCAATACCTGCATTCCAGATACACAATTTGGAATTCCAATCTACACATTTGTTTAAACCAAGTAGTCCAGTTACCTTTTTATAAATATGAGTTTCTTTCATTACAGAACTTAATAAAGTCTTTCCGATCAATAACTGCCTTGCATTAAACAAATGATGCCAATGTGTCCAACCACGTTCTTTGAATAACCGTTCAGTTTCAAAACCACTTTCAATCGCCATACTGGGTACAAGCCCTTGTTCTTGCCAGTTATCGATATTTTCCGCAACAATTTGTTTTACTTTGTTCTCGTTTGCCATATCTCTTTCGTTGGGTGGCCGATAATAGCGATTTCCATCCGGTGTTTCATATTTTATAGCGTATAATCGTTCATTGTAAACATCATCCTCTCTGAAATCAAACTCCGATTGTTCCCATTGTCGCAAGCCATACACAATGTTGCCGTTGGCATCGGTTCTATCTCCACGAAGAATTGAAATCGGCGTTGTTTTACCGCAATGTGGACATACCAGCCCCTTGCTTGTAACAGTACCGTTTGCGGCTTTTTTAAGTTCGTCTTTGGATGCATCCATTTTCACATCTATGGCGTATCCGGTATCCTTTTCATTCAGAATGGCGATTGTTTTTGTTCCCTTGCCAATCACCCACGAGGGGGCAAGAGGTACCTTGAAACCACATTCGGGACACTTTGCCTCAACGCAGTATAGATAGCTGATGGCTCTGTCTCCTTTTTCGTTATGTTCTATCCCCAATTCGGTGATTTCCTTATCCACCTGATTGAAAACATCTTTTTGGAATTGTTTCATTTCTTTTAGTTCTTTATTGTTCGCACCAAGTATATTGATGGTTGCCCAGGTGAGAATTCCCGCAATCGGGTTCAAATCACTTCCATAGGCTTTTGTCCCTATTCTTGCCGCTTCAAAGGGAATGCTCCCGCCACCTGAAAAGCAATCGCCGACAGTAATTAGATGATCATACCGTTTCATAGAAAGTTGCTTGACCAATTCATTCAACGAATGCGCACTGGTGCCAAGATGATGGTTGATGGCATTCCAACTGTCATTACGAAGTGTAGACAGTTGCTCCGGACGTACACAATATCTCAGTTTATCATCATATCCGAGTGTTTTGAACAGTCTTGTTTCTATATCCTTTTTATCCTGACCCTTGCGTATTTTGACTTTTTCTCCGTCCGCATCAAACCAAACACTTAAGTATTGCCTAAAATGTTTATTATTTTGTGCGATTTCATAAAGTTTTTTATTGGGAATGGGTTTTTGCTTGCGATCAAGTAATCCGTCGTTGTCCATCGAAAGAATTTTCAAGAATATATCCATGTCTGCCTTGGGATTATCTGAGCAAGGCATTAAACATCCTAATATGGCCGCACGAACCATTATTAAAGGTTTGCGTCCCCACCATTTCCCAAGTCCGGTCAATGTTTGTCCGTTATTTGCCTTTCTTTCCTTATAACTTTCTTTGCTGACCTTGCTGACAGGAAACTGCTTTTCTATAAAAGACATCTGATTGTCCATTGCTTTATTTTCCCTCCATCAAATCACTAAACAGTGATCGTTGATTTGATTCATCTACCGGATTTTCACATAATGCATAGCGTAAAGCCATGCGCCAACCCCGTTTATCGTTGATTTTACCTGTACTGGCATTTGTCATGGTGTAAAGCCACCAACGCTCTTCAGGCTGAAGTCCTTTCCAGTTACGAATCGCAGTTGGAATTCCGGATGGATCGTTGTATTCTACACCCCAAAGCAGCACCATCATTTCTTTTCCTAAGAGCTTTTCCACCGGTGTCTCTCCCGCAAGAAAACGACATGTCGGTTTTTTCTCTTTTTTCAGTCTTGCGTTGAACTCCGCTGCCATATCATTGGAAAGTTTTGACCACTTATGTCTCGATAGTCTAAGTTTTAGCGTATCATTCTTGGTTATTTTTTGTTCGCCTTCGTTCCAGTGGAAGCGTTCATAAACCTCTACTTCTGCGGTCTTTTCTTTTGGTATAACCACATAGAAGTGATTTTCGCTTTCAGTTGGATCGTAGCCGAAACCAAAATATTTGGTTTTCATTGTATAATTTCTCCAATCTTGTTCAATTCGTTTAGATCCAGTTTATTCATGTCCAGCCATTGTGTGAACAGCTCACCATTCGTAAACAATAGCTCTTTGTAGCCAAAGTCTACAATTACTTCGGTATCTTTGAAGGTGGTCTCTCTCACCAGGTCAATGAATGATTGGAGATCACCTGCCCAATAGGGGACCGTTGTATTAAATTCGATGTAGTCCTCTGTATTTGATTTATTGTAGATTTCTGCCGTTGCGCCCTTAATCAGGACCCCGTCGAGTTTTGAAAGCAGGGCAATTTCATTGTAACTTGCTTGTGTATCTCCCATTTGTTTTTTATGGTGATAACGATAGGCAAGTGGTTTGCGCTTGTCGATTTTCTTTCCCTTCACTTCATTTTTGCCTCTTACAACGGGAATCTCTTTTTCCTCGATTACTTTATCCTTATAAAAAACCGCAATTCTAACAAACTTGCTGTTTTCAGGTATTACAAACTCACCGTTATATGTTCCGCCGTTCTCTTTTGGTTCACTGCCATCGGTTGTATAAACAACTTCATAATTCGGATTTGTATCAAGAACCATCACATCGCCATTAGGGGTTGCCCTTTGACCATATTTGACGGGAACATTGCCTATAAACTCAACCACATCTCCGGTCTTTCTTTCACCCGTTGGGTCAATACAGACGAAACGAAGAGAAGGTTCAGTTGTCACCAAAACCTGATCCATCAATTCTTTAGAAGCAGCGGTGGGATCAGCGCCTTTATCATAATAAATTTTACCGCCAAGACCACGAACTTTGAGTGTGAATTCATGCGTCTTGTCATCATAAGAAGTCTGTTCGACAATCACCGATGTGGGGTCTTTTTCAAACGGACCTTTAACAAGGTAGCCACTTATTTCCCGCCACTTATCCTTCTTGATGCAATCATCTTTAAGACTGTTCAATTGATCCGGGTGATACCATTGCCAAGCAGTGGTTGTTGCCGCCCTTTCCCTGATCTGTGCAAAGGGGAGTTCTTTAATTGTGAATAAGCGCGCTTCACACTTTTTACGAAGGTTTTCCATAAACTGATCATCTTTCGAGAATGGTTCATATTTAAGATTATCGGTCAGACAGGCAATGATTTGTTCTTCTCCGTTGAATTTGTTTTCTTTGAATTCGAGCTTAAATTCAGCAAGTTCAATCCCGTTTTTAGTGGGGTAGTAAAGGGCAACAAAAGTTTCCCTGATGGTTGAGAACAAAGCCTGTAGTGATTTATCCAAATGGGCTTCAGCCTCTTTGTATTGTTGATCATTAGCACGAAGATTTTCACTTTTCATGTTGTCAACGATTTGTTGGATGGCCTTGAGTTTCTTTGAATTGGCATAAAGTTTTTCCATCATATTGCGCTGTCCGGAGAGAAACATGACCCTATTTTTAAGGGAAACGTTCTCATGAAACTGTTTGAGATCCGGGTGCAGTTCACTGCCTGAATAAGGTTCAAAAATAACCAGGGATATTTTATTCTGATCAAGATCTATTTCATCGATAGCCGGCAGTACATACAGGAGCTCATAGCACGTTTTCAGTTTAGGGGCGAAGTTTTGTTCCAGTATTTTCTTAAGCTCTTTTTTTGCGTTTTCATTTGTATAACTGTCAACAAGGGTGTTCATCTCCGCAACCATGTTTTTCGTATTTTGAAAATACAGTCGGCCACGATTGTCTTGTTTCATATACCAGCAAAGCGTTTTTAGTTCTTCCAGACTGGATTTGATTTCGTCAATATCTGTATTGGGCGCACTTAAATACCCGAATATTTCTGACTCAGTGAGTCCAAGCAGCCCATGGGTTGCGGTCGAAAGAGATGAGACTAAAAGCAGCTTTGCGATGTCTTGGGTAACTCCTTTATTGTCGGGTTTCTCGCTATCAATAATTTCAGCAATTGACTTCCCATCTTGAGCAATATCGTGGTTGATGGCTTCTTCAAGTGAAGATTTGATTTGATGGATATGGCTTAACATTTTAGGCTCATTCAGGTTGAAATCAAATACATTGATTAAGTAATTTTCTTTTGCCATGCCACTTTCATAAAACTGGTGTACAATTTGTCGCATCAATTTTATAAGTCCACGGGTTTGTTGAAAATTCTGATTCTCTTTGAAACGGGCGTACAAGTCCTTAATTGAGGGATGGAAAGGATAAGAGTCTTTAATCCCCTGGAATACCGTTTCAGGCGTATAGTTAGTAAATCCCAGCTTTTTGCTCTTTTGTACACTATTTTTATAGGCGATCGCAATATCATTGATATTGAAAGCCTGTTCATTATCGTCGAAATCTTCGAAAAGACGCTTTTTTAAGATGTAATATATCTCATCGCTATTCAGCGCAACAGGGGTCACTTCAATAGCAATTCGATTCGCTTCCGCTTCAAGTTCTCTAAAACTGGATTGTAACAGTTCACTGCCGGATTCATAGGCCGCTTTCAAATCCGAAAACACAAGACAAACATTTGCAAGTTGCTCTTTTCCTAGTGCGGTAAAAAGGTTTGCCAAAGCGCTCATTGTTACTTTGCTTAAATCAGAGTTGCCCACCATGATTGATTTGGCATTTTCCAAGTATGGAGGAAGTTCGTCCAGCAATATAAGGATTTTCTGTCCTTTCAGCAGTTCAACCCATGCTGTTTCACCGGGAGCTTTAAGGGGCGAATAATAGTCTTTAAAATGTTCTTTTTTACCCAGCTGTTCTGCAAGACTGCCCCAAATACCATAATCGGCATTTTCTCTACCGGAAAATGCTACGACTTGAATGTCACCAATTCCAGTGAAAGAATCTTCCAGAACCTTTTCTCTAATCTGTGGATTTTCAGCAAGCAAGGCGAGGGCTAACATGCTATGTGTTTTACCGCCACCCATTGCCTGCGTCAGCTTTATAACCCCGGTGTCTGATTCGCCTTTGAAACGGGAAAAGGCCGTTTCAAATAATACCTTCATGCCTTGTGTCTTGTAATTTTCTGCAAAGAACTTATCCGCATCTATTCTATGTTCTGCAAAATCGGTTAGATTTAATACATCCTCTCTCGTTCTGTCCGAAAAAACATTTTCCCTTGGTTCGAGTAATTCAAAAATAGTCTTCATAGTTTCACCCTTTCTCAATAATTCTAATTATTTCAAAAGAAGCATTCCGATTTGTTTAGCAATTTTCAATATTTTGAATCCAACGAGAGAATCTAGCTTCCTTTGGCAGATATAACCATTCACATGCTATCATCTAATGCATTCCCATAAGTGATACTTCAAATAATTCGTTAGAAATAGTGACTTCTATAATCACTCTTTCCTGCATGATACCTCTAGGATTTAAAAGATATCTAATGACTATTTTACCAGAAATGAAACAAAAAAAGTGAAATATTGTTACATTAGAGAATGTAAATGTCTGATCATCTCTCTGGCTTTTTATGTAAAACAAGGACTATTCATTACGGATAAGATACTCAAACAATCTGTCACCTTTTTACTCCGATTCTTCTACAGGTAAAGAAACTTGTGGATAATCACCCGAGTTTTACCCGTACCAGGGGCGGCAACGATTAAGAGGGGTGTATCGATGTATTGAATGGCCTTTTCTTGTTGTGGGGTTAGTGAAATCATAAGTCACCTTGTCATGGTATGTACAAGATCATGCTGTTTACTTTCCAAACACTCTATACCTTATTCTAAAACGTCTTCTCCTAGGAAAAATCGTTCTAAAAATTCCCATCTCTGTTCACTTGTCATAGGTGTTCTGTAAAAATAAGACGCTACATCAATATTAGAATCCACCTGATTTCTTATTTGGGTGGAAATCTTAGGATTATAGCTGTTGATATTGTTTAAAATAAAATTCCTGGCCCCTTTATCCGCACATTGAAGAGTTATAACGGGAGAATTCCCACCTTCATACTTAACCTTTGCTAGATCAAGGGCATCCAAAATATTCAGTATATTCTTTTCGAGTTCATTCTTTTTACTATCTGCCGGGAAAAAGTATATTTGATCATGTTTTTGAGAAATATTTAGCATATCATCTAATTTTGTCTCCCAATCGGTGATTTTGGCAAGCTTGTTTATTCTTTCAATCTTGTCCTCTTTCTCATATCTGGATAACTTTAGTATTTTGCTGGTATGATACAATTCTTTGCGTTGAATATTACCGTAATGCACACCGAATTGCGTGGTGAATACTTCATATAATTCTCTTTCCTTCTTACTGAACACTCCATCATCAGAAAATGCTTGCTTAATCTCTTTCATGAACTCGGGTTTACTGACTTTGTTCCAATATTTTAAACAAAAGTCCTTTAAAAAACTCAACAATCTCCCAAAACCACGTCTTACACTCTCCGGGGATTTCTTGTTTAAATCTATTTCGGCCAATATATGAGGGGTAATAATATCTACATCAAATAACTCTGTTGGCTTGTAGAAAAAGCTCCGGACAAGTTGTGCCAACGAGAAAGCTTTCATCTTTTTTTGCCACAGTCCTGTTATATCTATCTCGTAAAGTAAATAATTATGATGGACTTTTTTCTTCCCATAAGTAAGCGTATGCGTAATGTATTTGGAATCAGGCATTTCCCTTATGAGGTCATTGTATTTACTCATAAGCATTTCTCCGTTTTCTGGAGTGGTTCTGAAATAGAGATATTTATATGTCTCCTTTGTTTTGTACAAAACAGGTCTTTTAAACTGCCTTTCCAAATCTTTCTGTACGAGAAAGATTACCACTTTTGTTTTTGCCATTGCTTCGTCTTTATTATTCATGCGGTCAAATACATACATCATATCTTCCAAAGAAACTGTAAATGGTATTTTTGGATCAGTTACTCTTCTTACCTTATCTGCAATATGTTCAAATATTTTCTTTAATACCCACCTTGCGGGAATCGAGAATTTAGAAAGATAGATGGCATTTTGAATGGTCTTTTTATCATAGAAGCAGATGGCTTCTGCGTTTATATTTTGATTTCTACCTGCTCTACCCACTTCTTGAATATACTCTGCCAGATTACACGGTATATCGTGATGTAAAACCCGTTCTATATTATCCACATCAATTCCCATCCCAAAAGCCTTTGTAGCAACCATTACATCTATATGGTTGTTTTTAAAAAGATTTTGATTAGATTCCTTTTTCCCTGATTTCATACGCCCCGTGTAACAACCTATACGATGTGCTTTTCTACCGTATAAAGTTTTAAATTCCATGACAATATCATCGGCAGCACTAACAAAAGCGCAATAAACGATGGCTTTCTTTTTATCATCCACATATTTCTTAATCTCACTTATGGTTGTATTAAATCGATCAACCTCTTCTTTGAATGTATGAATAGTCAGCTCAATGTTTTCCCTCTTTATCTCGGTCATCACCACATAAGGGTCTTTCAAATGAAGTAACTGTTTAATTTCCTCAACGGAATCAAATCTTCCCCCCCATACACATGTAGCTGTGGTTGCGATAATCGGGAACTTTCTTTCTTTATTAATCCGCCTAATTATCTCTCCAAGATAGCCATAATCCACCCTGAAAGTTTTCCCCCATGTACTTACAAGATGAGCTTCATCGATAACCATAAGCCCGATATCCATGTTATTCAAATAGAAGTTACTATTCTGAACAAACTTCTCCGGTGAGATGTAGAGGATATCCACTGAGTTGGCTTTTATCTTATTCATCACTTCCTCATGCTGGTTATAGGTTAATCCCGAATTATCATATTCTGCATTTAGATTGGATTTTTCTAAATTATCCGTCTGATCCTTCATTAATGCGATTAAAGGGGTGATAACTATAGTTGTGGTTTTGAACTTTGCCCGCATGATGTAAGCTGACAATTGGTAGATCAGGGATTTTCCAGAACCCGTTCCGGAAACAAAGAAGAGATCTCTCGTGTCTTTTACCTCATTAAGGTATTGATCAAGGACGAACTGTATCATACCCTTTTGAGAAATCGTATCGCGTTCTCGGCTATGTTTACTCAACTTTTTATATGTCTTAAAAGAGGTGTAGCCAAACCCTTTTCTCAGATATTCCTCCAAATCCATTTGTTGTACTTCAAGTGAGGGGAAATAGCCTGTAAATAAGATCGGATTCCATTTTTCAACCTTCTCAAAAAAATGATATTTAGACAATCTCTTTTCTACAGTCTCATCATAACTATCAAATAATTGAACATCAGATAATTCGGGTTTCTTTGTAAATTGAATAGCATTTACCTGCAGAGCTTTCTGTAATTCCTGACTTGTTTTGATGGAATAGATTTTTTTATCTTGAAGTAATTCAAGCAATTGGGAAGAACTGAAACATGTCTGAAAATCCAACTTGGGTAACAGCTTGATTCTTTTAAAACTCGACTCTTGGAGGTCTTCTATGTTATAGGTATTATCTAGTTCATCCGTTTCATGAGATCGAAATAAGTCGCTGTTGTTTTCAATAACAACAATTTGCGTAATCCCATCAAGAAGTTTTTTAGCCGCTGTGTGTAAGTACTTGTATAACCAACTTGTCATAATAAATGGTTGCGTCCCTCTATTAAGAAGTGGTACTAGATATTGGCCAAATTCCACAAAATCCAAAGCTGCTATTTTTTCCATATTAATAGGTGGATCTAATATATCATCCTTAAAAAAAGCGTACTCGTTAATAGATTCAGCAAGCATTGATAATACTTCGAAATCAAATTTGTACAAAACAATAAGAGGTTGTTCTTCTTTTCCGATTTCCACAATCTTATTTTTAAGAGTCTTTAGAAATTCTCTTTCCATACTAACTCCTTTGTTCATAATTATCTATATAGTCCATTCTTCTTCTTATATTCTAACAGATAAACGACAAAAAAACGGCAAAATTGTAACATAAGAAAGAAAAGAGACGGACATCTGTAATTCGCCCGCCTCTGTGTTAGGGTGATAATCAGGCCACGACCAAAGCTCGTTCCTTTATTGACAACAACCCGTCTAACATTTCTTCAACCACATCTATGATCTCTGTTAAACAATTCTTGGTAAAAATAATTCTCAGAATACGTTTCTCGCCGGATTTCATGCGGTTTGTGTACGTCAATCGCACCTCGTCCAATGTTTGTTCTCGTGACATTTTCAGGTCTCCGTTTTCAAAAGGATTAACGTCCAAATCATTGAGCCAATAGCGAATGTTGAAAATCACACCATCCAAGTGATGATCTTCTCTCACGAAGTCGTTGAAAAGGCAGCCATAGAAGTCGGAAAAAATGACCTCGTAGGTAATGAAGCCATTTATTAACGGGTACACTGAGAGTTTGTTCACTGTCATTTGTTCTAAAAAAGTGTTTGGGATGTTGGTTCTTTCAAAACTGAGTTGAATCATTGGATTGTTCATAATTTATTCCTCCTTTTATTTTTTAAATGGCTCTCTTAAACTCACTGAATTCATTGGAAGGAAACGGATCCACCTGTAATAGCAGATAATCCGTGAATAAATGTTTGCCCAAATACTCAGCAAATTCCGTTTCAACAAACAAATCTGCGCTGGTTTCATCATTCTCATAAACGTCGTATCTGTTGTTAGACCGATCGGATTGGCAAGACCCGATCAGCCAAGCCGGTAATTCGGGGAAATCTCTCGTTAGGCCATTTAGTCTTCCCTGAATAGCCTCCAGTGCCCCGCAACGGGTTTGGAAGTGGTCAAATACAATATCCAAAGAAGCCAGATGGGGTGCGTTTATCACCACCATGACAAAATTGGTTCCCGTTTTTTCGATCGCTATTCGCATTTCGTTCCAATTCGTCTTAATTCCAAGTTCGAATATCAGCATTTTTTTCACTCTCCTTTTATTTTGATTCTTTAGTTGATTGAGTCACACCCGCCGGCAAAAGCTTCGTGATCTGTTTCACTGTTCGTTCTATATCCCGTCTCATCTCTTGAAAGGCCTTAAAATCGTCCAGCCAATTCTTCAGATAAGGGATGGAATAATCCCCGGTGTCTATACCCAGGGTTGCGCAAACAAGATAGGCAGAGCTTTCGGCAACAAATTCTTCTTGGTCGTAGGTGAACTTATCCCGTCGGCCATTCAGGGATTCCAGATGATAATGGTGGGCCAATTCATGGAAGAGGGTCTTGAGAGTATGAACGGGGCT
>Ga0272443_10007002_pt1 | contig 10934 bp, 11 predicted proteins | sample SSMAcet12_FD_193581 | JGI IMG/M metagenome (GOLD analysis project Ga0272443, IMG submission 193581) | Marine sediment archaeal communities from Little Sippewissett salt marsh, Falmouth, MA, United States - SSM-Acet-12 | ecosystem: Environmental > Aquatic > Marine > Wetlands > Sediment ... | reverse complement strand
ATTCGCCAATTGGATCATCTGATCTTTGATCTTTGTGATTTCCTGAGAAATGGTCTTTCTATCCTCTGGAGTTAATGTTCCGTTAGCCCCTTGAACGGTTAACTCTCTTGTTCTGGTCACAAGGGCAGACATCTCTTGAGTAACTTTATCGTACATTTGTAAATAAGTATTGACTGTATTCCCGTTTCGCTTTGATTGCTCCATCTCTCTCAATCTGGAGGATGCATTGGAAGCCCTTGTGGCGACAATCGCATCATCTGAGGGATATTTTACTTTTAATCCGGAAGAACCTTGTTCATGAAGCTTGGCAACCCGTTTATAATCCCGAGTGATATCCTGTAATATTGTATTATGCAACATTGAATGATTTACTCTCATCTTATAACACCTTCTTGTAATTAACCTTGACCGTTAAAAAGTTTTTTTTGATTATCCGGATGGTATTTTCCCTTCATATCATACGTATTAATCCTATCCTGTCCGGTTGCAGTATCTTGGAGCAACTGTATGTTTTTCAACTGAAACCCGATCATCCTGTCAATATTAAAATGCAACATACTAATCTCCTGCAGGCATTCCATCAATCTGGCAATCAGAATCATTACTTTCGTTCCTTCATCCTCACCCAATGCCTCTGCTATCTGCGATATGGAAGAATCTTCAGGTATTTTGATAACCCGGCAGAGTAATTTAGAAAGTCTTTCTCTTTCACTTTCTGCGTTGTCAATTCTTACAACCATAGATTCCTCTTCAGGAACAAGTTCTGTTAATTCTTCATATTTCCCGTTAATGATGAATTTTTCTTTTTCTTTTAGTATGTCACCGTATTCTCTAAACAGAACGGTTAAATTCTCAATGTGGTTTTTGAAATCCAATAACTGCTCCACAACAAGCCCCCTATCAAAGACCTAATATTTTGTTGATAATCTTTTCCGGATCCGTATGATAGGCATCTTTTTGAATGAGTTCCTGAAAATGATGCACAAGTTTTTCCCTTACATCGGGAACTTTATGAACCTCATCTAACATTTGTCTGATATGACTGCTTTTTTCAAGATTTTCCGATTTGAATAAAGAAGGGTCATCTTTGACTTTCTCTTCCTGTTTTTGCTGATTTTGTGCTTTTCTAAGCTGTTTATACAAATCGGGGGAATTAATCCTGTTTATACCACCTGGGTCAATCATCACAAACACCTCTTAATTACAAATTATTTTATCCTTTACATATGTTTATCGGAAGTCTTCTGTTAAACTTGAGGATTTATATCATTTATTCTATCATGAGTTTTGCAATAAAAAAAGGGAGCAAAAAGCCCCCCTTTGACAATGCCAACAAAAAGCTTCACTAGCTTTCTGTGATTCTGTTGAAATTGTATTCAGGGAGTAATGCCTTTGCCTGCTGAATTTTAGATTCAAGCTCGAAATCAAATTCGCCTTTTGCTTCGGCAAGCTCTAAAACTTTTTCCATCTTGATAATCTCTTTTCTTAATTGTTGTGTACTACCCATAATATCACCTCACATTAATATGGTATAAAATCCCTTTCTTCCTTTAATAAATTGAAAACACAAACCCGTGATTCCCTTTAAAAGGCTAAAAAAAATAATTGCATAATGATTTAAAATCGCCAAAAATATGATAATCCACGTAGAAGTTAGAAACTCCGCAGCTTTGTCAGTATAACATATATAATGACGGATTGCAAATGAGATTTACTACAAATTGTTTTAATATATCACAGATATGTAGACTAACCTTGGGAGTATCTATGAAACTTTACTGAATGGAAAAGATTAGAGGTTTATGTTATAATTTTCTCAAAAGGGAATATAACTTTACGATGAAAGGAAGGATGAAACTGTGGGTAAGAAAATGGTAACTGTAGACGGTAACACCGCCACCACTCATGTGGCATATGCTTTTTCAGAAGTTGCTGCCATTTATCCGATCACACCATCGTCACCGATGGGAGAATTTGCGGATGCATGGGCTGCTGATGGAAGAAAGAATGTTTTTGGACAAAAAGTAAAAGTTTCAGAATTACAATCAGAGGGGGGCGCTTCAGGAGCAGTGCATGGAGCCCTTCAGGGAGGATCATTAACAACAACCTTCACAGCTTCACAGGGATTGCTTCTCATGATCCCAAATATGAATAAGATTTCGGGAGAATTGCTTCCTGCCGTTTTTCACGTATCGGCAAGAAGTGTTGCAACTCATGCACTCTCTATATTCGGAGACCATTCCGATGTCATGCACTGTAGACAAACAGGATTTTCTTTACTCGCCTCAGCAGGTGTTCAGGAAGCTCATGACTTGGCTATCGTAGCTCACTTATCCGCTATGGATTCCAGTCTGCCATTCCTGCATTTCTTTGATGGATTCAGAACGTCTCATGAGATTCAGAAAGTTGAATTGTTTGATTACGATGATCTGGCAAAACTGGTCAATTACGATTCTGTCAGAGCATTTAAAGACAAGGCATTAAGACCTGAGAAACCTGTGACAAGAGGAACAGCACAGAACCCGGATATCTTCTTCCAGAACAGAGAAAGAGCCAACCTTTATTACAACAAGGTTCCATATATAGTGGAAGAAAAGATGAGAATGGTGGAACAGCTCACCGGAAGAAAATACAGACTGTTTGACTATGTAGGACACCCTGAAGCAGAAAGAATCGTTGTTGCTATGGGTTCCGGATTGGACACACTCGAACAGACGGTTAAGTACCTCGACGCACATGGAGAAAAAGTAGGACTCATCAAAGTCAGACTTTTCAGACCTTTCTCCGTTGAACATCTGTTGGCAGTCGTTCCTGAAACGGTTAAATCCATTTCTGTATTAGACCGCACAAAGGAACCCGGTTCAGCAGGCGAACCTCTTTACGAGGATATCAAATTTGCATTCTACGGACAAAAGAATGCGCCAACTATCGTTGGTGGACGCTACGGTTTGAGTTCAAAAGAATTCACACCTTCCATGGCAAAGGCGGTATTTGACAACTTAAAAGGCAAACAACCCAAAGACCATTTCACCATTGGTATCAAAGATGACGTTTCCTTCACTTCTTTGGAAGTGGACGAACAAATCGTCACAGAAGGGCCGGAAGTAAAAAGATGCTTGTTCTGGGGATTCGGATCTGACGGTACAGTTGGTGCTAACAAAAACTCCATCAAGATCATCGGAGACCACACTGATATGTACGCACAGGGTTACTTTGAATACGACTCCAAAAAATCAGGTGGCGTTACACGATCACATCTGAGATTTGGACCAGAACCCATTAAATCACCTTATCTCGTTGAAACCGCGGATTTTGTTGCTTGCCACAGACAAGCCTATGTCAACATGTTTGATTTGGTTGATGGCTTGAAAGATGGCGGAATTTTCCTCTTGAATACCAATTGGACAAAAGAAGAATTGGAAAAAGAACTACCTAATTCCTTAAAAAAGAAACTGGCTGAGAGAAACGCCAAATTCTATATAATCGACGGATTCAAGATCGCTGCTGAAATTGGTATGGGCGAAAGAATCAACACCATTATGCAGTCCGCCTTCTTCAAACTGGCAGATATCATTCCTTACGATGAAGCGAAAAAATTCATGAAACAGGCTATTGAAAAAACTTACGGTAAAAAAGGTAAAGACATCGTTGAGATGAACTTCAAGGCCGTTGACATGGGAGAATCTTACGAAGAAGTCAAAGTACCTGCTGAATGGGCAGACCTGACTCCTGAAGTGAAAACCGTTGATATGGACAAAACTGAGTTCGTCAGAGAAGTTGCCGATGTGATCAATGCCAAAAAAGGAGATACACTCCCTGTTTCAAAGTTTTCACCTGACGGTACATTTGAAAACGGAACAACCGCTTACGAAAAACGTGGTGTAGCAGTAAATATCCCAAAATGGGAAGCGGAAAACTGTATTCAGTGTAACCAGTGTGTTATGGTATGTCCTCATGCCGTTATCAGACCAAGATTGGTTACAGAAGAGGAATTAAAGGACGCACCTGAAACACTTACAGTTATCACACCTATGAACCCAAAACTTAAAGAAGAGTATAAATTCACCCTTCAGATTAGCGGATTGGATTGTACCGGTTGTGGAAACTGTGCACAAGTATGCCCGGGAAAAGCGGGTAAAAAGGCATTGGTTATGACACCGATCGAAGACGCTGTAGAAGAAAGCATGAACAATTTCAGATTTACAGAAGAATTGCCTGACAGAAATCCCCTTGGTGACAACATGTGGAACGGTGCTATGTACAACAGACCACTATTTGAATATCACGGAGCTTGTCCCGGTTGTGGAGAAACTCCATATGTCAGACTTATCACACAGCTGTTTGGTGACAGAATGGTCATCGCCAATGCAACAGGCTGTTCCTCCATTTACGGCGGAAGTGCACCATCCACACCATATTGCACCAACAGAGACGGTAAGGGGCCTGCTTGGGCTAACTCACTCTTTGAAGACAACGCAGAATATGGATTTGGAATGGCTCTTTCCATCAACACCTCAAGAGACAGATTGCATGACCTGATGGAAAAGGCAATTGAAGCAGGTGTTGAAAATGGTTTGGCAGAACTCTTTAAAGAATGGATAGAAAAACGTGAAGATGCAGAAGCAACCAAGGAACTGGATTCCAAACTTAGGGCTGCTCTTATCGCTGCATTACCGACTGTAACCGGCGACATGCGATGTACATTAGAAAGCATTCTAGAATTGAAAGACTATTTCATCAAAAAATCCGTATGGATTCTTGGTGGAGACGGATGGGCTTATGATATTGGTTACGGTGGACTTGACCACGTACTGGCTTCAGGTGAAGATGTAAATGTTCTGGTTATGGACACTGAAGTCTACTCAAATACTGGTGGACAAGCATCAAAGGCCACACCAACCGGTGCAATAGCAAAGTTTGCGGCAGCAGGTAAACCGATCAGAAAGAAGGACTTGGGATTAATGGCAACCACTTATGGATATGTTTATGTTGCACAGATTTCGTTAGGTGCAAACATGAACCAAACATTCAAAGCAATCAAAGAAGCCGAATCCTATAAAGGCCCCTCCATCATCATCGCTTACACACCATGTATTAACCATGGAATTAAGACCGGAATGGGCACAACCATCGCTGAAGAGAAAAAAGCAACCAGTTGTGGATATTGGCCAATTTACAGATTTGACCCCAGACTGGTTGACGATGGGAAGAATCCTTTCCAATTGGATGGCCCGAAAGAATTGGATGGCAAATTCCAGGAATTCCTGAACGGGGAAATAAGATTTTCTGCACTCAAGCAGACATTCCCTGACAGGGCAGAAATGTTAAGTAAAAAAGCCGAAAAAGATATGCTCTTCAGATACAACAAATACAAGAAACTAGCTGAAGATTAAGAGAAACACATAAGAAAAACGCCCTTTAGAAAAGGGCGTTTTTTTATATTTATAAAAACCTGAATCCTCAATAATGCTCTCGAACCATTTCGATGATACTTGTTTGAGTATTATAAGAAAAAACTCTTACTTTTTCATCTTCAAAGTCAATGGCGATTTCATCCACCGATTCATCTTCATAAGGATTGATTCGAAGCGGTCTTCCCCATTCCGGATTAAATGTATAATCCAATCTTGACTTCAAAACACAGGAACCGGATGATGGTCGTAATTGATAAATCCTTAAGATCTCATTTGCATCTACAAAAAATAAAAAATAGTTGTTGTTGGTATAAAACTTTACAGGTAACCAGGAGTCCCGAATCCTGAATCCCAATTCAACTGCTTGCCCGTTGATACTCAACAGTAAGAATTCGTTTCCTTCCTGAATCCACTTCCAACTGATAGAAAAAATAGAAGTAGAAATTATGACCAATAATATTGTCATCACTAAAAACTTCTTCATATAATCCTCCCTGGTAGTTTATTGGAAAAGCTAATTATTAATAAAGTCTTAGCTCTTGTTTTTGATTATATCATTTAAAAAGGAAGGAAGGGTAAAACATGCCTGATGTATTTGACTATTGTAATATTTCAAATGATTTTCAAGGCTTTCATCATCTCTTGATTTTATTGCAGGGTTTTTACTCTTTGATCCCACAGTATATGTCCAAAAACCTGAAGGATACTGAGGAGAAAAGCCCTTGTACATTTTTGTAAGCTCGAATGCCTCTTCAATCCTGAAATAAGCCATCTTCAGCCAATTGGCATCATAAACCGGGTTCTCGCTATGGGCTACCAGCAAGCCTTCTTTAGTCAAAGCACGAGAACAACGTTTGTAGAAATCGACTGTAAATAGATTACCGCCTTCCCCAGCTGTAGGATCTGTTGAATCTATGATAATCACATCAAAATAATCTTCAAATTCAGAAACATAAGCCGCTCCATCTTTAAACAGGATAGACGCACGTTCATCATTCATGGCACAAGAAAGGGATGGAAGGTATTTTTTTGCCGCCAATACCACTTCTTCGTCTATCTCACACATGACCGCTTCTTTGACACATTGATGTCTTAAAACCTCTCGCAAGGTTCCACCGTCACCACCACCAATGATCAGTACCTTCTCAGGTTTCGAATGCGAAAACATAGCTACATGGACAAGCATTTCATGATACATGAACTCGAATTTTTCAATGGTCTGAGTAATGCCATCTAAGGCAAATACTCTGCCTACATCGTATGAGTCGAAAATATCGATCCTTTGATATTTCGATTGTTTTGAAAAAAGCAATTCCTTTATTTTAATAAAAAGACCGTTATTTTCTCCCTGAAAATACTCTTCATATCTTAAATGTTTCCCTTTCTCTAAATCAAATTGATTTGCACTCATTGATTATATGGCCTCAACTTTAAAAGGGGCATTTTCAGCAATACCAATTGCCTGATAACTTCCTCTTTTAAATTCATCAGTAACCGTTCGCTTTGCACCAAAAACCGTTTTTAAATGATCAAAAGCCTTCCACGGATCAACATGATCACCGCAAGTGAAAACATCAACTGCTGCATAACCGTATTCAGGCCATGTATGAATCGTCAAATGGGACTCGGAAACAATAACCACTCCGCTGACCCCATGGGGTAAAAACCTGTGAAACCCCGATTTAACAACTGTTGCTCCAGAAATTATTGCCGCTGAATTCATCTGATTTTCAACATACTCCACATTATCCAAAACAGATTGATCACATTCATAAAATTCAGCTAAAAGATGCTTGCCCAATGCTTTCAACACTTTCATCCCCTTTCATCTCTAATCTATCTTTATCCACATAATCCTTGCACGTTTGTTCGTGCTGTGATTTTTCAGCTGATGCACTTTATCAGCCTGATAATAAAAACAATCCCCTTCACTTAATTCATAAGTCTTTTCATCCAGAGACAATGTTAAATCACCCTCAAAGACAAAGCCAAACTCATCACCTTCATGGAAATCCTCCGCCTCAGTTTCTGAACCCGGCTCCAATGTTACAATGAAGGCATCGATTTTCTTGTCCTCCACCTCGTTCATTAACATCTGAGAAGTAATCCCTTCTGGCTCATCATAAACGGGTACCCGTTCATCTTTTTTATAGAGAACCTTCTGAGATTTGTAATCTGAAAAAAAGGACTTCAAATCACTCCCAACCGCCTTAATAATCCTCTCCAGATTTTCAAGGGTGGGTGAAGTCTTCCCAGTCTCCACCTGAGAAATAAAACTCCTTGCCAAATCTGCTCTCGCTGCAACATCCTCCTGAGTCAGTCCCAATGAAAGCCTCAACTTCCTGATCTTATTACCAAGCTCCATATCCTACCCACTTTCGTGTTAACTAAAATAACATTTTTTGTCATTTTAGACCACATTATAACATTTACTCTTGACCTCTGTCAATAATTAAGGCGAAAAAATATGAGGAATTTTGGAAAGATAAGGAAGGGAGTATTGGAGTACTCATAAATAATTAATGATTATAGTTACTGTACTTTTGTTGGTGGCAAGAAGAATAAGTTTGTGAGTTTATAAAAGTTGTTATTGCTTTTTGCGTTGAAAAAAGCTCCTAAAAAAACAAACTGTTTTCTGAAATGTCACTTTTAATGTGAGTCGCAGATATTGTTTGTTACCTCAACTTGTATAAACCCACCCCACCAGCTTCGCTGGTCCCCCCCGCCAAGGAGGGGATTTTTGAGTTATTATAAAAACAAGTCTTCTAATAATTTGATGATTAAAATTCTATTTGCGTGGTTTCTTAAATATAAAGAAATGAATGATGTAAAAATAATTGAAAGAATACCAATTGTAGAATCCCCTCCTTGGAGGGGGGGACCGCGGTAGCGGTGGGGTGGGTTTTGGCATTTTAACGATTACTACATTGTAAAAAATCCCTTTCACTCACACTCTGAACTTTCATTCAAAATCTCCTTCAAAAAACATCTTTACCCCTCAAGCACACCATCAATACTTTTCTTCACATCGATATCAAGAATCCGATACACTTTTATTCCCATTCTCTTCAAAGCTTCTTCTCTTTTCTGATCAGCATCAATTCTCTCATCATGAGAATCCCCATCAATTTCTATAGCTACCTTTAATTCTTTACAATAAAAATCAACAATATATTGTCCAATCACTCTTTGTCTTTGAAACTTTATTCCCAGCATTTTCCGGGATTTTATATGATTCCAAAGAATGACTTCCGAAAGAGTGGATTTTTTCCTTAAGTGTTTTGCGGGCCTGGTTAATCGTTGATTATAAGTAATAATGGGACGTTTTGCCATTGGTCAAGCCACCTTTTTCATTCAAACAGTTATTGCTTGCCTTCCATCAAATCAATCAACATCTTTAATGCCATCTTAACGGTTCTTATTCTAATTTTTTCCCGATTCCCTCTAAAAAGAAATCGTCTGGAAATAACTTTGCCGTTATAACAAAGGCCGATAAAAACCGTGCCCACGGGTTTATCTTTGGTGCCGCCGGTGGGTCCCGCGATTCCCGTTGTGGAAATCCCGATGTTTGAACCTACCTGGTTGCAGGTCCCTTGTGCCATTGCTTCTGCTGTTTGAGAGCTAACGGCACCGTGGTTTTTCAGCATTTTACTATTCACTCCCAATCGGTTAATCTTCTCTTCGTTCGAATAGGTTATAAAACCACCCAAAAAGGCTTTTGAAGCACCTGATACGTCAACAATGGTTGATGATAACAACCCTCCGGTACATGATTCTGCCGTGGAAAGGGTCAAGTTATTTTCTATCAGCTTTTGAACGACTACCTTCTCCAAGGTGTCGCTGTCTGATCCGTAAATATAATCTCCAACTTTGTCCCTGATTTGTCTTTCTACAGGTAATATGAGCTGCTTTGCTTTCTCAACAGAATCAGCAGAAGCAGTAATTCTTAGCTTCACTTCAGCATCTCCCGCATATGGTGCTATTGTTGGATTGGTTTGATTTTCTATAATATCCTCAATCACTTCAACAACCTTACTCTCGCCAATTCCAAATAATTTCAACTCCTTAGAGAAAAAGACTCCTTCCTGAAATCGGGAAAGGATATTAAGAACCTTGTCAAACATTGGTCGAAGCTCATTTGGAGGCCCCGGTAATAAGACAATTTGTTTACCGCCTTTTTCCAAGATCGCACCCGGTGCCGTACCGTTATCGTTGTCGATTACAATAGCATTGGAAGGAAACATGGCCTGTTTGAGGTTAAATTTACTGATTGATTGATCTTTGAAATAAGACTTGATCCTTTTAAGGGACGGCTGATGCAGTATCATTTCTTGTCCAAAATACTCACAAGCAGCCTCTTTGGTTAAATCATCTTGAGTAGGTCCTAATCCACCACTCGTGATTACAAAATCAGCACTTTTAAATGCCAAACTCAGAGCATCTTTGATTCGCTGGATATTATCACCAACAACGGTTTGCCTGTAAAGAGAAAATCCATATTGGGATAGTTTCTCCGAAATAAACGCAGCATTTGTGTTGACAACAGATCCCAATAATAACTCTGTGCCAACGCAGATAATTTCGCATACCATCATCGCACCTCATTTAATATGAACATTTCTTTATATTTTTGTATTGTTACAAAGAAGCGTTTCTTTACTATCTTTGTCCTTATTCTTAGAAACTTTGGGATTGAATACTAAGGGCATTTGACAAGTCCCTTGCAGAAATCATATTAAGGAAGATTAATATCTTGCCAATCTTTTCATTCATCTCTCTTTGACGTTCAAGAGCGATCCGTAGTTTTTCCTCATTTAATATTCCTAAAAGACAAAGCAGTTCCCCAATTTTGATACCAGGGTTGATCTCAACCAGCTCCTCATGCCCACAATAAGGACAACTGAGGCTTTTTTGATTTTGGATAGAAGAACTGGAGAAGGAATTTTCGAAGCATGACTTACAAATAAATCTTTTCATCATTTACCTCAATCATAGAACAAGATGTTCTACCTTTTTTTCTCCATTCAATAAATAAATATACAGAATTTAAAATCTTTTGTCAAGTGTTTTTCAATTCAATTTTTTTCTTTTAAAAGCTTGTTGTTTCATATGGATCATGTTATTATTTCATCGTAACTCAGATAATTAAACATGCAATCTTACAAAATAATAAGTCTAAGAGGGGGAAGACCATGATTGAAAGATATTCCTTATCTCCAATGAAGGAAATCTGGGAATTGGAAGCTCAGTACCAGCGTTGGCTGGATGTGGAACTGTCAGTTGTTAGAACTTTCGAGGAAATGAACAAAGCTCCAAAAGGAACAGCTGATAAGATTAAACAAAATGCCCGTATCGATGTAGAGAAAATATTATCCATAGAAGAAGTAACAAGACATGATGTGATTGCTTTTATCAAGGGTATAACAGAGGATATGGGCGATGAAGCAAGATTCTTCCATATGGGAATGACTTCATCGGACGTGGTTGACACAGCCTGGTCCATTGCCATGCGCGATGCTA
>Ga0272443_10007001_pt1 | contig 10937 bp, 6 predicted proteins | sample SSMAcet12_FD_193581 | JGI IMG/M metagenome (GOLD analysis project Ga0272443, IMG submission 193581) | Marine sediment archaeal communities from Little Sippewissett salt marsh, Falmouth, MA, United States - SSM-Acet-12 | ecosystem: Environmental > Aquatic > Marine > Wetlands > Sediment ... | reverse complement strand
CTCTGTTCCCGTGGGGAAAGTCTAAACAGAAAGGAAAGGGAAAAGGTTCTCTTTCCCTCACCGAGGCGCGTCTCGAACGAGGCGAGGTCACGCTTGGCGATCTGCACGAGTTGAAGACAACCGTCGCCGAAGCACGCTACGAGAACGACTTCAACAACGCCAAAGCCACCTTCATGCGGCAGGAATACGAGGTGGTTGCGGCCCACCTCGAAGAGATTCGGGAGACCTACGCCGGGGCCCAGATGCGCACGCTCAACCGGGACCCCAAGGCCAAGGATCTTTCCAGAAAGGAAGCTCGACTCCTAGCGAGCAAACAGGCAACCGCCCGCGATGCGTTGAAACGTTTTGACGCGGTGATCGAAGCGTTGCACCTGAAGGCCGATGTTGAAGCCAAGCGACTCGGCATTCCGCACAAGGCACACACTAACGAGGCTGTTTCACGTGGCCTGGCTCCGGATTTCGTGCAGAGCTTTGGAGCGGCAAGCGACGTTGCGGCCCAGGCGAAGGTGGTCGACAAGTTCTTCTGTGCCCTGCCCGTGAACACGACGGGCGACGTCAAACCGGCCACCTTGTATGCCCATCGGACGGGCCAGTCGCTGACCTTGCTGGTCACCGCCGACCGATTTCCCACCAGCACGGTCATTCCGATCAACAACGTGCTTACTGGGAAGCGTTTGAAGCCTCTGGGTATGCAGGACTTCCTCAAACTCGGCAAGAGCGAGCAGTTGGTGGAGTTGCAGTCCCGTCAGCGAAATGGCACGACTCAGAAAGAGACGCCGGCTGCAGCAAGCGACGAGTCAACTACCCGATTCACTTCTCTCGACCTGACGGCGTTCAATCAACTGGTGCTTGCCGCCGATCAGAGCGGGCTCATGTCCAGCATCCCGATCAGCAACGCGAGAGATCAGCATTTCCGCCAGGAAAGGTACCAGCACGCGTTCAGTGCGATCGAACGAGCCTACCAGGAATTTACGACCAAGGCGGGCCAGCGAACAGCCAAGCTGCGACAGGAGGAGCAAGCCTACAAACGGGGGCGACTCGAGATGAGCCCCAAGAAATGGCAGGAGAAGCAGCGCAAGGACGCCGCCCAAACCCAGAAGGTCGAACGGGCTCGCAAGCACTTCAAACTCGTCCTCGACGGACTGCGGCTCCTGCACCTGCGGCAGAAGCAGGGGAAGGAGAAGGTGGATTAGGCGGCAACTCCTATCCTCCACTAATTGCCTGTTCCGCGAAAAACGTAGACTGCGACCTCGCCCGGCGGGAGACTCAATGGTCTCGTCTCTCCCGAACTCACCGACTCGTTCGAATAGAACTCCTTGCCGTCGCCCAGTTCGGCCGGAAGTGTCAGCTCGAAGCTCTGCGGCTTACTGCTGCCGTTCATGACACACACCAGGGTCGCTTCCTTTCCTCGCAATAACTGTACCGAAGCCTCGTCTTGGCCGTCAATGCACTCAGGTCGCACACGCAAGAACAGGCCCTCGAAGGATGCGATCAGCCGACTCACTTCGGCAACTGCGTACCACCAGCGACCGTCCATGGACCGACGTTCATACATCAGCAAGCCCCCGGTCGCGTCGATAGCCCGGCGAAGAATGCGTGCCTTGCTCGCCGGTGTCACCGGTTGGTCCAACGTCGGCCGGTAGGGCGTTAGCAGAAGACCAAACAACGTGGGAATTCCATCGGCTGCCTCGATGGTATCGTGAATTGCCGGGACCGGCCTGCCGTAACCGCAACCGATGATGTCCGTAGCCTTCATTTCTCCAATGTAGCCCCAGTCAATGCCGTATCGGGCGGCGTTGTCGGGCAAGTGATAGCCGCTGTACACGCTGAACTTCGTTCCCGGTCGCGCCGCGTGTACAGAATCCTTCATCTTTCCCAAGAGCTGCGTCACACGCCGGGCCATGAAGTCCACCCACGCGTCTGCATGCTCGGTCTGGATTGTCTCCGCCGTTAACGCTACGTCCGCTGGAACTTCTGCGTAATCTCGAAATGCTGCCAGGCAGCGTTTGCAGTAACACGAGTGCGGACCTCTCATGGGCGGGAACTCATAGTCGTACTGAGCGATGTCCGGTTGCCGTTCCTCCAGACGTTCGGCGATCTGCTCGTCGGCCACGGGCCAGCCGCTTCCGAGCAGCCGGCTCGTGCACATGAAGACGCGGCTTGGCTTGCCCTGTCGATCGATCAACCGGTCCTCCGGATGCTGTTTCAGATGCTCGGTCAGGTCGATAGACCAGCTTTGGAAGGAGAGGAGCAATTGGGTTCGCAATCCGTAGGCATCACCCTGGTCGGAGGACCAGCGATCGGAAGACACGAATTCATTGAAGCCCGCCGCCTTGATCGTTGCCAGCAGAGGCTCGCGCAGGTTGTCCGCGTCCATCGTGTGAATGCTGCCCCAAAGCTGCATGACAAACTCTTTCGGCTGTTTGCCGGCCAACGGGGGCAGTGCTTCGACCGTGAAACTCGATCGAGGCTCACTCATGCTGCCATCGTTGGCCTCCGTCCAGTAATACCAGGTAGACCGCGAACCGGGCGCAGCGATTTTCGGATCCGCAATACGAACCATCAGTTGAAAGAGCGACATGATCTGGTGACGATCCGGACGGACGGGCTTGGTTGCACGCACACGATGCAACTGCAATTGCTTGCCCTCAATTGAAACGGTCCTGCCTGACTCCCATTGGAATATGGGCTGCGACTCCACGTTCTTGCCGTAGTAGCCCGTGGCGCCGAGCACTTCGTAGCCCTCAGGCACGGCAATCGACACTTGCCAGTTCATCATTCTCTTGCCCGCCAGTCCCATGGCCGTGAAATTGATGTCCTGCATCCCATTGTCGGCCACATAGACCGCCGGCAGCGGCTTGGGCCAGACCCGCGTGTGGCCCACGAGCAGCGTATGGCGAAATACGGTCGGCGTACCCGGTTGTCCGATCATCGACTGGCCGTCGGGCAGCTTTTCCGCCGACGGGGCAAGTTGCCACGAACGGTCATCCAACTTGGCGAACAACGCATCTTTCGTAGCGGCATCGGCGATTCGCCATCGCACCGGCGAACGAATCTCACTGGGCCCGTCGAGTTCCAGAGAAGCCGTTCCGCTCGACGCTTCGACGGCAATCACGTTCTCGCCCTGGCACAGCGGCAACTTGACGACCTTGCCCGTTGCATCCGCACCGCTGGCGATTGCCTGATCGTTCACCACCACGCGATAGGTTCCGCTGGTACTCAGCTTCAGCGTGGCCAGAGAAGACTGCACCGACGTGTGAATGGTCGGGGAAACATACAACGGCTCGAGTGTGGCCGCGTCCATCGCCCCCCAGTTCACCGTCACCGGCCCCGACTCCTGTACGGTGATCGGATGGCTCGCCTCCGCCGCGCCCGCGGGCACATGGGTGACGTCTCGCACCGTCGGTTTGCCTTGCGTGCCAACGTGCGACCAGAGATACACGCCCGCGTCTGGCGTCTCTTTCTCTCCGGGGTATGCCTTTATTTCCAGTGCGTCTCGACCTACCTCAAGTGTCTGCAACGGTTTGCCTACTGCGAAGCCAACGCTCGGCTTACCGAACACCAGCGCTCCCGTCGTGAGGGGCGCGTGCGCTCCGGCCAGCGAATGGTTCCACGTCCCCAACTCACCACGTGACTTCCCAATCCTTGCCACAATCGCTTTCCACCGCCGGCCGTCGACAGGGCCGGTCACGCCAAGCTCTGCCAGAGGGATCGCGAACTCAGCCACCCAATAGCCGTCTTCCTGCCGAGCCGCCACCTCGATGTCGGCATTCCAGGAAACGTCGCGTGTCTTCCATGGATCGTCGATCTGGCAACGTGCGTCCAGCAGCTTGCCCAGCGTGTTCACCGAGAACTCGTAGCCCTCCTTGCTCCCTTCCGGTGAAAGCAGCACCATGCACGAATCGTCACGAAGCACGTTGCCGTCCCGCTCGATGGCCTTCGCAACGATCTCGTGCCGGCGCTGGGCCGCAACGTCCAGAACCGGCTCTTGAGCCTCCAACAGCACATACAGATGAGTTGCATCATAGAGAAACCGGACGGCCGTTGGCTCGGCAAGAGGTGTGAATGTGCTGTAGGCCAGAAAATCACTCGCTGCCACCGCGGATTTCCAGCAAGCATCCTCGGGCTTGCCGTCAATCACGGGAGCTTCCGACGTCTTCGCCGCAAGTACCGTCGGACCAGCCGATGCGGCTGCCGGAACATTGTCCAGCACGGCGTCTTCCATGTCTGTATCCGTGCTGAGCACCACACAGTCGATTGCGAGTGGCGCGTTACCCATCTCATCCACTCGGCCCAACAGAAACATGGCGTCGCCGATCTCCTCGGCCGACACCGTTGGAATACAGTGCCACTTCCAGTCCGGGGACGTCGCGAGGTCAAGCGAGCGAATCGTCTGACCTTGCCCGCAGCGTCTGGAGATCAGGCTGAGTCGGCTTTTCTTCGCGCCTGATCGAATGCGCGCATACACAGAAACCAATCGGCTCGTGCGTGGAAAGGGTATGCAGTTCAGACGAAAGGAGCTATCGCCTGAAACAAGCTGCCCCGCAGTGGCTGTCGCGTCCTCGGACACCGTATCAGCCGACGCTACGAACGCTTCTGCCTCAAACTTGCGAGGAGGAACTTCCACGTCGGTGACCTCGAGCGGAGCTTCCACGAAGACCTGTACCTCGTCGACCTCGAAGATCGCTCCTGGCTGCTTCTTTGCGGCACTGATAAAGAACACCGAGACTGCCGTGTCCCGTGGCCCTGTGACCTTCTCTGCAACCAGTGACTGCCATTCGTTGTCCAGCGTATGTACTGGCGCGTACAGCCAGCCATTGCCTGAATTGAGCGCGAGCAGCAAATCTCCCTTACCTCGCACGCGTGCCTTGACTTTGACTCGTCGATTGGCTGGCAGCCCCTTGGCGGTTACCCGAAATCCTTCGAGCGTCCGTTCGCCGGGCAGCGTGGCGCGAATCGTGCCGTAATCGGTTGCCTCCAGCGTGGCCGTCTTGCCGTCCTTGAAATAGGTATGTGCCGCACTGATGCCTTGGTCGAAGGTTTCTTGCCAAATCGGCTTGGGGGACTCCTCGGCACCATCTGCTGCAAGAACGCAGACGCACGCCAGGAGCAGGAATACGGGCAGACGTTTCGCTGCCGCAAGACGATGGCACTGCATCACGGTGCTCTCCATTTCTCGAGACGATCTACGCTGTACGCCCAACGCCGTTCATGATGTTAAGCAGGCAGACGGAGAGAATCCACCGGTCAGAGGCAGAAACCGAGATGAATGGCGAGTATCGGTGAGTGATGCTTAGCCGTGGCTACTGCGCTGCCGAACGCGTCCCTTCAGGCGAGCCACCGATCGGAACACCGTCGGGCAGCGGTCGCCCGGCCGTGTCGAAACCCTGGGCGAACAGTTCTTCCTTGATGCGGCGGAAGTCTTCGAAGCTGTCGGCGTAGGTCCAGATGGTGATGGTCGTGTCGCGTGGCAGAGAGGCAATTTGTCGGCGGAAATTCGAGCCCGGGGCCAACGCTTCGTTGACCGGTTCGCCCAACGAGTTCGACGTGGGAATCAGGGTCCAGCGGCGCAGTTGAGCAAATTGGCCACCCGCGCCCGTGGCCATGGCCAATTCGGGTGAGATCTGCTGTCGCTCGAGAGTGTAACGCAAACGAAACCCAGCGAAGGGGCCCACGATCTCCGTGAACTCCGGCATGGATAGCAACTGCGTGGCCTTACTTCGTGCATCTTGCTTGAACTCTTCGAGGAGCTTCTCCAACGGGATCCAAGTAATTCGACTACCTTGGAGTTGGAAGTGAGCTTCCTTTCCACGAACGGTCTTGGCCAACGGCGTGGGCAAAGCCTTGACCTCGATCGTCTCGGGACGGCTCGATTCGATCTGACCTTTGGCACTCTCCAGTTGTGCTACCTGAGCCCGAGCCTCGGCGAGTTGACGGTTCACGTCGAATTGCGTTTGCGACTTCGAATCGAGCGATTCCCGCCGCTCCTGGACCTTACGACGCATTGCTTCGGCAGCCGTGGCCAGGGCCATGCGTTGCCGGTCGCGAGCCTTGGTCAACGCCTCGATTTCATCGATCTGTCGATTGAGTTCCAGAAGTTCGAGTCGCCGGTCGTCCACTGCCCGCTGCTCTGCATGGAGTTCTTTCTGGAGCGCCACGAGCTCCACATTCGGTTCGTTGTCGGGCTTGTAGTTCTTCGCCCTCACGCCTGTCACCATGACGAGAATGATGAGGATTCCCACGATATTGGAGACGATATCGAGGAAGGAATCATGGCCGGGTGTGGAATCGTTGTGACGCATGGAACCGTTGAGGATCGTGTAGATGGACGGGGAACTGCCAGGTCGTCTGTTCTATGAGACAGTTAAAAGTAACGGAGGGCGACGACGATGGAAGCGACATGGAGGACAATGAGCGTGACTCCCAGCAGGATGTTCCTGATATTCCCGGCGGAATTCGTTGGGGATGCCTGCGGCAGGTGGTCTTGAAAGGGGATCACTCTTCTCATCGCGATAATCCTCCTTGCCATAGGTGAAGTGGAGAGTGTCTGCCTGTCATTGAAGCGTTCCAAGCTGTCCGGCCTGTTCCACGATCAAACCACTGTCCTGGAGCAGCGCTTCCAGTTCTGCCGTCCGCGAGTCACTGCCTGGGCCCGAGTAGACTTTCAGCACGGGACGCCAGTACATTCCGCGTCCGGCTCTCCCCCAATGCTCCATGTACTCCCATACCGACGAAACAAAATCATCGATGGAGGATGAGGTGCCTTCTGCTGTCGAGATAGTGTTTGGCGATCCCAATCCTCTCTCGGGAACGATCACGAGTCGGTCGGCATGGCACTCGACGCGGATTGGACGCGTAATGGGGACCGACGAGCGGCCCGCGTCGGGAAGGCCCCAGTTCCGTCCCCGTGTCTTGGCGAGGCTTTGCGGTGCCTGCGAACTCCGCCCAGGTGAGGAGGCACTCTGTTGGTCGGAAGAATTCTCGCACGCTTCTCCCGATCCTCCACCTGCGCTGCCCGCCTGCCCCGATCCGTGTTGTCCCGTACCCCCTTCGGTGCGGTGCATGCTGCCTTCACCAGGGCTTCCAGATCCTTCGCCGCGCTGACCGGAGCCGTTTCCGGTGGAAGTCCCGGATCCGCTTTCGGCCTGCCCCGAACCGCGTCCAAAGTAGCTCTGCCCCTCGCCGCCTTTCTGTCTGCTTCCCAATCCACCCTCGGACGCGCCGGCTGATCCTTGGCCGTATTGACTGCCGAGTCGCCCCTGGGACTCGCTGGAACGAAGACCGAACGGCGACGGTTCGCTGCTGTCTGTTCCGCCACCTCGACTCGTAATCCCGCCCCGGTAAGGCTTGACGGTGTACACGGGTCGGTCTCCACCTGCACCGTATCGACTGGGCGCAGCCGCAATGATCCTCCGCTGCCGAAGGCGAGCCGGTTCGACGGCCTGACGAACCGTTGCCGCAAGCAAAGGGTCCGGCTCAGGGAAATCGAGTTCCCAGTCATCACCGATCAGTTCATATCCATACTCCGTTCCCCACGACTTCATCGCCGCTCGTCCCGCGTAGAAGAAGTTGATTCCGCTGGGGCGGACGAGCAGCAGAGGGTACGGTTCCGAATTGGGCGTATGGAGCAGGCTCTGCTGCGTTATCAGGTACTCGCGAACGGCTCGCAGTCCCACATCGAGCGGATTTCCCGCATCAAGTGGCCCATCGAAGTCAGCCGCGCTGAATACGACGCCCTCAGGCTGCAAGACCAATCCGTCCGCACGGCACTCGATATAGATTGGTCGTCGCTTCGTGCCGTGGGGGCCTTCGTAGGGCACGATGCTGTAGGCCGCCTGACGCCCCGCGGCTGCCGTCTTCGCGAGCTCCAGCTCGCGCTCGAGTCGTCGAATCTTGATCGCCAAACTTGCCAGTTCCGACTGGGCTGCCTGCTGCGACGACTCCTTGTTCGCTTCGAGTTGATCCAGTTGGTCCCACGCGGTCTTGAGGGAAGCGATCTGACGCCGCAGTTGGCCGGTATGGTCTTCGATCTGCCCTAACTTCAGCCGTGTCTTCTCCAGATCGGCGTTGGTGGCCTCGCGGGACACGTCGTATTGCGAGGCATGAAACCGGGCCATCTCCAACTCTTCGTCGATCTCGGCTTCGAGTTCTTGGCGGGCAAGCTGGGGGTGTTCCGACGCCTGAAGCCGAGCTTGTCGCGCAATCACGACGAGCAGGAGAATCAGTGACCCCATCGTACAGATGAGGACGGCAAGAAATGGAAATAGCGAGACCGGGCCGTCCGAACCGCTCCTTCGTCGCGATCTCTTCGCCGACGATCTCCTCATGCCGCGTGCCCTTTCCGCTTCTGCGGTTGGAGGGTAACGGGGGCCGTCGATCCCGGCTCATCGCCGAGACGTGCATTGAGCAGGTGGATTGCCGCGGCCAGGCTCATCACCGTCTGCTCGAAATTCTTCGCCCCGGCAAGAGCTGCCAGATTGCGATTCAATTGGGTTTCCAGGTTCGCGATTTGGCCCGCTGCCTCGACGGCGCGGTTCAGTGCGTCCGCCTGGCGGATCATGCCCTGCTGCATTGCATTGGCCGAGACGCTGTTCTCGTGAAGTGATTCCTGGATCTCACTCCATTGGTCGGTCACGAGCCGAAGCGACGTCTGCCAGGTATCGATTTGGTGACTCACGGATTGTTCGTGCGATTCCAGAATCGCCTGGAGAGACTTCCGCACGACAGCCAACTGCCCATCCGGAGTGTCCGGGATTCGCTCGAAACGCCCCAGCAGTTCCTCGGCCACTCGTTCGTTCACGTCGTCCAGGAGCCCCTGCTCATACCGGCCCACTGTGAACTGGCCAAAGTACAGCACGATCGACAGGGCCAGTGCTAACGCGGTGGTGTCGAAGGCGATCGTCAAGTTGGCCATGACTTCCGGCAACGACGTGTCGAGTGCCTGGGGGGAGAGTTTCCCCATGGCCAAGGCAATACCGATGACGGTTCCGAGGAAACCAAGGATCGGGATTGCCCAGATGACCATTCGCACCAGACCGTACGAGGCGTGGGCCCGGTCCGCGTCTTCTTCCGCCAGATATTTCAGTTCGTCATCAAGCTTTTCGGCCGAACCGGCTCGCTCGATATGGAGAAGTCCTTTCCGCAGCCGACCGACGTGGATATGGTCCTGCCGTGGCGATGGCAGGCGATCGAGCAATCGCAGCAAAGAAGACGCTTCCGTTACCGGGGCTCCAGCCGTTGACGGCCTCGGCAGGATCCGATCGATAGATGCCTTCTTCTGCCTGCGGATGTCGATCGCTTTGAGTACCAGGGCGGCAATACCAAGCATGAACATTGCCGTTTCGACATACTCGACGGGATGTTGGGCAAAATAGCGAAGGATGAAAGGGTTCGTGATGAACCCGTTAGCCCAGAGAAGATGGAAACCCAGGTAGGCAAGGCCGCCCCAGAACACGGGAGAACGGAAAATCGCAGGCGAGCGTCGCTGGTCGTGGTTCACGGGTTGATACCCCAGGGGGTTGGTGGTCTATCGAAATGCGCGCACTAATCTCAAAATCGGCATAACCGTCAAAGTCAATGAGCCAAAACGACTGGCCTGGAGAACAGAAGATGCATCGGAGATTCCGGACAACCGACAGAGATTGCCGAAAGTACCCCCCCCGTCCTGGCCGATGAAATCAATGCTCGCGACCACGAAGCGTCTCAGGATGCCGGGGGGACAGGTCGCGGGTGACGACAAGACAGAACGAAACCACCGATAGCCAGAACCAGGGTCTCGCAAGCCGTTGCGGCAGGCGGGGAAGCCTTTTTGGAATCCTCGCTGAAATCTGGCCGACGAAGGTCGTTCACTTGTCCGGGAGAGTGCTACCGACGTGCAACATCGCCGTACAGAGCGGGCGCTCGTCGCAACCGTGAGTCACGACCAAGAAGGAACCTATGTAGCACGTTCCCAGGGGGGAAACAGTCCGGGTCTACCGACTCTCTTCGGTGCCCGGACTGTATTTTTTTCTTGAGATCAGGCCTTGGGGACCCGGTAGGTCGCCGAACACCGTGGCGTTTCCCACAGTTGCACTTCGACGACCGGGTATCCTTGTTCCAGTCCGTAATCAGCAATCAACTTCGCTATGTTTTCCGCCGTCGGATTCTCGTCGACGAGCATCAGGGGTTCATCCATCTCTTTGAGGATCTCAACGACGGGATCATCGCGCCGCAGGATCATGCGATGGTCGAGATGGTCATCGATCCATTTCTGAATAACTCGCTTGATGTCGGCAAAATCCAGGACCATCCCCAATCCGTCGAGGGACGAGGCCTCCAGCGTAATCAGGACTTTGCCGTTGTGCCCATGGAGATTCTTGCACTTGCCGTCGTAGTCGAGCAGCCGATGCCCGTAGCAGAAATCGATTTCCCGAGTGACTTGAAACATGCTGATACTGGTATCCTGGGGGTCAACGTGTGGCGGGTGACACGACCGCGTACTCGGTGTGATCTTCCAAGTCCGCCTGCCGAAAGGCCTGACGCCGTTCAGCGCACTTGTTGCACTCGCCACAATGCAATTGTTGCCGAGGCGACAAGCAGGAGAAGGTCCATTTGAGTGGTAGCCCTTGCCCCAAGGCCATCACTTCCTGTTTCGTCACTCCTGCGAAGGGACGGTGCAATCGAATTCGCGCACTCAAAGATGTGCTCATTGCCTTCGAGAACTGATCGAAGAAGTCACCGCCTGCATCCGCAAAAGGGCTGGTTCCGAGAATGCCTATCGCCAGATCTTCCAAGCGGTGGGGAAGACAGCAAATCGACGCCTTAACCAGCAAGAGCGCGTTTCTGGCGGGCAAGTAGACCGCTTCATCCGGGCTGTCGGCGTCCGGGACGTCGCAACCGGTGAGACTCCAATGGTCCCCATAGACGTCATCAAGAGGCATGTCGAGGATGACCAAGGG
>Ga0272443_10007000_pt1 | contig 10939 bp, 3 predicted proteins | sample SSMAcet12_FD_193581 | JGI IMG/M metagenome (GOLD analysis project Ga0272443, IMG submission 193581) | Marine sediment archaeal communities from Little Sippewissett salt marsh, Falmouth, MA, United States - SSM-Acet-12 | ecosystem: Environmental > Aquatic > Marine > Wetlands > Sediment ... | reverse complement strand
GGAACACCAACAAATGATGATGTTGGGGTCTGTTGGATCGAAATATTGGTCACCGATAGTAGGGGTGCACATTCAGGTCTGGGTTTCACCCTTACTGTAGAAAACACAAACGATCCTCCAGAATGGGTGGATTTCCCGCAGGATCAAAATATCCTGGAGGGAACACCAATGATCCTGGAGGTTTCGGCGAGGGACGTCGATAAGGATGACCTGCTGACTTATTCTATCTCTTCTTCTCCCTCCTGTAATATCTCAATCGATTGGTATTCCGGAGCAATAAAATGGTTGGATACGATACCGGGGTCATACAACATCAAAGTCCATGTAACGGATGGGAATTCTTCCATCGAGAGGAATTTTACTATACTGGTAGAGGAGATTCCTCCTGTTCCTCCTCCCGTGAACCACGGTCCTATTATCGTTCCTATCAACAAAACCGAGGTAAGTGCCGGACAAAAAATGTCCATCCATTTGAATGCGACCGATGAGGACGGTGATATTTTAACTTTCATTCTTGTATCGGGCCCCTCCGGAGTGGTCCTCTCTCACGATGGATTGTTGATATGGATACCTTCAAAAGAGGATGTTGGCAACCATACCGTATCCTACAACGTTTCAGACGGTAAGGTATCAGTGATGGGGAACCTCTCAATATCCGTGAAATCAAAGGAGCAGATCGATGATAATGAGACCGAACCAAAGGAGAACAAAGAGGTTTCCGGTATCACATATGTTCTCTATGTATCGATCGGGTTCCTTGCCATCGCCATAATAGTATTTTTTATTCTTATTATTAAGACAGGAAAACGGGATAAGGACTATGAAGAATAGGAATGATATCCAACCCGATTTGGGAACGGGTTCGAACGCTGTTAATTATTCCATCGTGTAACACCCTCAAACCCATACTTTGTAACTCCAAAATTACCTATCCAATCTTAGGACCACCGCATATCCATTTCAAGGATCAGTTTATGGTCATATCGTATTTCATGTCAGGTAGACCTTGATCAGTGTAAGTCTCAGAGAACCGTCGAATATAGTGAACCCGAATATCCTCAATCTTCCTCCAACAAGCAACCAAAGTTCAAGACTTACCTCCCATGGGGACGGAGCGGAATCAACGACAACTGTAAGACCGATCGGTAGGATGAATGTCAGCTCGAGATTGATTATCTCTATACTGAAGAAAAAGAAGTCGATCTCGATCTTGATGCAGATATTGGCGAGAGGGTAGATATTAAAAGTCAGTTTGAAATGGGGTGTGAATATCGCATTGGCCTCAATGAGAAGATAGAGACCCGCGGATATGTCAATTCCGATCTTCTTCAATGCACCGAACAAAGCGTTCATAGCGGTGGCCGCACCCGGTGTACTGCCACCTGCTCCTCCGGTCATTAAATCCAGAAGGAGCGTGCCCGGGTTGGAATAGCTTTTGAGCCTTATCTTTATCTTGATACCCAGTTCAAAAACTCCGAAACTCTCTATCTCACCGTAACGGACCCCGTTGGTCGGATCCTCGGAATAATCGAAACCCACCTCCACCCCCACGATAAAGGTGATCGATTCGATCCCCGGTTTATCCTTCATAACATTACCGCTGGATTTCTTCTTGTTCTTGCTGCTTGAATCATCACTATCATCATCGTCATCACTGGGTTCATATTCGTACTCAAGACGGATCCTGAGGTAGTATCTCTCACCCAGGTTCAAAGCCTCTGTTTCTTCCCTATCGCTATCTACGATGCTCAGTTCCAAAATTCCTCCCGGATCCAGGTTGGGCACTTCGATCCCCGGAATGTTTATCTTCGGTATCTTTGGTATCCAACTCAGATCGATCTTGAAAGGTATGCCTTGGACCGTGATCATGATGGAATTACCGGCTGATTCGATCTGGTCGTTCGCACTTTCCCCGTGATCGAAGGTCGGAAGGGGTGTCACAAAGATCTGGAAATACATCTTAGCTTGATATCCATCCCTAGCGGGGCTTATCCTGAATATGTATTTACCTCCCGAAAGGTGTACGTTCGTGGAATTCTGGACCCACAGTCCGCTTCCTCCAAGGAACGCGAAGGAAAGTTCGATCATATCCACATCCTCGCTATGGACGTCCTGAGCTTTCCTGACCTGTGCGATTAGGACTATCTCTTTACCTGGCTCCTCGAAGGCCTCAAGGGAGATCCTTTGGGCTTTAGACTCGGGTACGCACACCTCGAACTCCGCCCAGTCCTTGCTTGTGTTGATCTGAACGTAAGCCCTGGAGAACTCATCATCGAATCCTGCGGTAACATTGGTCGAGTTGTCTATCACGTTAAGGTCCTTCAATGTTAGAGTGTTCCAGATCTTAAGCTTCGATATTCGGTTGTCAATGATCTTATCCACGATCTCATCCGACCTTCCATGATCCACATCCACTGTCTGTGCACCTTTTTTCTCGATCACGAAGGTCTCGACCGTCCTCTTAACGGATATGTGCATATCCTTCCTATTCCCCAATCCTTCCGGATCTATGAATATCTCCTCGTCGGGATGATGGAAAAGTGTGAAGGTATAGTATTTTCCGGTCTTTGGGATGATGAAAGAGCCCTTTTCATTACCGAACGAATAGAAGAGCTCAGCGGACACATAGGTTTCACCTGGCAGGTACAATCTTGCGGTGATCTGGGTTTCTGCAAGCATGGAGAAAAACACCATCTCGTAATCCAGAGGCCTGGTCTTGAGTTCCAGGTTCTCGATCCTCTCAGCGGTTTTGTAGGGGATGACCTCCACCTTATCCTGCTTGAGGTAACAATTTCCCTCCCAAAAGGTCCTGAAACTCAACGGCTGGTTCCTTCTCCCTATCGTATCGAAACTGACACTGAAGAACTGATAGGAATTGGAGTTGATGAAATCATGTCTGTAAACCTCCCTGTAGGATACGACCTCATCACCGAACCAGACGGAGATGTTTGCCACCTTCTCATTAGGGCCGTCATTATTTCGGATCATAAGATCGAACTGAGCCATATACTCCCCGTCCTCCAGATCATTGGTGGAAAGGCTTTTACATAAGTAACCCGGAGAGGTCGTTCCTGAAGGTTCGATGGACCAACCGTTCGCTTCCTCGAACGATCCACTTGTGTGCTCCATATCATCCGAGTAGAATATGGTCTTCTCCACATCCTTTGCTTTGGCGTTGATCATACTGCTTGTGTACAGGACGCTTTCGGCATCATACATGGCAACCATACACTTGTAATCCCCGAAGGGGATGTCTACCACAAGGTCGTTCCTTATCTGCTCCTCCGCCGCCGAAGCGGGGTCCCATTCGAGGGTCCTCAAACAGCTCTGATGTGAGGGTATCTTGATCTTCTCATCGTATTTGACGACGAAATTACTGCCGCTTGGGGAAATGACCGTCAATTCCAGATTCACATAGGCGGGTAAAGCTCCCATATTTGTGACCCGGACCGGTACCTGTAGGATTGTGTTGTGGGATATCTCCTTTGTGAAATCCAGGATCTCCAGTACAAGGTCATCTATCAGATTTATCATCAACGCACTGCTTTCAATTTCCGTGTCTCCCCACAGGTCCACAAGGAGACCGTCATCCTCCCTGACGACAGACACCGTCATTCTGTAGGTCCCCTTCGGGAAAGCGGATGTCTTTGGTCTGAAAAGGAGGATCACCTCGGCCTCTCTACCGGGGAGGATCGTAACATTCTTGGTGTGAGCCACGCTCTCCCTGCTGAACGGATCAATCACCGTGAGATTGACTATGTAGGTTTCGATCTCATCCGTGGGATTTGTGAGTATGGTATTTACTATGATATCCTCTCCCTTGAAATGCTCTCCGTTCAAAGTATGAAGAAGATAGTCATTTGGCAGTCTGAGCATAGAAAGGATCATGGTGAGGTCCGGGGAGAAAGCAGAACTGTATGAAAGCACACCCTTACCTATCCTGATCGCACCTGACGGTATCGTCTCCTTTTCCTCATCGATGTATAATGAGATCATGCTTCCTTCCCTCGATGAGAGACAGGAATAATCGTATTCGATCCTTTCAGGTAGTTCCAAAGATTCAAACTCCTCATCCAGAACCTTACAATTGGGTGATCTTATGCCGTCCACACCCGAATTGAAGAAGTTACCGGGGGTGAAGGTCAGAGGAGACATCAGATGCTTTAGGAGGGTTTCACCGTAATAAAGCGGAAGGGCTTCCTCGAAACCCAGATATCCAAAAGGATAACCTACGGGATTAATCCACGTTGATTTGTAACTGGATATCCATGTGGCGATCGTCCCCATCCATTTCCTGTACTCAAGGTTGTGGTTGGTTATATCGAACCCTTTGGAGAGTATTATCTCCTCGATTCCCCCTTCGAACCTGTGATCCCTGTTTTCATTACCTCCGATCAATATCGGGGATGAATCATACTCGATATTGACACCAGTTTCAAGAAGTCCGACCTCCAATCCATCTATATGGAGAGCCATATGCTGTCCATCATGGATAGCGCATATCTTGTGCCAATGGTTGTGAGTGAGGGCCGGTTCGTCCGGTGTTCCGAACTCTACCGAATATAATTCGGAACCGTCCCCTATGCTGAATCTCATCGCATTGCTATTATCCTCAAGGCCCATCAGGCTTACATGAAAACCAATATTATCGTCCTTTGGTGATTTGGAAACGAGCAGGACCTCATAACCCTCCAGGGGATTATGATCGATATTGATCAGGAATTCCAGGGTAAATTCCTGAAGCAGGTGGTTCTCATTGTTCTTCACCTCCAGCCATTCCCAGCCATCAAAGGCGAATGTGGAGTGGAATTTCTCCTTGTATATTCCATGGTCGGAGTTGTAGATGGAATATACCATACCATTTTTATCATATCTGCTCTCCACATGGTGGGTTGGCCGGCTTGAATTGAACTCCCATAGATCGTTATCCAAAGTGGAAAGATCATGGTCGGGACCTGTGGAGAGAACATAATAGGTTTTACTAATAAGACCCATAAGTGGAGTGGATTCCCAATCGATAAGACCGTTGTTATCTATATTCCCTAACAGTAGGGAATCTATGGTCGATCCGTCGATACCTCCCCCCAATCCGAATGCCTCGGTGGTATTTCTGAAGTCAAAATAGGTCCGCGTGTTCTTGACCACTACCTTCGTGGATGAGGAACGTATATCGATCCCGATATCCAACCAATCTCCGATATTGAATCCTTCACAGTATGGTAATTCGAAGAATACCGCATCTGACACTTGATCGTCCATCGTTCGAATTTCAAGTTCCACCTTTCCATTATTTTCCCTTGAATTCCAAATATTCATTATAAATACCGTGTTAACCATTCTTGTTCTGTTCCAGAATGTCGCCAGGGTGGAGTAACTTCCCTTTTCCGGCAGGTCCATCATTTTGACCCAGAGATCCATTACGATACTGGTGATATTCGGATCTTTACCCTCATCCAGGGTAATCGGTAATTCAATCAGCCCGTCTATCAAACACGGCAGGTAATCGTTCTCTTCCATCCCATAAGGGCCTTCATTCTGGAGCCACACTGCGTTGTTGGGTTGTTTGATCTTCGGCATCAGCTCAACGATGTTTCCCTTGGAGGAACTGTCCTGAGGGGTTTCGGTCTCCTCGTTGAAATGCATCAGTAGAACGGTCTCATCATTTCCTCGATATTCGTTGATATATTTTTCAGGAAGAGGCACGGATGAACCGTGTGTATTGATCAGTGCATAGTTCTCGTTGCGGTTCTCCATGAAATCCGTGAATGCTTCCAGATCGGTGATCTCCTCCCAGTTATAAGAGATCTGGTACTCCTCGGCAACATCCTGCAGCTTTGACCTTATCTCCTCAACCTGCTCGTCATTGACCTCTCTATCAATATTTTCAATTTTGAGTATTGCATAATTGATATGACCACCCGGTCTTATCCTATCGGTTGGAAGGACCGAAGCATCGATGATACGCCTCTTTGACACCATAAATGTGGTAGTGCGCAGTTCATTTGGATCATCACCGTACCTATAAATCAGGTAATCCTGATGATAGATACCTATCACAATACTGTGTCTTCCTTCATGAATACCTAAGCTGGAGGTGAAGTTGAAGGACAAACGGTCAGTTAGGTTCCTTTTTTCAATATCGATGAACTCGTTCGCAATACCATATTCGTTCCCCTCGGTATCATAACACACTATCCTTATCCTGGTGGAAATATTATAGTCCATGTTGTTGATGATGACGAGAGACCCCTCGATCTTTTCGTTTGTTGCATCCAGCATAAACATATACTTATCCATCATGAATTCAAATAATTCGATCTCCTGATAAACGTACATTAGACCGATCGCGATAGGATCGCTGTTAATCATCTCATCTATCCGGTATCTCTCGGTTGAATCCCCACCTACAGTCGCAATATCACGTGAGTAATGGATAATCTCAGACATGTTGGCCGACGAATTAGCTGCGCATCCTAAGAAAACCCGTGATCCTTCCTCCCCGCTTATGGTATCCTTTGTAGTGAAAGTGACCAGAATTGCATCGGTAGCCTCATTATTCCCCAAACCGAAATAATACTCTCTCATTTCACCGCTTATGTTCTTTGTGGTTCTTCCGAGAACCCTCTGCGATTCAAGATCGCTAGCAATTATTTCAACAGGAACCCCGCTCTCTTTATTGGATTTGGCATAAAAGAAAATACCATCCACTATCAAACCATTTGCAGATATTACCTGACTTGCGGTTGTAAAATGAATCCCATTGGAAGTGATTGAGGAGGAGTTATCCCTAACATTCATTTCTATCGACGATCCTATCTCCAAAGGATCCGTGATATTGAGCCGTTTTCTTGATACTGGTACGATCTCCTCATCGATAAGTTTGGTTTCCGTGATCTCCTGACCTTGTACACCTCCTATAAGCGGAGCCATTGATGCCATTAAAATGAGTGCTATGAAGAATATTGCCATCTCGGAATTGTATTCCCCTTCCTCCTCATTTTGCATCCTTTTAATCAAGAAAAATATAATGACCAGGACCAATGCGATTACCAATATGGAGCCTATTACGTAATATATTGCGTTATTATCCTTATCATCCTTCTTCCCGTCGGTCACATTCCCGTCATCATCATCGGTGATATTATCATCATCATCGGTGATATTATCATCATCATCGGTGATATTATCATCATCACCCTCGATGAAATTCTTGAAAAAGTTGTCCTCCTTTTCTTGAATGTTTATCTCTACAAATATCGGGATAACCCTCTTTTCCGCGTCATTTGACCTCACAAAGATGGTCAGTTCGTATTCCCCTGGACTATCCACCTCGGCCTGGAGGGTTGCTTTTGTCACCTCTTTTGGTCCAACTTCGAAATCGTACTTCGTGGAGGAAAGCACAATATTTTCACTACTTTTTGGTACCTCGATGTATCCCCTCAGGACCGATTCCCCGGAATTTCCGATCTCGATATCTTTCCTGAATATATTGTCTATTGAATCCGATTCGATCTTCCATTGATAAGTATCCAATTCCATACAGGGATTCATGGTGATATGGTCCAAATTGGACAATGAGGATAGTTCCGCTGGAATTGGCTCCCCGGATTCCAACAGATTATCAGTATACGTTATATAAAGAGGTACAAGGTCCTTTTTCACAGTTGTAGTAAACAACTTCTGATCTCCCCAAATCGAGCCGTCATAGAAATGACATTCGTAGGTACGTATGTTCTCAATTCCGCTTTCGCCGACATTCGTCTGCCAAACTACGATCAGTTTACTTTTATAACTCAAAAGAAAAGGGTCCGTGACCTCGGCGATATCATAGGTGATTCTGACTGGATCTTCCCATATCCCATCATTTGACATATGGCTTGTATAAAGTGCGGTTGATTCTATGTCCTGGGCATTCCCCTGGGATCCCGCTTCGCTGTCCAGATTGCGAACGAATGATATGTGCATCTTCCCGTTGTTATAATGTAAAGAGGGACCCATCTCATTTTCAAAGGAATTGAAACCGGGGATGATCGGATCTTCCCATGTCTCTCCGAAATCATCACTCAAGGTTATCGCAATATCATTGGAAAAGCCGATGGACCCATCAGCTGATCCCCCTTGATCGAAGGCCAGATACAATCTATTGGTTCCATCATCAGAGAAGCTCAATGAGGGATTGTGGAATCTAGCCCCCCCGGTTATCTTCAACGGGGAGACGATATGTTCCCCGTCATATCTGTATAACATCAGGTCAGTATTGAAAAAATCTCTCTCAACAATATATGCAATCAGGAAGTATCCATTCCCAACATCCAGGTCCTCGCAGTAGACGATCGAAGGCTCCTGTGCATCATCAGTTGTGAGATATATCTCGTTTATCATTTCACCGTTATCATAATCTGAGAAAACGAGGCCATCTGGAGTGCAGTACGCAACATGCATATCTCCATCCGAGTCCATACATCCGGTGACATCCCATATCTGGGAATCCAATTCTTCCAATGTGACGTCTACACCATTTGCATCCTGCATCAGCAGCGGAAAAAAGATGCACAGAATCAGGACTAATCCCAATACTCTTTTTAACCCCAACATACATTTTACATATCATCTACACTATATTACTGTTTGGATTTTTTAACCTAATTTGAGATTAAATCTAATCATTTTAAAATAAATTAATTTTTTTTTATGTGCATTTTCAGTCCTTTTCAGAAAATGATAATTACTAAAACGGTGTGACCATGGGATGTCGATAACATGATAATTATCGTATCGGGGCTACCAAGGTCCGGGACCTCACTTATGATGAAGATGCTCGAAGCGGGGGGTATCGATCCCCTCACCGACGAGATAAGGGAGGCGGATGTGGACAATCCAAGGGGATACTACGAGTTTGAGAGGGTCAAGGGGCTCCCTGACGACACATCCTGGCTGGACCAAGCGGAGGGGAAGGCCGTAAAGATCCTCGCTGAGCTGATAAAGCACCTGCCTGAAGGGCACGATTACCGGGTCATCTTCATGCTCAGGGACCTGGATGAGATAATAAGCTCACAGAAGAAGATGATGGTGAGGAGGGGGGAGGACCCGGATGCGGTACCTGACCTTGAGATGAAAAAGCTGCTCAGAAGGTACCTCCTCTCCCTGAAACGGCATATCAACAGGACAAAAAACATGGATGTGCTCTACATCTCCTACAATGAGGTCATGGATGACCCCGAAGAGCCCATAGAAGAAGTAGCAGACTTCCTGGGGGGCGATATTGATGCTGCCAGTATGAGGGGCTGTGTGGATCCCAAACTGTACCGGAACAGGGGATGACTGCCTCAACGGTTCCCTTTCGATCATTGGTTCGGATCACTTCATATTCAACGGAGACGACCTCTTTATCGCTTCACGATGGTCTGCCGGGAGAACCAGGGTCAGGTACTCATCGTTCAAGTATGGAGAATTTGATGATCTTGACGAGAACATCCTGACCCCTTTTCAGCCCCTTTCTCTTGAACTCCTTCATGTTCATCAGGACCTTGAGAGTATCCCCGTTCTCCAGAAGAACCAGGACCTCTATCACATGACCCAGATAGAAGTAATTGATCAGGGTGCCCTTTACCCCCTTGACCCCTTCCTTCGACGACAGAGCGGGGTTCAATACGATATCCTCGGGCCTGATCAGTACGTTCCTGCATCTTCTCCATTTGGGGTCCTTTAGACAAATTACGTTCGAACTACCTATGAAGCCGGCAACGAACGGGGTTCCGGGTTTCTCGTAGAGATCCCTGGGTCTGCCTATCTGTTCGATCCGCCCCCTGTTCATCAACGCTATCCTGTCGCCAATCTCGAAGGCCTCCTCCTGATCGTGGGTTACGAAGAGGGTTGTCACACCTATCCTCTTCTGAAGGTCCCTTAGGTCCCTTCTAAGCCTCCTCCTTATGGTGGTGTCGAGGGCCCCGAAGGGCTCATCAAGCAGAAGTACGGAGGGCTCTATTGCCAATGCCCTTGCAAGTGCCACCCTCTGCTTCTGCCCTCCCGACAGGTTCTTCGGCATCCTCTTTTGGAACCCTTCCAGACCTACGAGGGTTAGCAGTTCCCCGGTCCTTTGGTCCTTTTCTTTATTTCCCATTCCACACATGCCGAACTGGATGTTGCTCTCCACGTTCATGAAGGGGAACAGCGAATAGTTCTGGAAAACGAAACCCATCCTCCTCCTGTGTACAGGGACCGGGTCTATGCACTCGCCCCCGAGCATGACACTTCCCCTATCCTGTTTCAACAGACCCGAAATAACCTTTAGAGTGGTGGACTTCCCGCAGCCGCTCTCTCCCAGTATGGCGACCATTTCCCCTTCCCTGACCACCAGGTCCAGCGATCTAAGGACCCTCTCATTACCGAAGCGCTTTGATATGCGTTGAAGTGTAAGGGCCCCACCGGTCATATCATCACCCCATTTGAAGAAAGGAGACGGTCCCGCTTCATGCTCCCCCTTATCATGCTCCTTCCTCCATTCTACCCACCAGATAATTGACAACCAGAAGGAGTAGGAACGGGAAGACCATTAGGACAACGGCGACCGATGTTGCCGCCTGGTAATCGAACCTGGAATCGGAGAGATAATAGATGTGCAGGGGGCCCGTTGATACCATTCCACCTGCTATGAAGAGTGTCGCTCCGAACTCGCCTAAAGAACGGGTGAAGGTCAATGCCGAACCTGCAATTATTCCGCCCCTGATGGAGGGAAGGACAACCCTCAGAAAGGTCATTGGGCCCCTGGAACCCAGGGTTCTTGCCGCATCCTCCAGGTCAGGGTCGAGTCCTTCAAGCGCAACGGACACCGATCTCACGGTGAAGGGAAATGTCACGAAGATATGTGCGAGGATGATCCCGGGCATGGCCATTACCACGTCAAAACCCCTGTCGGTGAAGACCGGCCCCAGAAGCCCCA
>Ga0272443_10006999_pt1 | contig 10940 bp, 7 predicted proteins | sample SSMAcet12_FD_193581 | JGI IMG/M metagenome (GOLD analysis project Ga0272443, IMG submission 193581) | Marine sediment archaeal communities from Little Sippewissett salt marsh, Falmouth, MA, United States - SSM-Acet-12 | ecosystem: Environmental > Aquatic > Marine > Wetlands > Sediment ... | reverse complement strand
AATTGAATTCTCAAATCCAGCCTCTTGCAACTGAATAATTTTTTTTAAATAATCATTGGTTTTAAAACCGTTATGAATAATTATTCGTTTTTTATCGATCTTTTTCTTCTCTAATAACTTAAGGATTAGATCAATGTCATAGGCCGATGACGTTTCCAGATTCACCTTGTGTTTTAATGCTTCCTGAATTACATGATAGAAGTGATTACACTTGGTACAGTAGCAAAAATGGTACTTCCCTTTGTAACCAATGTTTTTTATGGCACGATTAAAAAGGTTACGTGTCTTTTTAATTTGTGCCCCGATTTTGGGCAAATAAATAAAACGAAAAGGAGTACCGTGTTTTTCAATCAGATGTTTTAGAGAAACTCCATGAAAAGTAAGGTTATCATTCTGCAGATCAAAGCCCTCTTGTGGAAAATAATAGCTTTGTTCGATTAAATCAAAATAAGTGTTTTTCATCTGTTAATACTGTTTGTTTTTGGCATTTGAATAATACAGTTCGTCCTGTTCGTTTTCACAGGACACATATTTTTTATTTTCTTTTGTTTATGAGTGGGTTTCTGTTTTCGGAGTTAAAAGGGATGCCTCCGCATCCCTTTAGCCAAAAAAACAAACAGATGCTTCTGCAGAAGCATTACGTTCTTTTTTAACCTACCCCATTAACACAAACTCCTTTCAGATTTGTAATAAATTTTTCTATTATAATATATGTACTCTGGAATGAAAGTACCATTCGGTTGTTTTCAGAAAAACAACACCGGAATTGATAAATTCCTATATTTCGATTTGTCCCGGACTGAAAGAAGAGTGAAACTGAATAGTTTCGATACTCTTCATGTTTTCTGTCCCATGAGCCCTAAAAAAATCCATTTTTTTCATACTATTAGAATTGTTTATTTTCAGTGGCATAGTATGTAACTCGCATTATTTTAAATATCCTCTTGGATGTGAATATTTTACATCTTCGTTTCATACTATTAGAATTGTTTATTTTCAGTGGCATAGTATGTAACTCGCATTATTTTAAATATCCTCTTGGGTGCATATATTTTAAATGCTCGTTTCATTTTCCAACGGAATAAAAATAAAACTCAAAAAGTTGTTTTTTGCTATTTTATTTAGCTTTTTAACTGCGCTAATATTCCGACAAAAAAATAAACACAAATATGACATTTGTCATGTCTGTGACGATTCACATATTTTTTTCTTTCATTGATCTTCTATTACTTAAATGCATCAAAATATGCCACGGAATAAATAAGAATTTAATGTGGATTTATTAAAAAAGTAATGATTTCTTTCATTTTAAGCTGTTGCATTTTGTAATATTGTGACCTTGAAATACTATTAAAAACTTAATCATGAAAAAGATCATTCAGTTTTTGTTCTTAAGTGTTGTAACAATTGGCTTCTTGTTTTCCGGATGTACCCCCAAATGGGAAATTAATAATCCTTATGAAAATGTAGATTGGAATAACCATAAGCAGTATAAGGCCAACCTGCATACACATACCACCCGAAGCGATGGTGGACATAGCCCACAAGACATTGTTGACCGTTACCACGAGTTAGGGTATAAAATTCTGGCTATTACAGATCACAATGAGGTAACTTTCCCCTGGGTATCTTTTTCAAAACTATCACCGAGTGAAGGTTCATTCAAAAAGCTGGAAGATGGAAGAATTGATTCAACTGCTGTGCAATACGAAGACAGAAATCCTGAAGAATTAAAAATGTTTGCTATCCAGGGAAACGAGGTGTCATCACCTCATCATTTGGGAAGCTTTTTTAGTGATTATCAAAAACAACCCGGAGACGAGAACGTAACCATTAGTGAAATTGGAAAAAAGAACGGAGTTATTTTATTGAATCACCCGGGACGATATACCGCGCGTAATCCTGAAAAATACAATGTCGACTGGTATGTGGATATATTTAAAAATTATGAATACGTGACCGGAATGGAGGTGTATAATCAGGGTGATCGCTACCCAAATGACCGCATTTTGTGGGATTCGGTTCTGGTAAAAACGATGCCTGAAAGGCCAATGTGGGGGTATTCCAACGACGATTATCATGGTAATATCTCAAAATTGGGGCGGAATTGGAACCTATTCATTTTGCCGGAATTAAGCGAAGAATCAATTCGCCAGGGAATGCTGGATGGGCGTTTTTTCTATACTTATGCAATTAAAGGCCACAACGGGCCTGAAGTTCCTCAAATTGAAGAAATAAATGTGAATAACAAAAAAGGAATTATTGAGATACAATCTTCCGGACAGGATTCTATCCGCTGGATTTCAGGAGGGAATGTTGTAAGCAGAGGAAACAGCATTGACTTGTCAGAAGTACCTGAACTGGCAGGTTATGTACGTGCAGAAATCTTTGGTCCGGAATCGGTTACGGGAACACAGCCTTTTGGTATTGCATCAAACTAATATCTGATATTGATAACAATACATCATCCACCAACAGGTATAAGCCAAACAGAATTTAGATAGACAGTCTCTAATTGGAATAACTTTTGCTTAAATTGTTCTTCAAAAAATGCTTCTTATGCTTGTTAACAAGCCCTTGGTTTTCTTATCTATTATATTGTTTCTGTCATTTCATTTGCAAGCACAGGTTTCAGAAATAAATGATCAAAAAGATTTTATTCTTACCGGTCAGGTTATTGACTCAGAAACAAACAAACCAATACCTCTGGCTGAAATATTTATTTCGGGTACTACCCGAGGTTGCATTTCAGACCAAAACGGATATTTTAAGTTGAAAGTACCCTTTTTCCCTTGTACATTAGTAGCAGATCATGTCTCTTACGATTCGTTTATAACCGCTCTGGATGGAAGTAAAAACAACCTGGAAATTCTGTTAAAATCGACTGTGGTTTCTATTAATGAAATTAAAGTTACCGGGAAAAGCAACAGAAAAAAGAACCTTCGGTTTTTTTATTCCCATTTTATTATGAATCACAAAAATAAGATAGAAATACTTAACGACTCGGTTCTGTATTTCAAAAGTGATAAAAAGGAATTTATCGCGTACACGAATGAACCTTTGATTATAATCGATAAAATACTTGGATATAAAACCAAGCTTACAATAAAAAAATTCAGTGTAACAAGAGCGAAATATCCAAATGGACCAAGGCTGAAACTGAACTCGCCAACAGGAAGTGATTATTTGCAGATTTTAGGTGTTTATTATTATGAAGATTTAAAAACCAGTTCACTTCAGGAAATGCTGACTTATAAAAAGAACAGACGTTTGCGATATTTTGGTTCAGAGCGGCATTTTCTAAAATCTGTTTATCAGGGCAATTCAAAGCAACAAGGATTTCAGCTGGAAATTTTCCCAAAGAATCAGAATTTAAAAGGTATCAGGAAAATAGAAAACTTTGATTTGGGTTTTGGAGGCAAAAACTTCTTTTTTGATTGTGATTCCATAAAAGTAACATACAGGTTTGGCAAAGGAAGATATCCATATAACTATAGTTTACAAGATCAAACATCAAGTCCCAATTCCGAGGTTTCAACCATCTACAGATCAAATGCTTTTTTTACGCTCAGAGAAAATGGCACCACTCCTGATGTAAATATGATTGTAGTTGGACCAATGACCTCTGTTAAAAATCTGGCCAACTCGCTACCAATGGATTATGATCCGTTCCAATAACTTTGGGCTTCCCAACCCGAATTTGTCGTTCAGCCAGGCATATTCCAGCTTTCGGCTCCTCCTACTTCTGCCTGAAATAAATCTGAACAGGTACTCCTGTAAAATTAAAATTATCGCGAATTTGATTCTCAATATAACGCCGATAAGGATCTTTTATATACTGTGGCAAGTTGGCAAATAAAGCAAATGCCGGAGTTTGCGACGGCAATTGTGTGGCATACTTAATTTTAATGAATTTGCCTTTTACTGAAGGTGGACCATATGCTTCAATTGCTTCCTGCAGAACTTGATTCAGTTCTGAAGTTTTAATGCGTTGTTTACGATTTTTATATACCTCAATGGCTGTCTCCAAGGCTTTATGCACACGCTGTTTGGTTAGTGCTGAAATAAATAAGATCGGGACATCGATAAAAGGAGCCAGACGTTCTTTTATTTGTTCAGCAAATTTCTTTGTAGTTTTTGAATCTTTTTCTATAAGGTCCCATTTATTAATTAGAACAACCACTCCTTTTTTATTTCGAACGATGAGGTTAAAAATATTTACATCCTGTGCCTCTATTCCCCGGGTAGCATCTATTAAAAGCAGACATACATCTGAATTCTCTATCGTACGTACCGACCGTAACACCGAGTAAAATTCGAGATCTTCATTTACTTTTCCCTTTTTACGAAGTCCGGCAGTATCGACGATCATAAAATCGTGACCAAATTTATTGTACCGGGTATGAATCGAATCCCGGGTTGTTCCGGCAACATCGGTAACAATGTTTCTATCCTCGCCAATTAATGCATTTATAAATGAAGATTTCCCAACATTTGGTCGCCCCACAACAGAAAGATATGGCAACTCATGCTCTTCATCATCTCCATCAATCTTGGGAAATTTAGATACCAGTTCATCAAGCATATCACCGGTACCGCTACCTGTCATTGATGAGATACAGTATATTTCTCCCAATCCCAGACCATAAAATTCCTGTGCATCCAGAATTCGTTCGTTATTGTCGACTTTATTTACGGCTATAACAACCTCTTTTTTACTTTTTCTTAAAATAGCTGCTATCGCATCGTCCAAATCGGTAATGCCGGCTTCAACATCTACAACAAACAATATAACATCTGCCTCATCAATTGCCAGGTGAACTTGCTTGTTAATTTCTGCTTCAAAAACATCTTCTGAATTTACTACATAGCCACCGGTATCAATTACTGAATAATCAATGCCGTTCCATTCCCCTTTCCCATAATTCCTGTCGCGGGTTACTCCTGAGGTTTCGTCGACAATTGCTTTTCGTTGTTCAATTAAACGGTTAAACAATGTTGATTTCCCAACATTAGGTCTTCCTACAATTGCTACTATTCTGCTGCTCATTTTTTTATCATTAAAAAATAGCACCGTGCTTTAGGTGATTGAGAACCTTTTTTTAAAATCAGTTCATTGAAAATTTCATAATTTAAAAGTTATGAAATTTTCAATGAACTGTATGTAATATTCCATTTCTATTTTCATCGCGCTAAAGCACGGTGCTATTGAATATCGCACCTTTGCAATCTGTTCTTTTCTTTTGCCTGCTAATCTATAAACTGCAACTGCTAACTGGCACTTCCTTAAAAGGCGTCATACCCAAATTTCTTCAGCTGACTATCTTTGGTACGCCACTCCTTGGCCACTTTTACGTATAATTCCAAAAAAATTTTCTTCCCAAAAAATTCTTCTGCATCTTTTCGTGCCTCCGAGCCAATTAGCTTGATCATTTTCCCCTGATGCCCGATAATTATTCCCTTTTGACTATCGCGCGATACATAAATTACTGCACGGATCTTAATTAATTTATCTTCTTCTTTAAATTCTTCTACTTCAATTTCAACCGAGTATGGTATTTCTTTTTGGTAATTAAGTAAAATCTTTTCCCTGATAATCTCCTGCATAAAAAAACGCTCATTTCTATCCGTGAGTTCATCTTTTGGGAAAAACGGCGGAGATTCCGGCAGCAACTCTAAAATTCGATCGAAGATTGGTTCGATATTAAATTTCTCCAAAGCAGAAATCGGAAAAACATCTGCTCCCGGAAATACTTCTGACCATTGATCATACAACTTTACTACCTCTTCCTGGTTTGACAAATCAATTTTATTAATCAATACGATTACAGGCATGTTCGATTTCCGGACCCTCTCGATATAGTCAGGATTTTTTCCGGTTTTTTCCATTACATCCGTAACATACAAAATCACATCAGCGTCTACCAATGCGGTATCCACAAACTTCAGCATGGTTTCCTGCAATTTATAATTTGGCTTTAAAATTCCAGGAGTATCCGAATAAACGATCTGAAAATCATCGCTGCTAACAATCCCTTTTATACGATGCCTGGTTGTTTGCATCTTTTGAGTTATTATAGATAGTTTTTCACCAACCAAAGCATTCATTATTGTAGATTTCCCAACATTCGGATTGCCAATAATATTTACAAAACCTGCCTTATGTGTCATATTATATTAATTCTCTAAAAATCAGCGCAAAGATAGTTGAATTGCCTTACCAACAATAATTTATCAATTATGAAAGTGAAGTTTAACGTTTATAAAATCAAAAATTTATGTTTGTTACAAATTAAATTCTGACCTATTTTTAGTGTTGAATATAAGTTAAGTTAAGAATTCTACTTTAGGAGATATAATGTTGATACACCTTCAATTCATCAAATCCTGACGGTTTTTAGAAAAGCAAGAATGCATTCCGACTATAGTTCAATTACTACACCTACCCATATTTATCAACTGCTTAGTAACCAAAACTTAAACTCACAACCACTTTTGATTTCACCATATTTTTTTGTAACTTAATAATAATACAATTAAGATTAAGAAACATTTTTGCCATGAAACCGGTTCAACTACTGGATAAAATAACCATCTCTGTACGATCAAGAAAAATTCTTGAAGAAATACTTTCTGAAAATCCAATCCTTGAAAAGATACTACGTTTCTCTGCAACCGAAGAGGAGACTTTAACTGCAGTCCGTAACTGGATACTGCCAAAACTAAAAAGAAACCAGGCAGCAGAAGAGTTTTTTATGAGCGAAAAGTATAAGTTTGAATTAGCTTCTCAACTTAACTGGGAAGATTTTGCAGCCATAAGAATATTAGATTACACCAGCCATGCAGGGGAACAATTCCCGGATCAGAATATTGGCGGAGAGATGGCTGTGAGCAATCCGATAAGAATGCTTTGGTTAGCCACAAATTTTGGAACCGGTGGGGCCAAACCTGCCTTTTTTAAGGATATGCTAATGCTTTTTCGGCAGTTAAATGGGAAACTTCCCAGAAAACTTCCGGGAAAAAAGGAGGTATATGAATGGATGGACAGATTTCCATCGGGAATTGATACTAAAGTTATTAAGCTAAGAAATGCCAATCGCAACCGAATAATAGATATTCTGATTGATAGAATTAACAAGAAAGAAATAATTTCCACTAAATATAATTTTGATAAAGAATTAACACAATCTCAAAAAAAGAATTTAATGCTGGAATGGTGGAAAGAAAGTGCTTTTCATTTAAAATTTGCTGTACGATCACCTGAGTTGTTAAATGAGTTGCTGGATAATTCTCTGGATCCAGACACCATGAACATTTTGTATGCTGCCAGAGAAAAAGGGATCCCATTTTTTGTTAATCCATATTATTTATCACTTTTAAATGTAGAAACTCCTGACTTTGCGGTTGGTGCCGATCTTGCCATACGCTGTTATGTTATTTACAGTAAACAACTGGTTGAAGAATTCGGGAATATTGTAGCCTGGGAAAAAGAAGACAAGGTAGAACCGGGAAAACCGAATGCTGCAGGGTGGATTCTTCCTTCACACAACTTTCACAGACGATATCCTGAGGTTTCAATTTTTATTCCTGATACGGTAGGTCGGACGTGTGGCGGACTTTGCGCCAGTTGTCAACGTATGTATGATTTTCAGAGCGGACGTTACAACTTCGATCTTAAAAAATTACAACCTAAGGAATCATGGAGTACACGACTTCCAAAACTGTTGGACTATTTTAAAACTGATTCTCAATTGAGAGATATCCTGATAACCGGCGGTGATGCGCTGATGAGCAGTGATAAAAGTCTAAAACTAATTCTGGATGAAATTTACAAAATGGCTCTGAGGAAAAAGAAAGAAAATAAACAACGATCCGTTTCGGATAAATATGCGGAAATTGTAAGGATAAGAATAGGAACCCGCCTGCCTGTTTATTTACCTCAACGAATCACACCAGCGCTAGCACAAGTTCTCATCGATTTTAAACAAAAAGCACGCAAAATTGGAGTTCAGCAATTTATTATACAGACTCATGTTGAATCACCAATGGAAATTACACCAGAATCTGAAAAGGCAATAAAGGTTTTACTTAAGTCTGGCTGGGCAGTAGCAAATCAGCTGGTTTTGACTGCCGAAGCATCAAGACGGGGACATACAGCAAAATTGCGTAAAATATTAAATGATATTGGCGTATTGACTTATTACACCTTCACGGTAAAAGGATTTAAAGAGAATAGTGCCAATTTTGCACCAAATTCAAGGGCTGTGCAGGAGCAAATGGAAGAAAAAATTTTTGGACTTATCCCGGAAGCAGAAACGGAATCTGCTAAAACTTTGCTGGAAGAACCTGATAAAATAAAAGATAAAATTGAAATTATCCGCAGTAGGAATAACTTACGATTTCTCTCTACTGACCGTAACATATTAAATTTACCCGGAGTGGGAAAAAGTTTAACATTCAGAACCATTGGTATTACGCGTTACGGGCGTAGAATTCTGGAATTTGATCATGACAAAACACGCAATCACAGCCCGATTATCAACAAAATGGGGAAAGTGGTAATTATTGAATCTAAATCGATTGATGAGTATCTGCATCAACTTTATGAGATGGGTGAAGATCCGACCGAATACAGCAGTATTTATGGTTATTCCATGGGGCAAACAGAACCGCGTATGCCAATGTACGAATATCCGGAATATGATTATCAGGTTACCAGGGAATACACAAATTTAGAGATATAACTTACCTGCTATTTTCGATATAGTGCATTACGTTATAAAACACATCTTCATTTTTCCTGATGTATTATGTTATTCTTCCAGGTCTTGAACTAACTCATTACTTAAAGTTCCTGAAGCAATTTTCCGAACCTCACCAATCATCCTTATTTCCCAATCTTCATCAATTTCAATACTCAGGTCTCCTCCCGGCATTTTTACCGTCAGGTTTCGCTCAGTTAAACCAAGTTTTATTACAACTGATGCCACTGCGCAGGAAGAACTTCCAGAAGCCAATGTCCATCCTGCACCGCGTTCCCAGATCATAATTTCAACCTCATTAGGTGAAATAACTTTTGCGAATTGAACATTAATCCGATTCGGGAACATGGGGTGATTTTCAATAACAGGACCAAAACTTTTTACTTCAAACTCATCCAGCGCATTTGTTAAAATAACGCAGTGCGGATTTCCAACGGAAACACAATTTATTTTAAACTCTTTCGTGCCGATTCGTAAGGTTTCGTTTAAACACATTTCTCCCTGACAATTAACCGGAATTCTTATGGACTCAAAAATGGCACTCCCCATGTCTACTCTAATGGATAGGGCTTTGCCATTCTTTTCTTCAAGGACTTCAGCTTTTACCAAACCTCCCAGGGTTTCAATGCTGAATGATTTCTTTTTTGCAAAATCGTAATCGTATAAATACTTGGCGAATATTCGGAGTCCGTTACCGCTTTTTTCTGCTTCCGAACCATCAGGGTTTAAAATTTTTAAGCCAAACTCTGCCTTTTTACTTGGTACTTTTAATAAAATTCCATCAGAACCGATTCCGTAATGAACATCACAAATTTTTACTATTGCTTTTTCTGTCAATTCGAAAGAAATTTCATCCTGATTTAAGACAATATAGTCGTTACCTAAACCGTGTGATTTTACAAAAAAGTTATCCATTGTTGTAATTTTGAAAACAAATGTATCAAATGAAACTAACTTTTTAATACCACATATTCAATTTTTCTCTTGCACAGAACAGTAATACAATGCTTTGAAACCCGTAAATTATTTCGTAATTTTACGACACGCAATTTTACGACACGCAATTTTACGTCATATGCAAAAAAGACAGAAACATAACAATCCATTTAAATACGGCAGCTTTGTCGACAAAGAAGCATTTTGCAACAGAAATGAGGAAATAGTGCAGCTAAAGTCTTACATATCCAACAGTCATTCGGTATGGCTTTATTCTCCGCGTCGATATGGAAAAACATCTTTAATTAAAAAAGTTTTTAATGATATAAACGATGTTAAAACTATTTATGTCGACTTATATAACGTAAGAAACACAGATGATTTTTGTAAACGATACGCAAAACTAATTGCTGATGAATTGTTCGATTGGAAAGACAGTGTCAAACGTCTGTCAGAACAATTTATGAAAAGTTTTAAAGGTTTAAAACCATCTATGGTTTTTGATGAAAAAGGCAATCCTTCCTTTTCATTACAAATCGACAAAATTGAGAAACAAGCAGATGTCGGGACTATCCTCGAGATTCCTAATGAAGTTGGCAAAAAAAACGGACAAAAGATATGTATAGCTTTTGATGAGTTTCAGGAGACAAAACGAATCGATCCTTTTCTTATTAATTGGATGCGATCGGCTTTTCAATTTCACAAAAACATTTCCTATATCTTTTTAGGAAGCAAACAATCTTTAATGGAATCTATTTTTTCATCATACAATTCTCCTTTTTACGAATTTGGAGTTAAAATGAAAATTAGTCCAATAAAAAAAGAAGAATTAGCTGATTTTATCCGAGCCCGTTTCAAGAGCCAACAAATCAATATAGAAGAGGTAGTTGTAGATAAAATTCTGGAGATATCGGAAGGGCATCCGCATTACACCCAATTTTTTGCTTCAGAAGTTTTTTATCTTATCCTGGCAGGAAATAACCAGGCCAATGAAAACTTCAATGATTTGTGGTTAACAAGAGCTATCAACGGGCAATCAGATATTTTTCAGAATATTTATGACCAATTATCAAATCTCCAAAGAATAGTTTTACAAACTCTTGCTATAAAAGACAGAGATGAAGAGTTATATTCATCTAAATCCCGGGAGAAGTATGGATTACCCGTTAGCTCATCACTGAACACCACCTTAAATGGATTAATACAAAAAGACATTATAACAAAAAGCGGAAAACATTACAA
>Ga0272443_10006998_pt1 | contig 10943 bp, 4 predicted proteins | sample SSMAcet12_FD_193581 | JGI IMG/M metagenome (GOLD analysis project Ga0272443, IMG submission 193581) | Marine sediment archaeal communities from Little Sippewissett salt marsh, Falmouth, MA, United States - SSM-Acet-12 | ecosystem: Environmental > Aquatic > Marine > Wetlands > Sediment ... | reverse complement strand
GTACTCGATTCCTTCGCCCCTGGATACGGCACTAAAGAACCGTAATAAAAATTCCATTGTAAAAAAGAGATCAAAGCCGAATCCGGCTGTAAGCAATACCCTCCGAACGGACCAATCCCAGCCCAGCACTATGGAGAGATCTTCGAAAAATGTCTGGATCAAAACCAGGACAATCGCGGTGATCACCAGGCCTTCAATAAACGATCTTGCTTTTCCCTGCATATTCAGCTACCACCCATTTTCCGCTGCTATTTTATAGAGTTCATCCACCATCTTTATATCATACCCGAAATAACGGTAATTTTTTCTGGCGACATTGAACCAGCTTTTTTCAGGACTGGAAGCGCCGCGGTCCACAAGCATGTCCGGTTTATAGTCATATGCCAGATGGCTGAAGAGTGTCGTGATCCTGGAAGTGGTCAGCAGATCGGAATAGTCAAGAAATGAAAGATTACTCTCCACTCCGCTTTTCAGGACCTCACGTGGATAATTGGGCAGATGGGTGAGCAGAGTATCAATAACGCTCAGAGCTGCCCTGCGTTCAATGGTACCCCGGGTTTTGGTATTATTTGAACCTGACTTATCCGGACTCAGAAGGTAGACGGCAGGGGCGATCAGGAGGGAAGCTTTTACCAGGTTTTTAACCTCTTCCTTGCTCATTCTCAACCTCTGCACCTTTTCTATCTCAAACCTGATATAATTGCGGCTTGAAAAAATACTCTCGATGTATTTCTCTGAGAGCCTGTATGCCAGAGCGTTAAAACTGCCAGTCAGAGCCCGTCTGCCGGCAGCCTTGTGGGCCACCTGCGCGGTCAGATGCAGCAGATTGGTCTTCATATCCTCCAGCGGCGGTTTCTTCACCCCGAGGAAGGCAATAAATCCGAGATCCAATTGTTCCAGAACGAATCTTCGCAGATAAGCCTGAAAAGATTCATCCGTTATTTTCAGCAGTTCACCGATAATGAGTCCGCGTATTTCCTTCCATGATGATCCTGGAAAAAACTGTTCCGAGGTTAGAGTCGGGTATAACTGGCGTTCATTTATATCGAGAAAGGATATGATCTGCTCCTCCTTCTGGAGGGCGGTTCTGTTTCTCAGAGCGGGATTATCGAGCAAATGCCGGACGAAACCTTTCGCCTTTTCTATTTCTGCACTCATTTCTTTGTATTTCGGCAAAAAACTGATTTACATGATCTGTTGTGTATAAAATAATTGTACAGATGAAAAAACAGCCCGCGGGACACATACTGTCAGCATTTCTCGTTTTCTTTATTTTGGTGGGGGCGGTGGAAGCACGGGAGATCCCCCTTCCGGATGAAGAATCCGCGACATCGCTTTTCGATGCGCAGCTGGATGACGCGGAAGTCGATTTTTTCATAGAAGGTAATTGGACCGCAAACCTGAGCGGCGGATTCGGCGTCACCTGGGGGGATACTGTGCAGGGGGTGCAGCCCGCGGTTCTTCCCGATTTCACCGATGGATTCTCCTTTCAGCAGATCCCGGAGCTTACCCTCTCGCTCTGGTACAAAGGGCGGTACTTTTTCGAAACGAGCATCACCAGGGATCAGACACTGGAGACCTTTCTATTCGGATACTACGGAGAAGAAGGTTCCTTCCTCCAGGAGGCCAGGGTCGGCAACACCGATATCGGCTACGGAGAAGCCGGGACTTTCAGCATCCCCGCAGCGTCCCGGGAATCTCTGGGCGGGTACGCCCTCATGGAGAGCGAGTCCACCACCCACCAGGCCGCGTTCAGGTACGACCCCGCGCAGTCGGAGGAAATCCACTACCGGGGCAGCAGTCTCATTGAAGAGGAGCGGATCGGAGTAAAGGAATATATCAGGGGCCGCTTCTTTATCCTCCCGGATGAGGATGTGGATTCCCTGGAGGTTTATCTCCAGGACGATGAAGGCGGATTCAGCGACGGTGACGGACGCCGGTACCGCCGCCTTGATGATTCGGAAATGGTTCGTTCATCCGCCGACGGCCTGGTCTTCCTTAACGAGCCGGCCGCGGGAGACCTGGCAGTGCATTATTCGAAGGACGGGCTTTTTGTGGGGGATCCGCTGCGGGGGCTTGGCGCGCTGTGCGGTGTATCGGGCAGCTCACTCGATCCGGGGGCGTCGGCTGAAGATTTTAATTTCGGCGCCGGGCCGTATCTGGGTCTCGATCTCGGGTCCCTCGAGAGGACCATCGGCGGCAAAACCGTGCTGGTCCTTTTTCAGCCGGGGCAGTGGAGTCCCTTCGAACTGCAGGGGGCTTATGCCTCCGGTCTCGCGGGAAGTGTCTCCACGGACCGTCTGAATCTCCTCCTTGCTGACCGAAACGGCAGCGATGGTCCCGAGCTCCCGGCCGCGCGGCTTCATGACCCGGACATCCTGCGTATCAGCCCTGATGGTACCGGCATCAGGGACCACGCGGCCCGGTATCCCCTGCTTGGCTATCTTTCGGTTTTTCCTGATCCGGACGAAATCTACGGTCCCGGGGCGGCAGGAGGTACCGCCGCGATTAGCAAAGAGCTGCTGTTTGAGAAACTGACTCCGGTTTCCAGTTATAACATCGGAACCAACGCTCTCGAAGGTTCTGTGGAGGTTTTACGGAACGGGATTCCCACGGGTAACTACAGTTTCAATCCCGAAACGGGTGAGATAAATTTCTTCATTCCTCCCGCGGCCGGGGAAAGGATAGACATCATCTACCGCAGTCAGACTTCAAAGGCCGTGGGAGGCGATATCTTCGCGGTCACCTCCAACACTCTTCAGTTCGGAGACCGCTGGTCGGCGGATCTCAATGTCGGTCTCCGATGGAATGCCGACCCCAGCGCCTATATCACTGAAGATGGGGAGGCTGAAGGCTCCATCCTCACCTCCGGCCGGATCAGTTATTCCACCGAAGAGCTCTCCTTCAGCATCGAGGGGGGGGTAAATGTCTCCAATCCCAATACAACCGGACGGTTGCGGCTCTTTGGCATGGATGACAGTGCGTTTCCGCTCACACCGGATGTGGAAAACCTCTATCCGGGGGCACCGGTGACGACAACGCAGTATACCGCCGCCGGAGGACTCGACCTGTCCCATTCCGACCGCGGTGCCCTCTATTACCGGGACTACTTCGACTACAGCTTCGCCGAAGGCTACAGCCTCCAGCACTACAGCTGGGATCCGCCGGGGGACCAGGTGTATACCTACGATCAGAGCGGCGGAGATAACCGTGTCGGGCCATATCTCGCGGCGACCGGTGATGAAACTGCGGGAAACGCGATGGTCCTTGAGTACGAACTATCCGCTGACCAGTGGGTGGCGGGAATCATACCAGTGGCTTCCGGAAACGGCGCTGTGGACCTCTCGCACGCGAGGGCCCTGACCTTTCTGATCAAATCCCTCGGCAGGGCAGGCTCTTCTCCCGCCGGGGATATCGATATACATATTCTCCTCGGCCGTCTCAGTGAAGACCTGGACGATGATGAAGAGCTCGATGAAGAATCCTCCCCCTACGATCAGGGATTCACCTTTAATATTCCGGGGGGTGAAACAGCCCAGGTAAGCCCCGCCCTTACATGGTCGCCCCAGGACAGCAGCATAAACAGCGAAGATCTGGATGGCAATGGAGTCCTGGACGGCTCCTCGGCCGTAACCACGGCCCTCGACGAACCCTTTATCGCGGTATCAAAGGAAACTGCGGGCGTCACAAGTCCCAGCATATCACCCGGCACCTGGTACCGGATTACCATCCCCCTGGATTCGGCGGCCAGGAAAAAGCTGCAGGCCGTCACCGCCCTCGAGTTTGTGCTGGAAGAGAGCGCGATAGTTCCGGCAGCAGCGTCCGGCCGTATCCTTGTGGCGGATATCGATCTGCAGGGTACCCCGTTTACCGGTTCGGCACTTGATGACACTACCCTTGACATCTATACGCGGGCTCTTGACCCTGGCGGCATTGAATATGACGCGCTTTATTCCTTCGGTGATGCGGAGCTCCTCAACGGGGGGTCAATTTTCAATACAAAAGTCCTGAACCTCAGCTGGGGAACACCGAATCCCGGACCCAATGCTACCCTGACGGCCGCCGGTTTTCTCACGCCTGTTGATATCGGCGATTACAAATCCCTCTCCTTCTTTATGAAGACGGATTCAAATCCTCCGGTTGACCTCACCCTTTCCATTCAAAATCCTGAGGGTGAAGGAATGGCTGTTCAGTTCAGCCCCCCTGCCGACACCGGCTGGAGCCAGTACACCTGGCACCTGGATGCCTCCGCTGACGCGGACCGGATCACCCGCAACGGATCGGCTATAGCCGGGGGCGGAGCGGACGTGAGCGGCGGCGCCGGGCTTGATCGAAAACGGAACACAGCGGGGATCAACACGATCACTCTCACCGCGAATGTCACGTCGGACGGGTCCATGGAAATCGATGAAATATTTCTCCATGACCCGATACTTGGCGTCGGGGCCGGGGGGCTTACCGATATTGAATATAACCGTCCGGGCCCGCTCCTGACGATCAAAAATATCCCCGTAATTCAGGACATTGATTTTCAGCAGAGGATCTACGGCAGGCAGGATGGCTACGGCGGAGGCCTTACCCCTGCTCCAGCCGGCAACCTTTCCTTCTCGAACAGCCTTGGTTTTTCCGTGACCGATGCCCGCCTCAGCTTCGACTACAACGGCAGATGGGACGGAAATGAATATTTTCCAGCGGGAGGATACCAGGCCGCAGTGCCTCTATTCGGGAACCATTTTATAATCAAAGACAGATATCATGAGGAAGGCACCCATGACGATATTGAAATGACCAAAGAGAGCTCGCTCCGGGTCCAGAATACAGACTTCCTGTCATACACCTTTACAAGTCTCCTCGATTACGACGGCAGGGAAATGTACCGGACCTGGGATTCCCGGGCGGAATTTCTGCATGACCAGGACATCTCCGCCTCCATCAGCAGTGAATTCACCTCTTCAACAGATCAGCTTTCAGTGGACGAGGGTGATTTCTGGCGGCGCTACGGCCGCGCTTCGCTGCTGATCTATCCGGATTATACTGAGGGACAAATATCCAGAACTACCGCGCACAGTATCCATATAAAACGACCCGGTGAGGATATCACCTGGGATTTTTCCCCTTCCCTTTCAAGCATGACCCACCCTGATGAACTTCCCTTCAGCCTTACATCGGGTAACGGTATTGATCTGAGTCTTTCAATCCAACTTCCGGGCCGGGGGGAAACCCGGGGGAGCATCAGTTATACATACACACGGTCGGGTTCACTCCGTCAGGACCATCCCGCGGATACGGGTTTCTGCATGGATATGGCGGAAGTACTTGAACGGCTGCCGGATTTCCCGATGGTGTGGACAAGTCCGCCCGTCATCGAACTCTGGTCTTCCGATCTCCGGGACACCTTTTCAAACCTGAGCGAGGGGAAAACCGCGGCGGAGTATTCCACTCAAAACGCTTTTACCTATGCCAGGCAGCCGGGTTCGCTCTGGACGGACTTGTTTCTTCCCAAGTCCTTTTCCGCGGTCATGCGCAGGGATCTGCAGCGCCAGCTTGACAGCGTCACCGACAGCCTTTCTTTCGAGGGTGAATATCTCACCACGGCTCTCAATGTATTCGGAGCTCTCGGCAGATATCCCTTCTTTGAATGGTACCGTACCGAGGAGATTTCCCACTCGCTCTCATGTTCGGGAACGGTGCCTCTGGCTGCCGGGACCGATGAGACCTATAAGATTACAGCCGGTCAGTTTCTTCAGCTCAAGCTGAATGAAAAAAGTACCCTCGGAGCCAGCTCGGAATGGAATGGGTCATTTTTTCCTTATAAAAGTGAAGAACTGTATGAATACAGCGGTCATGTATTCTGGGAGCGAAAAAAACAGGTGCAGTGGAAGCTCCCGCTGCAGGAGCAATTGAAGACCGAAGACCAGTTCCTTATTCACCGGGAGGAGATGGAAATAGGGCTTCAGGACAAAAATGAAAATATATTCACCTATACCATTACCGGGGGCCACACCAGCGAGCTCCGGTTGCCGGAAACCGGCTACGCGAGGGCTTTCGGCCGCTTCGGCTTTGAACAGAATACAGTCACGGCCGCGGGAGAACAGCTCCTCCAGTATATATTGGCGATTGAAATAGGTATCGAACTAGAGCTCCGGTTCTGATAAGGCTGCCGGTTGTTATTATCTCCATGTTCCGGCGATGAATTCATCATATAAAGTGTAATTTTCGCCGTTTGTGTAATATACTGTTGGATAAGAGTTAGAAAGGAGATTGAGATGATAAGAATACATCCTCTATGTATCATGTTATGCCTGTTCGTTCTTGCTTTCTCCCCGCTGGCCGCGCAGAGCCAGGATAGTGACAGCGGAGGGCTTGACTTCGCCCTGGCCATCGAGCTCGGCGCGCGGACCTTCAACGAAGATGACGGAAGCGGAACCACTGATCAAATCACGTATCAGAGCCTATCGATAAACCCTGAATTTATCTTTGGAAAAGTGGGTATCGGCCTGGGGATTACACTGAACTACCGCTTTGTGGACGACGAAGGAGACAGCAGCTTCGAGTTTCGGGAAGAAGACTGGGTTCCTGAAGGAGACAAGTCATTCTTCGATCTGTATTTACCAATTTTCAGGTACGTCCGGTATGGATACAAGGGTGATCCCCTGTATGCGAAAATAGGTTCCATCGAAGACGGGACCCTTGGGACCGGGTTTATCATGGCCAACTATGCAAACACCCTGTTTCTGCCTGAAAGCAGGATTATCGGACTGGCCTTTGACCTGGACGGAAACCTCTTTGATTTTCCCTATATAGGCATAGAAACCTTTGTCGGCAACCTGGCACAATTCGATGTACTCGGATCGAGAGTGTATATCAGACCTTTGATCAATACTACACTGCCGGTGATAAACTCGATCCAATTCGGGGCGACCTACGCCGCTGACACGGCTCCTGAAACCAATTATGATTTCACTACTGTCACCGGTGATGTCGGGACAGCCAGCATGTTCAGCGTTGATTTCATTCAGCCTCTCCTGAACAAGCCTGCCGTGAGCATGGCGCTGTATGGTGATATGGCATTTCAGCCGGGCGGTGATGATTTGAACAAAGGTCTTCTCGTCGGCCTGGGCGGCAGGCTGGCCAGGTTCATCGATTACGGGCTGAACTCATTCTTCCTGGGTGATAATTTCGTCCCCTTCTATTTTGACGGGACCTATGATTTGTTCCGGGAAGCCAAGTATGCGATTTACTCGGGTTTTGAAGACGTTCCCGGTTATTCCGGATGGCAGGCGCTGATCGGATTCAACTTTTTCGATGACGCGTTCTCCTTCCAGACGAGTCTGGATGCCGCGTTCATACCGGATGGAGACAATGAATCCACCCTTCCCCACCTGCGATCTACTTTGACCGTCGGCGAAGGCGTACTGCCCGGGATTTTCTTCGACGTAACCTATGACAAGAAGTATATAAACTCTTTTGATGAGCTGATCGATCCGGAAGACGCGGTAATACTTGCCAATCTCAACTATAAAACCGGGCCGGCAGTAATTACATTCGGCTATACTCTGCGTTATGTACCGGAAGACGGCGACTGGGAAACTACCGCCAGTCTTTCCAGCTCAATAAACATGTAGGACATGAGGAGGATGCATATGAAACGTGTGATACCATTATTAATACTGATTCTATTGTTGCCAGCGGCCTTGATCGCTCAATCCGGAGAGCCCTACGCTATCCTTGCATATTATGAAGATGATACCCAGATTGAAGTCCTCGACACCGAAAAAACACCTGTAGGAGTGTACTTCGGAATGACTCTTCAGCAGGGAGATACCGTCCGCACCAATGGGACTGTCGCGGAGCTTCAGCTTGACCCGAACGGCTCAATCATCAAGCTTTCCGAGAACACGGTCTTCACCATCGATCAGCTTCAGCGGTCTCCGGAGACCTCCAACAACTTCAGCCTTACCGCCGGAAGGATCCGCGCCATTGCGTCAAGCGCAGGTCTTGGAAACAGGTACCAGGTAAGCACTCCCTCCGCCGTATGCGGAGTTCGGGGAACTGATTTCGGTATAATTGCCGGTGACGCTATCGAACAGGTTTTTGTCAACTCCGGTGTGGTGGAGTTCGTGAAAATGGCGACGCAGGAGTCCCTTACCCTCACCCAGGGTATGGCTGCCGACGCTCTGGCCGCGGTCTTCGAAGCTATCCAGCTCTCCCAGGAACAGCTGCAGCAGCTGGTAGAGTCCATGCAGTTCGAGGAGCTGAACCCGACATCGGTTCCCGGTCATGAAGTATCTGCTCCTCCTCAGGAAGATCAGGAAGACGAGGGAGAACCCGAACCTGAAGATGGCGAAGGCGAAACCCCTGATGAGGGAACTATCCCCGCAGCCGGCGGTGAAGAGGCTGACTACGTCCAGGCGAAGGACGGCGGTGAAAGCGTACTGATGGGAGCCATCGGCGAAATGCTGGGATTTGAAATCGGGACCATAACCATCGACGGCGATACCTGGTCAAAGGCTGTAATAAAACCGCGCTTCCAGTTCGGAAAAATGAAACTCGGTCTTTACCTGCCGATCGTTTACAGAGACGACCTGTTTAACCGGGACCAGTGGTACACACCTGAAGGAAACGACGAGTGGTCCTTCGGTACCGACTATGACTGGCAGGATGATCCCGCGGAGGCTTTCGGCGATGCCCTTGTGGACCTCTCGCTGAAGATCCACTACCTCGAGTGGGGTGAGCAGAGAGATCCATTCTATCTGAAACTCGGCAACCTCCATAACATGACCCTCGGACACGGAACCATCATGAAAAACTTCGCCAATGATCTTGATTTTCCCGCAGTCCGGCGGACCGGTATCAATTTAGGCATCGATGGTAAGAAAATGGGGTTCGAGGCTGTGGTAAACGACTTCGCGCAGCCTGAAATTTTCGGCGGACGTTTCTACTTCCGCCCGGTTGGCCGTTTTGCCCTGGGAGCTACATCCGTTCTGGATATCGATCCTCTTGGAAAGGCTGACGGGCCGGTGCAGGCCAGTATCGACTCAATGAGCTTTCTGGCTTTCGGCCTGGACGCGGAACTGCCCATTTTTGAAAATGATGTGATATCCATCATACCTTTCGCGGATGCCGCGGCCATGGTGCCGGAAAAAGACGGTACCATGCAGTGGGATATTCTCTATGACGATACCGCCGGTTCTTTCGGCGATAGTTTCCGCAATTACGGTCTGACTACAGGTATCTTCGGCAACGTCCTGTTCGTGGATTACAATCTCGAATTCCGTTATTACAACGGGATTTTCCGCCCGACATTCTTCGGGCCGACCTACGAACGTATCAGGGGAACACTTGCGGCAAACACGGATGAGTATTTAACCTACCTCGAAACCGGTTCCGGCTCGAGTGATTATGATGAAACGGTTATGGGGATCTATGGCGGGGCCCATACAGTACTGCTGGGTATCGCCGATATCAGCGCCGGATACATGTGGCCATGGAGATCATACGACGATCTCGATGATCCGACGGCTTTCAATGACGAGTTCAACCTGTCGCTTTATCTGCTGCCCGAGGTTGCAAAAGTTATCAAGGTGTACGGAGGTATCCAATACTACCGGACCAATTTCCTCCCGGCTTTCTGGAGTGACGAGCTCTCGCTCTTCGATTCCTATTCTATGCTCATGGGTGAGATTGTTTACCCGATCGAGCCGCTCGAGATCGCACTGATTGTGGCGACTACCGTTAAGCATGATTCCGAAGGGAATATTGTCTATGACAGTAATGGAAATCCCGAGAGAATCCCCAGCGTGACCATTGAAACCAGGATAAAGTTTTAGTACCCTTTCCATATGGAACAAAGACATGAACAATCCCGGAGGATTCACATCCTCCGGGATTCTGTTGCTCAAAAAATCGCGGCCGGCGAGGTAATTGACCGGCCGTTTTCAGTGCTGAGGGAACTTCTCGACAACTCAATCGATGCCGGAGCGGATTCCATCGATGTCCACATCGAAGATGGGGGCGTGAAACGGATTCGTGTCATCGACAATGGCGGAGGGATGGAGAGAAATGATCTTGAGCTGTGCTTCCTTCCCCACGCGACCAGCAAAATCACATCCGCTGAAGATATATATCGGCTCCACACCCTCGGCTTCCGCGGCGAGGCTCTATCCAGCGTTGCCGCCTGCGCGAACCTGCTGATCACAAGCGGTACGGGAAAAGACCAGGCGCATACCCTTGAAATAAGAAACGGCTCACCAATCCGCCTGGAAATATCCGAAGCTTCGAAAGGGACCCTTGTCGATGTATCGGACCTCTTTTTTTCCATGCCCGGCAGGAAAAAATTTTTAAAAAGCGCCGGCGCTGAAAGCGCCGCGTGTTTCAGAATGTTTCTCGAAAAAGCGGTCCCCTTCCCCTCTGTACAATTCCGTTTTTTTGCCCAGAACCGCATGAAGATCTTCCTGCCGAAAACATCCATGAAGGAACGTGTCCTCCAGGCATATCCTGATCAATTCACCGGTCATTTTCTGCACGAAACAACTGTTGACGCCGGAATGTTCAGGATACACGCCGTATTTTCTTCTCCTTCTCTCCATCGCAGGGACAGGCGCTTTATCCATATCCATGTGAACAGGCGCCGTATCCAGGAATACTCGCTTGTTCAGGCGGTCCGCTACGCCTATGATGAGCTTCTGCCGGGCGGATCTTTTCCCGTGGCTTTTGTGTTTATCGATATCGATCCTGAGCTTGTGGATTTTAATATTCATCCTGCCAAGAAGGAAGTAAAAATAAAAAACCTGCCCGCGGTGCACCATCAGCTGGTCCACTCACTCAAGGAATATCTCAACAAAAACTTTCTGGTTCCGGACGAATGGAGGCAAAACCTGGGTACTGACAGATCCCAGGAGTTTGAAAACCTCCTGGATTCTCCCGGTGCCGCGACCACTTCA
>Ga0272443_10006997_pt1 | contig 10943 bp, 8 predicted proteins | sample SSMAcet12_FD_193581 | JGI IMG/M metagenome (GOLD analysis project Ga0272443, IMG submission 193581) | Marine sediment archaeal communities from Little Sippewissett salt marsh, Falmouth, MA, United States - SSM-Acet-12 | ecosystem: Environmental > Aquatic > Marine > Wetlands > Sediment ... | reverse complement strand
GTGCTCTATTGGCAGGATCGATCAGATCGATCCATTCTTCAATCTCGGACACCCTTCAGTGAAACACCTATAGGCGTGTTTGCCACCCGGTCTCCAAACCGCCCAAATCCGGTGGCTTTTTGCGTGGCTGAGATCATTGACATTGACGGTGGTAACCTGACCGTCCGAGGCTTGGATGCCCTGGATGGCAGTCCCTTGGTCGATCTGAAAGTGTATTCATCTCAGGTTGACTGTGTTCCAGATGCAAGGAACGATCACATCCCCCATAAATGGCTGGCTTCTTCCCATGAGCACTAAAGAGAAAACCCTACAACCCTCTGGAGCGGATACCGTTGAGGGTTATTTAAGTCATTCGAAACGTAAAGTTCTCATCATTTTAGGTCTATTAGCCCTAACCCTGATCATGATGGTGATTGCGATCAATGCGGGGGCGGCCAATACAAGCCCCGGCCAGGTCCTGCGGGCTTTGTTTGGTCTGGCGGAGGATAATTCCGGGATCGTGATCTGGAATATCCGCTTACCCAGGGTAGTAACTGCTGTGGTGGCCGGTATGGGGCTGGCAGTGGCTGGAACAGTGATGCAAACCAGCCTGCGTAACCCACTGGCATCGCCATTCACCCTTTCCATCGCCAATGCTGCTGCTTTTGGGGCCAATCTGGCGATCGTGTTCTTTGGTGCCGGCACCCTGCATAGTTCCACGCATGATGCCGTCTTTATTGCCAATCCATACACCGTCAGCATCAGTGCTTTCTCTTTTGCCATGCTGGCGATGCTGGCGATCCTGATGTTGGCCCGTTTTCGGGGTTTTACGCCCGAATCCGTTGTATTATCCGGTGTGGCGCTGAGCTCGCTTTTCACAGCCGGGACCACGTTGATCCAGTATTTCGCAGATGATGTCCAGGTGGCCTCCATGGTTTTCTGGACCTTTGGGGATCTGGGACGGGTTTCCTGGCGTGAGGTGGGGATTTTGGCTGTGATAACTTTAGTCGCGCTGGTCTTTTTCTTCCTGCGCCGTTGGGATTATAACGCGCTGGACAGCGGTGAAGACACAGCCTGGGGACTGGGCGTGGATGTGTCGAAGCTGCGGTTTTGGACTCTGCTGATCTCTTCCCTTGTAACGGCTGTCGCGGTCTCGTTCATGGGCATTATCGGATTCATTGGCCTGATTGCGCCGCACATGATGCGAAGAGTGCTGGGCGTGGATAACCGTTTTCTGATCCCTGCCTCTGCGCTGACCGGTTCGGCCTTGCTCCTGATTGCAGACACCCTGGCGCGGACTATTGTCTCACCGGTGGTTCTGCCGGTCGGCGCGATCACTTCGTTTTGTGGCGCGCCACTGTTCCTGTTCATCCTGTCCAGAGGGAGGTCCTCAAAGTGATCCTCTCGGTGGAAAAAGTCGATTTTGCTTATCCCAGCCGACAGGTGTTGGAGGAGGTTTCCTTTAATGTGCAGCGGGGCGAGTTTGTTGCTCTGCTGGGGACAAATGGCGCGGGGAAAACTTCCCTGCTGAAATGCGTCAATCGAATTCTGAAACCGCAATCGGGTGTGATTTGGATTGAAGATCAATCCGTGATGGACCTGAAACGGCGCTTATTGGCTCAAAAGATTGGCTATGTGGAGCAGCAGCGTCAGGGAAGCCGCACCACCGTGTTTGACGCCGTCCTGATGGGACGAAAGCCCTATATCGAATGGGATGCCACCCGGAAGGATCTGGAGATTGTTTGCCGGGTTTTGGAAACGATGAACCTGACCGATTACTCTCTCCGAAACCTGGACGAGTTGAGCGGTGGGGAGCTTCAAAAGGTGTTCATCGCCCGCGCCTTGGCGCAGCAGCCGGATGTGTTGTTGATGGATGAGCCGACCAGCAGCCTTGATCTGCGCAACCAGATTGAGGTCCTGAAGATGACCCGGCAGATTTGCCATTCGGAAGAAATTGCGGTGGTTGCTGCCATGCATGACATCAACCAGGCGCTGCGATTCGCAGACCGCTTTATTTTGTTGAAAGATGGGCGGGTTTTTGCGGCTGGCGATAAGGAGATCATGACCTCTGAGACGCTTTATGACATCTATGAAATCGCCGTTGCGGTGGAGGAATTTAACGGCGATAAAGTAGTTATTCCCTTGGGTGGGTAGAACCAAAGGGTGAGTCCTTTGGAGCTATCGTTTATCAATATTTTTATCCGGTTTGAAAACAAACCGAATCTTCATGGAGGAAGAATGAAACAACAAAAATTGAGTTGGCTTATTGTGGGGGTTTTGGTAAGCGCGATGGTGTTGAGTGCCTGCAGCGCCCCTGTTTCGAACGAAGGGGAGACTGTCACTGTGACTGACCTGGTCGGCCGGGAAGTGGAAGTGCCGGCTGAGGTTGACAGCATTGTGGCGCTTGGCCCGGGGACGCTTCGTCTGGTGGTTTATGCCGGCGGCGCACCGTATGTCACAGGTGTGGAACAATTCGAACAGAATTCGGCTATTGGCCGGCCGTATTGGCTGGCTAACCCGGACCTGGCAGCTCTGCCCGTCGTCGGACAGGGCGGTCCGAACAATGCCCCAGACCCGGAGAAACTGCTGACGGTCAATCCCGACGTGATTTTCTCCACCTATTTCTCCGATGCCGCCGGTGCGGATGAGCTGCAGGAGAAAACCGGCATTCCGGTGGTCGTGCTGAGTTATGGCACGATCGGATTTGGGATCACGGCTATTTTTGGTGAACCCATCCAGAATTCGCTGGCCCTGGTTGGCCATGTCATAGGCACCGAAGAAAAGGCGCAGGCGTCCATCGACTTCATCCTCGCCGCTGAAGCGGATTTGCAGAAACGCACTGCATCCATTCCTGACGATGGCAAGCTGTCCATCTATGTCGGTGGGCTGGGGTCCAAAGGCGCGCATGGGATCGAAAGCACTCAGGGGCAGTATGCTCTCTTGGACGTGATCAATGCCGTGAATGTGGCCGATGCAGCGGGGCAGGCCGGTTCTGTCATGGTGGATAAAGAGGCTTTGCTGGATTGGGACCCGGATGTGATCGTTGTGGACCAGGGCGGCATCGCTTCCGTTTTGGAGGATGTTGAGAAGAACCCTGTCTTTTATCAATCGCTGACGGCGGTGCAAAACGGCCAGGTTTATGGACAGCTTCCTTACAACTATTACAGCACAAACCTTGATACCGCGATGGCAAATGCCTACTATCTGGGATCGCTCCTCTACCCGGAGGCCTTCGCAGATATTGACCCGGTGGCGAAAGCGGATGAAATCTATACGGCAATGGTGGGTATCGCCGTTTATGACCAGATGGCTGCCGATTTTGGCGGCTATGGTCCAATCACGTTCACGTTTCCCGAATAACGGGTAATGTGAAAACAAAAAACTCCCGAGCTTTTACAGGTTCGGGAGTTTTAGTTTTTAAAATCTGTTCTTTAGGGGATGGTCAAATCCATCAAGAGGATATAGCCGATGGCGGAAGCGTTTTCCGCCTTATATTCCACCAGGACACATTCCCGGTTGAATTCATCAAAGACCCGTTCAGGAATGGCGATCTGGGTCACCACAGCGCCTTCAGGGATCCTGCTCTTGGCAAAATAGCCCTCATAACATCCCTCACGAACCCAGACCGTGCGGAGCAGCGTGCCGGTGATCACCGGGGTGCTGGTCGGAGTGAAGTTGGGCGTGGCCGTATAATCCGGGGTTGGTGTGGGCGTGATTGTGGGGGTTGGTGTGATGGTGGGCGTTTGTGTAATGGTTGGCGTCATGGTGGGAGAGGGCGTGAGCGCCAGTTGGCGGTTACGCACTGCCGTGGCAATCCCGCGGCCGCCGAAGAACAATGCCAGAATGACCAGGATGGCAGCCACACCACCGCCGCCATAAAGCGTGACGTAATACCAGCGCAGCCGCCGCTTGAGTTCGAGTACTTCCGGGTCACGGGGGAACCGGGCGCGGACTTCTTTGCTGATCAGGTAGGCATTGCGCGGGAAGAAACGGCTTTCCGTGCCCAATGCCTGCACAGCCCGTTTGAGGCTTTCTTCCAAATTACCCACGAGGTGTTGAGATTCCTGCGCCTCGGCCTGGAGCGCCTTGCCCTGCGGGTTATCCGGTGTGAGGATTTGCAGTGTGGCCAGGGCTTCCACGGCTTCATCGTAGGAGGATTTGGCTGTTTTCAGTGTGGTGGCGGCATCCCCCTGGCGTTTCAGGCGGTTGACTTTCTCCAACAGAGAAGCGGTCACCGCGGGGAGGATGATGTCCATCCGGTTTCGCAGACGGGAGATCTGAGGGATCTCGCCATACTTGACCGACAGCCGGTCAATCTTGGTGCGGGCCTCAGCCAGCTTATCGGGGGGAATGTTACCGCTGAGGTTCATTACATCGGCAATTTCGTCCAGAGTGGAGATATCGTTGCGGATTTCAGCGGCTTTGTCCACATATTCGGGCAGGGCCACGGCACTGGCCGCAGTCTGGACTTTGGCAAGCCCGCCCTGCAGGTCACCCTGCCGGAGCAGGGCCAGGCCCTCTTCAAAGACATCATGGGCTTGCATCTGGTTTTCAAGGTCCTGCCGCAGATCTTCACCCTCGCGCCAGCGGTTGATGCCGACTTCCTGGAGGCTGGCAAAGGCCTCATCGAGGTAGTCCAGGGCAGTCTGATAGCGGAACACACGAGCGGCGGATTGCGCTTTACCATAAGCCTTACCGGCTTCCGGCGGCAGGGCCACCGAAGGGATGTTCCCGGTCCGCAGGAATTCTTCCGCTTCATCGCGGTGTTCCTTGGCGCGTGACCAGCCGGGCTCCACCTGGAGCACATTCTCATAGAGCGGAATGGCTTTTTGGTAATTTCCGGCGTAAAAAGCCTCTTCGGCCGAGTCCATAATGGCTTCCGCTTCAGGATCATGGCTGGAACTCAGGAATTTACGCAGCGGGTCGTAAGTGTCATCTTCACCAAATTGGGGCGAAACATTCACCTGTCCCGGCGGCTGCTCGTTGGGTGGGCTTTGAGGCTGGGCGGGTTGATTGTTCTGTTCCTGATACTGCATTTCAGCCAGCCGGCGGGACCGTTCCCGGCGTACCTCACGCAGAAGGCGGTTGGCATGTTCAAGTTCGGTGAAATCAACGGGTTCGGCAATGCGTTCGGTGGCGAGCGCTTCAAGGAAAGCACTCAGCGCGTTTTCAACTTCCACCAATTCCTGCTCTGATGGATGGGGTTGATCCAGAACTGCCTTGGCCCGGAGGATAAGGTCTTTCAGCATAAGGTTCCTTTCACCGCAAAGCTAACTTTGTGATTGACGTTGATTATACAGGGATTGCAGGTCTTCCGCCAATGCGGCGGGAGTCTGATATTTCCCCTGAATGGCATCGCTTAGGACATTGAGCTCGTCTTCCGTCAGGCGTTTCTGGTCGTCATAGGTCCAGATCGGCTCATATTTTTCCGGCGCATTTTGGATATCTTCCGGCCGGTTGGGGCCGACCTTGACGGAGCCGGGTGCCTGGCGGCCGGCCAGGAGGTGATGCAGGGCGCGGGCGCTGAATTGCAGGACATCAAAGGCATAGACTTCCGCCGAATTGTCGTTGGTGATCAGGCGGCCGATGTTCCAATCCAGGGCAAAGACCTGCTTGCGGGGTTCGTTCCAATAGTAGTGCAGGACTTTGTGGTCGAGGTAAATAATCTTGTTTTCGTGAGCGGCTTCCATAATGCCGCAGATCTGGATGGCGGCCTGCAGCGCTTCGGCCACTGGATAGGATCGGTGGAATTCACCGCGGGTGTAGCCCGCATCGGCACGCATATAGAGGTTATCCTCCCAGCGGCGGGGCAGGATCATTGCGGCCAGCCAGCCTTCTTCGGTACGATCTTCCAGTTCTCCAAGGACGGCTTCGCTTTCCTCTGACCCATAGAGGTCGAAGGTGCCCGTCAGGTTGGCAGCCGAGGCGGCTTGCTGGAGGGAGGTTGTCATAGGCGCAATCTCATCCGGCCAATGGAATTCGGTGGGCTTGAGAAAGCCCATGCCCAGCATTGGGGTGATGCCGGGGACGTCTTTTAGCCTGTCCAGGATTTGGATTTCGGTCCTGAACAAGGGCAGGGCATATTGGGTTTTATCCGGCCGCATGATCTTGATGGCCGGGGAATTCGCATAGTCACCGGATAGAGGTGCATAGGTCAGACTGAACACGCGCGCTGATGATCCTACGGCTTCCGGGACGGCAAAATCCCGCAGACCGGCGGAAAGCCAGGTGTCCAGAGGGTCGGTAAACTGCATTTTTTCATTGGGTCCAACGGAGATTGTTTCCATGGTTTCTCTTTCAAGTCTTTGTTGGTTTATAGCTCAAGACCAAGCGTTGATTGTACCAGCCAGGCATAGAGAGGGTGATGCCGGTCCATCTCAAGGATGGCATTTCTTTGTTCACCGAGGGAGGGCAGGCTGGCGACGTTTTGGAAAGTGGCATGCCAAGCGGGGAAGCGGCGATCTGCTTCCTCGCTGACCAAAATGGCTTCTATTGCTGCGAGGTGATCAAGCAGACTCATGCCTGCCTGGAGCTGGCGGGTATAGGGCAGGGCATCTTGATTTTCAAGGTTGGCATCGCTCATTCTGGCCTGGCGACTGTGCTGGGCCAGTTTCAGGAAGATGTCGGAAATCGAACGGACCTTTTTGAGGTGAGCGTGATAAAACAATCGGAGCGTCTCATCGGATGAACGGTCCATTTCAGCGCGCCAGATGTGAAATTCATTCTGAAGCCTGTCACAGGTGGATTCCAGAACCTCGAGAAAGGCAATATGAGGACTGGAAGTATAGACCTGGTTCCATTTTTGTGACAATTCACCAAGGCTTTTCAGCACGGTTAAGAGATGGGGATCGCCCTCAGGACAGTCGGTCATTTCCAGCGTGCGGATGGCCTCCAGACAGGGCTGGATTTGCCCGGCCCACTGCTGGGTGGCTTGCTGGGCGTGTTTAAGAATTCGCCAACCGGCGAAAGACTCACCTTCCAGAAGGGCCAGTGCTTGTTCAAGATCCTGGGCTTCCAGCGCTTCCCGCCACGCGATCAGGGTTTGAAGGACGGTACAGCTTTCTTCCAAAGCCTGCCGTCCGGCTGCCTGGCATTCGCCTTTTAGCTCATCCGGGTCCAGATTGAGATGGAAGATCTTCTGGAAGCCATCTGAAAGCTGCAAGCAGGGGTAGTAAAAGGCGGGGGCAATCGTTCGAACACTTTCCAGACCGGTGTCCAGATCGGACCAGGTCTTCAGATGCTGGCTGAAATGGGTCAGCACCCGGTTAATGGTTTCATCGTCCGGCGCGGCCAGTTTGGCCTCCGTGTCGTGAATGGTCTCAAAGCCCAACAGCCAGGGGCACCAGGTCTGGATGCCAACCTGGAGGTCGGCGAGGTAGTCCCCCGCCTGGATCTGCGCCAGCATGACCAGCAAGGCCTGAAGCCAGGTCGGATTACCCAGCAGGTGTTCCAGTTGGGGGCGGTCGTCTATCAATTGCTGGATGAATTGCGCCGATTCACTGCGTTTTGTCGGGCCGGAGGCGAGTTTCGCCAGCCAGCTTTGGAAGGATCGGACGGCTTCCGCCAGGGAAAGGATTCCCCAGCGATCCGGGTCCCAGGCAATTACGAGCCGTAAGGCTTGTGGCAGGGTTTCCCAATCCATGTTAACCCAGGATTGCAGGAGCGTGCGGATGGCATCTTCACCGGCCGCGAAGCCGGACTTCAGCTCCGAACGTAAGCGGCGGGGCAGGTCGGCCCTGGTGCAGGCTATGTCCAGCAGTGTGTAATCCAGCGGACTGTCCTGCAGGTCGGCGCCTTTTGACCGCCAGTGGGTGATGAGCGCCCGTAATTCGGCGATCTCCACCGGGTCAGCCGAAGGGCCGGCCTGGATCCAATCCAGAAGAGTCTGGCAGACCTGACGGGGCAGGGGTGTGGCTGCGGCGAGGGCTTTTTGCCGGATGACCGGGACAAGCTGGTCCCACCAGCTAATCGGCTCGTTTGCCTTGGCGATCTCAGCCAGATGCCAGAGGGTCCGGTTCCAGTTTTCGTGAAGCGTAGCCGTGACCAGCGCTGCCAATTGCGGTTGGGCGAGGATTTCCGGGTTGCGGAAGTATTCACGCAGCAGGTGCCAGGCCAGGTTCAGGTTTTCACTAAATAGTTCCCAGATGATGGTTGTCGCCCGGACGGCCGATTGCTTATCATCAACGGACAAGGCGGATTCGACCAGCGCCTGACCATAAGAGAGCACTTGGGCGCTTTCCCAGGGTGCACCGATCTGCAGGAGGTTCTTTTGATAGGTCTGGATTTTCTGCAGTCCTTCCAGAGAGGGATCACTGTTCAGGACAACCCTGATCAGGGCTTGATATTCCATTACTCGCAGGGCGATGACCTCATGCTGGTAGGCAATTCGTCGGGCCAGGACGGAGATGCGCGGCAGGTCCAGTTCCGCACCCTGAAATTCAGACCATCCCAGGTCTTCGTAGAGTTCGGGGGCGGATTGCTGGAGGAATATGCCAAGGGTGTCCACCAACTGGCGATAGTCTTCCCACCGAGGCAAGGATGGTCGCTTCCCGTCGGTTTGATCCAAAAATTGAGCATTGCCCCAGTCAATTACGGCCACATCACCTGAGGCATTGTCCCAGTAGATATGTTCGAGTTTAACATCATTCCAGAGCACGCCGGAGCGATGTGCCCGGGCAAAGAGGTCAAAAAGGGAATCCAGTACCGTGAGGATCACCCGACGGGGGAAGGGCGTGCCCTCCTGACGGGTGCGCACCAGCATGGCTGCCATGTCCTCACCGGGCGCGGTCTCGCTGACGATGAAGAAGTTGGCGGTTCCCCGGGTAAATTCAGGGGCCTGATCGAGGATTTGGGGGGGATGTGCTTTGCAGGCCGGCAGGCCTTCCAGTTGCGCCAGGGCCAGCCCTTCCTGAGCGATCTGCCCGGCCTGACGCTGGATGGTGCCGCCTGTGGCTATCCGGGAGGGTTTCTTCAGCACGCCGCTCAGCTCTGGCCGGTCAACGCAAACCACAGCATACACCTCACCGGCATCCCCGCTGCCGATGGGTGAGTCGCCCAGTTTCCATTGATAGGTATTGCCCTGAACTGTTCTCGCCAAAACAACTCCATTTCCAGTGGCCAATATCGGCCTAATTTTACCCAGCCAGGATTAAAATTTGAGGGTGTTGGCCCTTAGAATTTTAACCTAATACGCCAGTATAGTATTAAAACACAACATCGAACACCAACCTGTCAGGCCGGCGTAGTTAGGGCAGGTTGGGAGCTAAAACTCAGACACTCTTCGGGGTTCTACTTCCAGGATAAAAGCAATAAAAAGGATAATGCCAAAGATTGGATGATTTTACCCCATTTTAGCTAAAGTATTGCAAGGCTTTCCGCAGGCGTTCTTCGACATCCGGGTTTTCTTCCCGGCCGATGGATTGGAGCGCAGCCTGGGCTTCCACAACTGAATAACCCAGCGCTGTGAGGGCTTCCAGCACCTCGGTATCCACATCATCCAACCGGTAAGCGGCTTCGAGCGGTTCCAGCGGCTGGATTTTGCCCTGCAGATCGAGGATGATCTTTTGGGCGGTCTTTTTACCGATGCCGGACACCCGGGCGAAAATTTCGGGTTGGTCAGCCGTAATGGCTCTGCGGACGGATTCGGGCGTCAGGGTGGAGAGCGCTGCCAGGCCGGTCTTCGGCCCGATCCCCGCTACGCCGATCAGATGGATGAAGAGGTCCCGCTCTTCCGGTGTGGCGAAGCCATAGAGCGCGAGCTGGTCTTCTCGAACCACCAGATAGGTGTGGAAGGTTTGTGGTTTCCCCAGATGGGATTCCAGACAGGTGTTTTCGGTTACATTGACCAGCAAGCCCAAACCGCTCAGGTTAACAACTAACTGACCATCCAGGATTTGACTGATTTCTCCGCTGACTGTTGCAATCATGGTTCTATTTTAACCGGATTTTCGGGATTGGTTGTAGATTTCATATAGCATCACCGCCGTGGCAACGGCCAGGTTCAGCGAGTCGCTGCGGCCGGCCATTGGGATGCGGGCCAGGTGATCACAGGCAGCCATCATCTCATCTGGCAGGCCATGCCGCTCTGAGCCCATCAACAGGATCAGGGGGCGGCGGTAATGGATTTGCTGGTAGTCGGTTGCGCCGTGATCAGAGGCGCCTAACAGGAGGGCTTTTTCCTGCTTTTGCCAGGGTCGGAAGTCGTTCCAGGCAGCACTGGCAAGGGCCAGGGAGAAGATCGCGCCCATGCTGGCTTTGACGGCCGAAGGGTCATAGGGATCAGTGGAATGCTCCAGCAGGATAATGCCCCGTGCGCCGACCGCATCCGCCGTGCGCATGATTGTGCCAAGGTTTCCGGGGTCCGCCACGGCATCCAGCGCGACCCAGAGGTCATCGGCGGCAAGCTGAATCGCTGCCAGGTCCTGCCAGGATTGTCTCACGATCGCGCCTATCCCCTGTGGGCCTTGTTTGTGGGCCAGTTTTTCATAGATCTCGGCACTGACCTCAATCTTTTCCACATCCGCAAGGTTGGGGTCCGCGAGCAAGGAACGGCCGAATTCACTGATCAACAGGTCCGGGGCCACGACCAGGGCTTTGATGGGCGCCCGGGTCTGGACAGCCTCGCCCACGGTCCGCAGACCCTCGATGAAGAATGTGCCGCTTTGCTGGCGGTATTTCTTCTGTTCGAGCTTTCGCAGAGCTTTTATGGTTGGGTTGGTAAAACTGGTAATCATAGGTGGTCGGGGATTCCTTACCCGAGAAGCAGGGAGGACTGGTGGTGGACATGGCAGATGGCGACAGCCAGTGCATCAGCGGCGTCATCCGGTCTGGGGAGTTCCGACAGGTTCAGCAGGGATTGGACCATCCGCTGCACCTGGGACTTGCCGGCGCTGCCATACCCGCAGACGGTCTGCTTGATCTCGTTGGGCGTGTATTCGGTGATCGGCAGCCCGGCCTGGGCCAGC
>Ga0272443_10006996_pt1 | contig 10944 bp, 14 predicted proteins | sample SSMAcet12_FD_193581 | JGI IMG/M metagenome (GOLD analysis project Ga0272443, IMG submission 193581) | Marine sediment archaeal communities from Little Sippewissett salt marsh, Falmouth, MA, United States - SSM-Acet-12 | ecosystem: Environmental > Aquatic > Marine > Wetlands > Sediment ... | reverse complement strand
CTGAATCCTGGTGGCACCTTGACGGGAGGATTCACCACGCTGGGATCGCGCGCCGCCTTGTCCAGGAAGCCCTTCACAGACTTGGGGGCATGCCTGGCAGGAAACGCGTTAGTGACTGGATTCTGCAAAAGCTGTCTAAACAGTACTTTGAGTATTGTCATTCGCGGACTCACACAATCATGAAATCGGCCCAGACGAGCAGCAGTCCGACCAGGCTGACCATTGTCATAATCAATAGGTAGAGAATGCTCGCCTGGTCCACCTTGAGTCGGGCCATCGATGCACGGATGACTGCAACGGCGACGAACATCACTGCGAGCACCTTCACCAGGAAGAACACGCCATCGACCAGAGCGACTGGCATGGCCCCTGTGATACCAAGAGCACCTGCTATGCCGTAGGGGAAGAACAGGGCCACGACGAGGGACAGGACAGCGAACCCCCTTATCGCGTTGCCAATGTAGAAGAGGGCGAGGTTCCTGCCTGAGTACTCGACGACGATACCGCCAGCGAGTTCCGTCTCAGCCTCTGCAACGTCGAACGGCACGCGGCCAAGTTCACCGGGCGTGACGATGATAAGCGAGAACAGGAGCAGAAGTGCGCCCACGAAACCCAGGGGGCCCACAAGGTCCCAGATCGGGTACTGTGCCATCGTGGCGAGCGAGAACGCGTTGATGTCGGTCACCTGCATGATGCGCCACGCAAGGCTGACAACAACAACGGACAGTGGGAACTCGTAGCCAATCATGATGACGACTTCCCTCTGTGCGCCGATGGACGCGTAGGGGGAACTCGAAGCAAAACCACCGGCCACCAGGGCCAGCGACGGGATGGTCAGCATGTAGATGATGAGAATGGCGTCACCGGAACCCTCGAAAAGGGCGGGCTGGCCAAATAGAGGGATGTAGAGCAGGAGTGCGGCCGAACCCATCACGCACATGACGGGACTGAATTGGAACAACCAGCGCAGCGCGCCACCAGGGATGATGCTCTCCTTCATGAGGAGCTTGCTCACATCGAGATAGGGCTGCACGATCGGGGGGCCGATTCTGCCCTGCATGCGCGCAACAATCTTGCGGTCGATACCCAGGTACAGGAGGCCGACAACGGCTCCTAGCACCGCTACGACGATGGGGCCCGCGAAGAGTATGGCCGCGCTAGGCGGATTACTTGCCAGCCAGTTCAGCGTTCAACCTCCTGGTTTTCTCTAGAGACATGGCGTGCATCTGCTCGCCATCGATGAAGGACACCGAATTGTCAGTCTTGTTAGTGACAACGGCGCGGTTTGAACAGGACATGCACGGGTCAATGGACGCGAATGCTATCGGCACGTCAGCAATCTGCTGGCCCTTCAACATTGTGGGAACCACTTGCAGGTTCGCGTACGTTGGGGCGCGGACCTTCCACGCCCGAAGCGTCTCTTCACCTGCAATCATGCGCACGTAGTGGATGTTCTCGCCCCTCGGAGCCTCAACCCTGGCGACACCCTCTCCTTCGGCCTTCTTGAGTACAGCGAGGAGCTTGGCTATCTTGGGCTCGGTGATGATGGGCCCCTCAGGCATCGCCTCAAGGGCTTTCTCGATGAGTTCGATGGACTGCTTCACTTCGAGCAGCCTGACGATAATGCGGTCGTATGTGTCGCCGACCACGGTGGCAGTCACGATGTCCGGCGTGATTGCCGTCACTCCCAGGTCTGCGTACGCAGCATAGGGGTGGTCTTGTCTGACGTCAGTGGGAACGCCACTTGCCCTGGCAGTCGGTCCCGCGGCACACAGCTTGAGAGCGTCCTCGGTGCTGAGCACACCTGAGTAGCGACAGCGGGCCTTGATAGTAGGGTCGTCAAGGAAGAGGTGCTTCAGCTCATCGAAGGCTTCCTTGTACACATTGAGCGAGGCCCTGATGACCGGAAGCTGGTCAGGAGTGATGTCTCTTCTCACGCCGCCAATCTGATACATGGCCTTCGAATTGCGGTTGCCGGTGAGAACCTCTGTCAGGTCCATCACCTTCTCACGGATCTTCCATACGTAGAAGAAAAGAGATTCGAACCCGATTTCGTGTCCTGCAACACCCGCCCACAACAGGTGGGAGTGCATACGTTCAACCTCGGCAACGATGGTGCGGATGTAGTCTGCCCGTACTGGCACCTCGATGCCTGCAGCCATCTCAACCGCAAGGACGAAGGCGAACGGGTGGCATGCAGAGCAGATACCGCAGATGCGTTCAGCGAGGTAAATGGTCTGGACCGGGTTGTTCCGGTTCATACCTATCCACTCGATGCCACGGTGCACCTGCCCAGCGGCGACGTCTACATCGAGGATTTCCTCGCCGTCGACCTCAAGGTCGAGCCGGATGGGCTCGTGTAGAGCCGGATGGACCGGCCCGATAGGCAGCATGTAGCTGGTCTTGTGTACTGTGTCACTCATATTGGATTCCCTGCTTCCCGGGCATTACCTTCAGCATCTTATCCGGGCCTGTTTCATCGCGTCGCCAGGGGTAGATGCCCTCAGGGAAGTCTTCGGGGATAAACAGCCGGCGGTCATCCGGTATGCCGACCACCTTCACTCCCATCATTTCCTGGGCCTCGCGCTCGGCGAAGATCGCTCCCGGAATGATGTCGGTAATCGTGGGAATGGACAGGTCGGTCTTGGGAAGGGTGATGCGCAACACCAGCGCGATTGCCTTTCTCAGTTCACCTGTATAGAGAGAGAAGTGATAGAGCAGGTCAACTGTGTCGTCAAGGTCGACCTCGGAAATGACGGAGAAGTGCGGCCTGTCCTGCAACTGGCAGGTGTGGTAGATGGCTGGCCGGAAACCGTCGCGCTCAATGTCGAGCCAGAGAGATGTGTAGACGTGCTTGTTCAGCCCGACCTCTCTCTCGTAGATATGGCTATTCAACAGAGCTCCATCGAGTGCTCTCTCGAAACTCTGTATCACCGCCTTGGGTTCTAGTACATTCATGTCAGGCAGTCCTCTCGGGTGCTACGCCTTCCAGTTTCAACCACGCCTTTATGACACCATCGATGATGGCCTCGGGGCGTGGAGGACATCCGTGCACGTAGACGTCAACCGGGATGATCTGGTCGACCGGGCCCACGAGGTTGTATGACTCGTGGAAGACGTCACCCTCGGTGCCGCAGTTGCCAACTACCATCACAACCTTGGGGTCAGGAGTCTGCGCATAGATGCGCCTCAGTCGCGGTTCCATCTGCCGGGTCACGGGGCCCGTAACCAGCAGTACGTCGGCATGACGTGGCGACCCAACCAGCTTGATGCCGAACCGCTCCAGGTCATAGCGGGGAGTCAGTGAGGCAACAATCTCGATGTCGCACCCGTTACACGAGCCGGTGTTGAGGTGGTATACCCACAAGGCTCGTTTGAATTGGCTTATTCCCATTCTATGTCTCCGCGGCTAGAACAATCCTGCCGCAAACAATGCAACTCCAACCAGGGCCACAAGGCCAAACATCCAGATGAGATAGTCATTCACTATTCCGGTATGCGCACGAACCACTGGTTCGTAGTATCGCTTCATAGCTTCAAAGAAGCCCCAGTACATGTTGTGAGCGCGCACGTGGCGCATTCCCGCCTCGGGCTCATCCTCACCTGAGAGGAATATCTTCGTCTGCTCCGTGCCCTCTTTGTATCCGCCCTCGCCCCTGTTTCTGTAGATGTAGGCGAGAATTGTCACGATGACGAACGCGATGACGACGACAAGAGGTGCCCAGAAGCTGAGGATTGGTGCGCTCATACGCTACGCTCCCCCCATGACTGCGCCGATGTAGCCCGTCTGGTTCAGCAGCGCGTCGGCCGCAGGATAGACGATGGTGTCGACCACGAACTGTGGGAACAGACTGAACAGTACCGTAGCAGCGGCGAGAATGCCCATGCCTATCTTCATCGATAGAGGCACTCCGCCAACCTCGGCGTACTCAGGCTGCTCGGGACCGGTGAATGCCGCCTGGAACACCTTGGTGAACGAGGCCAGGGTCATAATCGAAACAACCAGCGCAATGATGGTCAGCATCGGATTCAGCTGGAAAGACGACTCGTAAATCATCAGCTTGGATGCGAAACCGTTGAACGGCGGCACGCCGGAAATGGCCAGCGCTCCGATGATGAAGAAGGCGCATGTCCATTTCATGTTGCGGCCCATGCCGCCCATCTTGTTGAGGTCGCGAGTACCAAGCTGCAGGAAAAGGGCTTCACCCGTGAGAAGGAGAAGGCCCTTGAAGAATGCATTGTTGATGACGTGGAAGATGCCTCCGGCAATCGCTTCTCGCCCATAGGCGGCCACGGCCTGAGGGTCGCCAAGGACGGCAAGGCCAACGCCCACGCCGAGGAGCATGTAGCCCTCCTGCGAGATGGCGTGATAGGTCATGAGACGTTTCACGTCAGTCTGGCGCAGCGCCATTGTGACGCCGACGAACATGCTGAGCAATCCAGCGATGATGACAACCCATCCTATGAGGGACAGGCTGAGTTTCAGTCCGTAGATAGAGAATACAACGCGGAACAGTGCCGCAAGGCAGGTGAGTGACGCGCCGTAGATGATGGGGCTCGTGCCACCGGCGGCAGGCGTGTAGGTGTCGGGCACCCACCAGTGCGATGGCACAGCGCCGCTCTTGGTCAACAGCGCAACCACCAGCAGTGCGAGCGCAATCTTGTCGATTACCGTGTACTGCATCGCGTCGGCGATTGCTGCCATGTTCAGCAGGTTGTACTGCCCGTAGAACATGCCGATGGAGATGAGGACGAGCAGTGCCGCCACCGTGGAGACGATGACGTACTTGAATCCACCTTCAACTGCATCGACGAACCGCGTCCTGAAGCCTGCCAGCGCCGCTCCGGATATCGACAGAATCTCGAGGAATACAAACAGGTTGAACAGGTCGCCCGTGTACTGTATGCCGACCATGCTTGCTGCGAGAAGCAGTAGTAGCGTGTAGAAGCGGTCCTGCCCGGTCTCAAGCTTCATGCAGGAGATGGAGTAGATGGCCCCGGCAAGTGCGACCGTGGCTCCCATCAGTCCCATGAAGGCGCCAAGTCCGTCTACTTCAAGGATTATGCGAACGGGCACCATGTGGGTCTCGGGTATGGCAAGTGATGGCGCCGTGGCGCCCAGTGTGTATATCTGGATGCCATTCGCGTAGACATCCCTGGCCACGATGATGACCAGCATCTGCACGATGGCCAGGGCGACGATAACGAACGTGTTTCGTACGCGCGGACCTATTCGCCCCACAAGGGGGGTAAGGAACGCAGCCAGCAAAGGCACTGCGATAGCCAATATTGGGGAGTGGGTTGTCAATGCCTCCAAGTCGCCTACCCCTTCACCCTTCGTGATTTCCTGGCGTCAGTCTCGCCAGTATGGCGGTAGATGAGCACAATGAACGTGAGCATGAGCGCGGTAGTCGCAACTCCAATCACGATGCTAGTCAGTGTGAGTGCCTGCGGCACAGGAAGAACCATGTGCGTGCCTGTGGCGTTGGTGAAAATCGGAGCGATGCCTTCGTTTCTGTAGCCAAGAGAAACGAGGAACAGGTTGACCGCAGACTCGAATATCGTAATCCCCATCACTATCTTGATGAGGTTGCGTTGCGCAAGCATGATGTACAGGCCTACGCAGGCAAGCGCGGCAACGCCTATGAACGGAGCGTTCGTCACTATTGCACTCATTCTCCGTCCCTCGTCTTGTTCGATGCAATCGCCATAACCACCATCACCGCAGTGAGACCTGCAACTACGTTCAGCGCTACACCGGTGTTCATAATCGGTATGACACCACCGGTCCAGATGTCCTCATGTGCCGGGCCAAATTCCGGAACGTGTCCGAAGATTGCCGATCCTACGAACAGGTTGTAGAAGAATGTGGTCGCAATCCCGGCGAAGCCTGCGCCAATGAACACCAGGGCGCCACTGGCCGATATGGCCGTCAGGTCGGGTATTCTCATGTAGTCCTTCACTCGGCCGGAGCCGAATGCCACCAGCAACAATGCGGCTGCCGAGGCGAATACGGCTCCGCCCTGGAAGCCTCCGCCTGAAGTGACGTGGCCGTGCATGATGACGTACAGGCCGAAAACCATGATGGCTGGCGTAACGAGCCGGGTAATGGTGCGAACAATCTTCGACATCATTCCGACGCCTCGTCCTTGCGCTTCCTGAGAAGCATCACTACAGCAGTGACTGCGGTGAACAGCACGGTAGCTTCGCCGAGTGTGTCGTAACCTCTCCAGTCGAAGACGACTGCGGAGACCGCGTTGTTGGCGCCGGTTACCTGCTGTGTGTTCTCGATGATGTAGTCATCCATGATTGAGACCGGCTCGCCGAACGGCCGCATCATGAGGGCGACAGTAAACAGCATCACCCCGACGATGACCATGGTCAATCCGATGACTACCTTCCTTACCATGTTGTCTCTACGTCCTCTTCGTCGCTCGAATAGCGAACACGAAGATAGCTGTCGTTATGGCTGCACCAATTCCGGCTTCCGCGATGGCAACATCGGGAGCGGAAAGGAGAAAGAACTCAAGAGACAGGAGGAGACTGAGAGCCGCGAGCATGATGACTGCGGTGATGAGGTCGCTGGAGCGCGCCACCAGTACGGCGCACACCACTACCAGGAAAGGAACCACCGCTCGCAGAATCTCAAGCTCAGTCATTGATCTCTGCGTCCTCCAGGTCGTCTACTACCGCCTGTGCCGGCTTGATTCCGCTGCGGTATCCCGCTCGCGCAATCGCATGTGCACCGGTGGGATTGGTAACCAGCAGTGCCAGAAGGGCAATCGCCGAGTGCGTCACCATCACTGACTCGGAAGCGTCCCATCCACCGTGTATCCAGCGCGCGCCGAACTGCAGAAGTACTGCACCAATAAGGAAGATCGAGCCGAATGTAGTGCACTTGGTCCCCGCGTGAAGCCTCGTGAAGTAGTCCGGGAACCTGAGCAGTCCGATGCCTGCCATCAGGTTGAAGAACAACCCTATGCCAATCAATACGTACGTAACCGTATTCAGCATTAGAACTTGCCCTTTTCCATGTACTTGGCGATGAACATCGTAGTCACAAACGAAAGCAGCGCGTACACGATGGCAACATCGACGTAGATGGCCTCGTGGAAAGCCGCTCCGAGAACGACCATGGTTACCACTATGATGGTGTTGATGGTGTCCAGACCGACGATTCTGTCTGGTGTCGTGGGGCCGAGCGCGACCCTGACCAGCGCAATCACGATGCAGACGCCGAGAAACACAACTGCAGGAAGCCAGTTCATTCGGCTATCCTCCTGGCCCACTTGGGGAATCCGCCGCACACTGGTTCACAGTCTCGCGGCATCTTCTCGAGCTGCTTCTCATCCACATTGATCCAGTGGATGTAGAGGTCGTTGCTCTTGTCATCGACTTCCACGGTCAGCGTGCCGGGAGTCAGAGTAATGGAGTTAGCAAGCAGGGTGACGCTTGCATCGTTCTTGAGCTTTGGTGCGATCCGGACGATACCGGGCTTGATCTTGCCCGTGATGACCCTGTAGACAACGTCGAAGTTGGCGATGGTCATTGCCCAAAGGAAGGGGCCAAAGAAGTAGATAATGAATAGGAACCATCTCCTGGGGCTGAGCATGCGCTCCCAGTTCTCGCCGATGAGGTTACGGGTCAGGATAGCCACAAGGAGAGCGAAGATGACACCGACTACTATCTCGATGCCGTTCCAGATGGCAACCGCGCCAGTAGCGGTGGTGAGCACGAGATAGAGGATGAAGCTCAGAAGTGCGGTTGCTGCAAAACGTGCCATTAGGTTCGAACTTCTCCTATGGATGGGAATTGCGCAGCGAAGGGGTACAGTTGTCCCCTAGCCTCTTCTCTAGTCACGCACCCGGCCCTCCTCCGGGTAGGTTGTGCTTTCTGCACCACAGACTATACCTGATGCGCCCAGGGTTAAACTGCCGAAGTATACAAGCCTAAAGTGTGTTTTGCAAAGCCCCCTGCGGCAAAAGTGGACCGGGGGGAGTACTTGACCTTAGAATCGTGCATCAATACCATTGTGCAATTCCCGCACGGAACACTCGTCCCGCACGGAACAAATGCAAGGAGGGCGCATGTCTAATCTTCGCATCACTGACATCGAAGCCATCATGTGCGGACCGCTTCCCTTTACGAAGGTCTACACAAACGAGGGCATCACCGGCCTTGGTGAGAACGTGGTGAACCATCCTGCCACGCTCAAGGGCCAGGTGGAACTGCTGAAGGGGATCCTTGTTGGCGAGGACCCGTTCAATATCGAGAAGCTCTGGATCAAGATGGTCCAGCAGACGTCCTTTGCGTACATGAGTTCGCTCATCAGCGCAGTTGACGTTGCTCTCTACGACATCAAGGGCAAAGCGCTTGGTGTGCCTGTGTATGACCTCCTCGGAGGACTCTATCGCAGGAACATCCGTCTTTATCCCCATCTGAAGGGAACATGGAACTCGTTCCCTGATCCCAAACAGGCCGACCTGTTCTCCGAGCCTTGGGGCGTGGTTGAGTACACCCCCGAGCAGATCGGACAACACGCGAAAGCCCTGGCAGATGAGGGCTACACTGCGATCAAGTTCGACCCCTTCAGGCCGGGTGTCGATGGATACCATGGCTACCGCCCCTACGAGATTGACGCCGTTGTCGAGTTGGTCGGCGCGGTGAGAGCCGCAGTTGGGCCCACCGTCGATCTTATGGTCGAGTGCCACGGCAAGTTCAATGCCGGTACCGCCATCAAGATAGGCAAGAAGCTCGAACAATTTGACCTCTTCTGGTATGAGGAGCCCGTGCCGGTTGGCATGGTCACCTCGATGAAGCGCGTCGTCGATGCTGTGAATATACCGGTCGCCTCTTGCGAACGATTGAACAGCAAGCTCGACCTCAAGGAGTACCTTGAGAAGGGCGCGGTCGACGTTGTGATGTTCGACGTCGGCAAGGTTGGTGGCCTGACCGAGGCAATGAAGATCTGCGCGCTCTGTGAGACGTACCAGGTCAAGGCTGCACCTCACAACCCGTTTGGCCCGGTTGCCGCCATCGCGAATGCGCACCTGTCCGCAGCGGTGCATCCATTCCTTATCCAGGAACACGAACAGATGGCGCCGTGGGCGGTGACGCCTGTACTGAAGATCGCTGACGGCTATATGGAAGTGTCCGACAGGCCGGGTCTTGGCATCGAGCTGAACGATGAGGCCATCGCGGAAGCGAATGCGAAGGTCTCGGCCGGCGAGTACAAGCCTTTCAGCAACGCACGAGATCTGGACTTCGGGAAGTTCGTTCCCGTCCTGTAGGGTGAATGGCAGTTCGCTGATACAGGAATGGGTAGGGACTTGCAGTGCAGTATTTCAGGAGGCTGACGTAGAGACATAGATCACTGTTGGCTGCTCGGTCGACATCAACATAAAGCCCCAAAAACTGGTTCCCAAAAAAGGAGAGGAGGACTCAGTGAAACGAAGTTTTGCGCTACTACTGGTTACCCTGCTAGCTATCGGCGGTTTCGCTCTTGCTGGCTGTGCGCCTGAGAGCACTCAGCCTGCAGACGAAGGCAGCACCGTCGCTCCGGCAGATGATGACGGTGAGGATGAAGCCGCTCCCGCGGCGCCCGCCGGTGAGGTCATCAAGTGGCAGTTCCAGGGACATCCCCCGGTATCTGACTACTACTTCACGGCTGTTCAGGGCATCGCCGACCACATCACCACGATGAGCGGTGGCCGACTTGAAGTCGAGGCGTTCGCTGGTGGCTCTATCGTTCCCGCAACCGAAGAGCTTGATGGCGTGCATCAGGGCGTTCTGAACATGGGTTCGGCATGTCCCATGTACAACGTCAACAAATTCCCCCAGGCACCTCTGTTTGACATGGTGTCCGGCGGTATGACTGCTCTTCAGATGACCCTCTGGCACACTCGCGGCAATGGCGATGAGCTGGCTGCGAAGCTCTGGGAAGACAAGATGAACGTGAAGTACATCGGCGTTCAGGGCTTCATGCCTGCTGAGGTGTGGTGCCACAGCAACAAGAAGATTGAGACCGCTGATGATTTCGATGGCCTCAAGATGCGATGCGCCGGCGACGGCGGTGAGATTCTGGCCAGCATGGGCGTCGCCACCGTTTACTTCCCCGGCGCCGAGATTTACGAGTCGGCTCAGCGCGGCGTTATCGATGCGTTCGAGTACGCCTCACCTTACCTCAACTGGGGCATGGGCTTCCACGAGGTTACCGACTACCTGTACATGTCTCCTTCCCGCGCTCCCACGGATGTTGCCCACGTCTGGGTCAACCGCGACGATTGGGAGGCCCTGAGCCCCGACCTTCAGGCTATCGTTCAGGACGCGGTCACCGCAGTCGGTATCGACTACCTCGCTGACATGTATGTCAAGAACGACGAGGCTCTGGTCGAGTACTACAACTACGGCACCAACGTGCTGGAGATGCCCGTGGCCGTCGAGACAGCCTACCTTGACGCAGCACAGGACTTCTACGATGCCAAGGCAGCTGCAGACCCGCTCTACAAGGAAATCCTCGATGCCCACTGGGCCTTCAAGGATCTCTGTGAGCGCGCCGGCATCAAGTAGCACGATGCTGGTTTCAACGTAATCGCTGTAAGGCGCTCCCGCCCCGGATTGTCCTGGGCGGGAGCGCAGTCATGAGAGGACAATGAGGACATTTCTGAAGACCGCAGACGCTATCAGTAAGTGGTCCGGTCTGATATGCAGATGGGGTTGTCTGGTGCTGGTCGCGGCACTCTGCTATGAGGTAACTGCCCGCTACATTTTCGATAATCCGACCATCTGGGCACATGAGCTGTCCATGATGCTTGGCGTGTTCATCGTGACCATCGGGTGGTCATACGTTCATTCGAAGCGTGGTCATGTACGTGTAGACGTGTTCTACGCGCGCATGTCGCCGAAAGGCAGGGCCATTATCGATGTGTGCTGTTTCCTGGTGTT
>Ga0272443_10006993_pt1 | contig 10946 bp, 7 predicted proteins | sample SSMAcet12_FD_193581 | JGI IMG/M metagenome (GOLD analysis project Ga0272443, IMG submission 193581) | Marine sediment archaeal communities from Little Sippewissett salt marsh, Falmouth, MA, United States - SSM-Acet-12 | ecosystem: Environmental > Aquatic > Marine > Wetlands > Sediment ... | reverse complement strand
GGATTCGCGCCCGCTCATCCCCAATCCGAACCGCTCCTTTGTGGGCAGCATCCTGACCACATCCCGCCGCACGCTGACCTTCGCCAACGGCCTTTACCTGCTCGATCCCATGGCGGAGATGGTGGAGTCGATTAAAGCGGCCGGCTGCCGCGAGGTGGGCATTCTGTTGGAGGGCAACAGTGTGGAATATCCGCTCTGGGTCCTGCTGGACGCACAGGAGGAAGGCGTTCACATCGAGTGGATTGTGGCTGGTACACCGTCGGCGCAGTTAGAGGATCCCGCTTTTGAACCCTGCGCCGTCATTTGCGAGAACTGCCCGCAGGAATGGTCTACGATTCGCGGGTTGCCGCTAGTATATCGACAATCAGTTTTTTCGCTCTATCATCGTTGCGTTGGCTCATCGCCATAGGATCATTTATCATATGCAGAGGTCAAAAAAACTGACGTTGATGATTGACCACTGCATCACCAAAGGGTATGTATGATATCGGTTCAGAAGCACTTTGTCCCATCTTGGAGAAGACGACTAGCTACATTCGCGTTCATCTTCATTGCTGTGTTGATATGGCGATATTTTCATCTCTTTGACTTTGGGCTTTATGAAGATGATTTCACACGCATACCTCGCGCGATGTCTATGTCATATGGTGAGTTATGGAATACAATTCTGCGATTGTTCCGCATTCTTGGTGGGCAAGGAAGACCATTTCATGACGTTCTTATTTACCTGTTTGCCGGAACGATCGGAAGGTGGTTTGGGCTTTGGAGCCTATACTTGCTAGGAGCGTTCTTTTTCTCAGTGAATATTGCACTTTTATATGAATTATTGATGAAAGTATCATCAAAATCACTAGCCATCATTGCATGCCTAGCTTTTCTTCTATTCCCGGCAGATACAACCCAGATATATCTAACACATTCCCTGGGTGTTCAACCAGCATTGACGGCGATCCTTCTTGCATATCATCTCTCGTTGCGCGGACAACATGCCTGGGCTTATCTTGCCGCTTTCTTCTCTCTCTTTTGCTATGAGACCATCTTCCTCTTGTTTTTAGCAGCACCGTTGATGGTAAGGGGCATAAAGCGAAATTCAATTCGACCATTCCTCAGGCATTTGGTGATCATACTCGCATTGTTGGTCAGTGCAGTGTTGCTGCGTCTTTGGATTGGGGAATCGAGGGCTCTTTCCATTGACTTTCAGACGATAATCACCACTCCTTTTCTTCATATGGTACAAGGGCCTTTTGTTAGTATGGGGGCGTATTTTTTGAGACCGTATCAGGTATTGACAGGTGGAAGATGGGATCTTGTGCTCATAGCAATCGGGAGTGTGTTCATCCTAGCTGGATTGAGTTGGTATTTTCTGCGAGATTTGTGTAGACGGAAACCTGCTGTTTTGCAGGATCATGATGGGGGGACTTTCAATCTCGGTGGGATCAGAATTAAGCTTTCCTCGGTGCAATGGCACTATTTTCAATACATGCTTATCGGATCTTTCTTGCTACTTGTTGCGTACCCATTGACATTTACCGTGCGTGCATATGCAATTACCGGCCGTGATACACGCGTGCATCTCGCAGCGGCATTTGGCGCTGCGATCCTCTTTGCTTCTGTTGTGTGCTTTAGTTTGACTGTCGTTCGACGTTCTGCTTTTCGTTATGTTACTTCCTCCATTGTTGTGTTGGTCCTGGCCATGAATGGCTCGTTTGCTTATAAAATTCAGCTGGATTACCAACGGAGTTGGGAGGAACAACAGGAGTTCTGGTCGTATTTAACACGCTCATGCTCTGATGTGGATGAAGGTACCATTCTGTTACTTGAACCAGCTGCATCAGATGAAAAACGACAAATAAGTTCAAATTCGTGGAACCTCCCGCGTATTCTAGAGCAACTATTTCAATTTCCTGACAGTTGGCAGGATCTACCGCGAGTCTATCTCCTTGCTGATTCATGGTATGAATCTATTCTTGATTCCAACGGCGACTTTGTCCTGAGTGGCACCACGACATTGGCGCCACCCTCTCTTTATCGAACTGTTGACCCCGGGAATGTCATTCTTCTTCGCGACTCGGGGGACTCCTATGAGAGAATATTTGTGGTGGAGATTCATGGAGAAGAGGTGGGATTGAAGGTACGGGGGGAAGACAACCTCCGTGAGATGCAGAGACAACCATTATATGAAGCCTTGATCGGGGATGTGTAGGATCAAGCATTAAAGGTCCTGCTTCCTGAATCGGTATGGTGAGTAATGAAGAAGAATTCTCTTTTTAATTGGTTCTTCAAGCAGCCTGTAATCATGCAGTTTTTTCTGTGGTCGCCATTTCTACTTGCGGTGATTTTCATGTTGCCCAGGTTACTTTCGCCACAGTTCGGCCTCTTAGATGATGGCTTGATGTTGCAGACGACTGCAAAAATGGCTCAGGGAAATTGGCAAATGTGGGACATTCAACGGGCTGGCAGATTTCGCCCAATATATTGGCTTTATTTGACAGGGGTATCAATTCTTGGAGGCATGAAGCCACTCGACTTTTTCCTCGCGAATACGATCGTTCTTCTGCTTATCCTTTTTCTGACACGGATCATATTGACAAAATTGGGATGCACACAATGGATGGTCTGGGTGTCACTCGTCCTTTTTCTTACCTCCATTCCTGTAATAGAAAATTTCTTTACCCTGTCTAAAGGCGAACCATTACAACTTCTCTTTTCATTACTCGCCGTTGCCATAGTCTTGGATTTGGACGGAAGGAAAAAACATCCTGGACGGACTCTACGCATTGGAGCCGCTGCGATTTTTTCAGCTTTCTCCATCGCAACCAAAGAAACAGGATTGGTTCAATTACTGATCGCAATTGCCTGGTATGTTCTGGATCTTTTTGCATCTCGAAGGGGTCGAGCTGTGCTTGAACAAAGCTGGCTTAAATCCTATGTGATGGCTGTTTTCTTCGGAACTGTCTTCTACTCCATTGCAAATCTGTGGATGGTCGGTAGCTCACAATTTTCGAGTGGATATTCCAGTACGTTCACATCCATCCAGCTATCTGGGATCGTTCATAATGCAATCAGGTGGACAGGTTGGATCCTTCAGGATTTCCCATACCTTTTTCCGATCATAGTAGGGTTTGCTGTCTCATATTATCGTGGTCATCGGCTTCCACATGTGCTGATGGGAGCTAGTGTTTGGATGTGCGGATGGATTGCGGTTCTTCTCCCATGGAAGTTCGCCAGAAGCTATTATCTTTTACCTTTCGCACTCGGTGTGGCAGTCTTCAGCGGCTGGGTCCTAACTGCTGAGCTAGGAAATCAATGGTACCGACAAGGCCTAGGAAGGATTCTGAAAGTCTTGATCATGGCAAGTTTCCTTCTCCTTGTCACCATAACATTAATCAACGGCTACTCGGATGCCCGTATTCAACTGCTTGTCGATCGGCAAAATCGCGCTATTCTCGATACTGTAGCAGAGGAGCTAGGACAGGACAGCAGGCTCTACGTCAACATTCAAGACCGCAACGAGCTAGTAGATGAGATTGCGACACAGCTTGTTGTGGTATATGGAAGAGAGGATATTCTCTTTAATCATATTCAGGGAGATTCCCATGTGTCACACGATGATCGGGCGGGCACCTTCATCATGGTTCCTATCGTTCAAAATCAACCGATGCTAACCGTTCGCATGGGTGTCCTGGAGATGTATGTGGATCGTTGGAATGAAGATCTATCACAAATGGTCGATCAGATTGCGGATCAAGAGCTTGCATTCCATGCAGGATCAATTATTCTCAATCGCCTTGAGATCCCTCGAATTCTATGTCGCTGGACGCCGACGCTGACATATTGTGATAACACTGCACCCCTTATCGATCGCAGGACTTTTCAATATGGTTGGCGGTTGCTTGCCGTTGAGTGAGGCAAGATTTCAAGGCATCGAGTGACTTATACTTATTCGCACGAATGGGGAGTGATACATGAAAGAGAATTCGTTGAGCTATGACGAAAAACTTGATATTGTTATCCCCATTTACAACGAAGAAGAGAGCATAGAATTGTTCCACGCATCATTGGTCAACGTCATCGCTTCGTTGCCGTTGAGTGTTCGGGTGCTCTATGTGGACGACGGTTCGAAGGATTTGACAGCGGAAAAAGTGCGTGCGTTTATGAATGCAGAGGTTCGTGTTGAGCTCATTCAATTAAGTCGTAATTTTGGCCATCAGGCTGCGCTTACCGCCGGCCTCGACTACGCCAGCGGCGATTGGGTCTTAAGTATGGATGGAGATGGACAGCATCCCCCTGAGATGATTCCAGAGATGTTGAAGCTTGGAAAGTCGGGTTATGACCTGGTTCTTACACAGCGTATTGAGTCCGATCAGGCGACCGGGTTTAAACATAGAACGTCTTCCCTTTTTTATCGCTTGATTAATCGCCTTGCTGAGACACCGGTTGTACCGGGTTCGGCAGATTTTCGCCTTATGAATCGTAAGACTTTGAATGCGTTGCGGTCAATGCCGGAATACCATCGCTTTCTTCGAGGGATGGTTGCATGGCTAGGTTTCCGATCGTTGATACTCCCATTTGAGCCAGCTGAACGTTTGCGCGGGGCGTCCAAGTACTCGCTGCGGAAGATGGTCAAGCTGGCGATGGACGCAACGTTCTCCTTCTCGCTCACACCACTGTATGCAAGTCTGGTGCTTGGATGTGGTTTTCTGTTACTCGCTTTGGTGGAAGTTGTGTACGTCCTAAGTTTCTGGCTGCGCGGCGCGCAATCTAGTCTCGAGCCCGGCTGGAGTTCATTGATGTTCATGCTTCTTATGGTGGGTGGAACGCTTCTGGTCATGCTGGGGGTTACGGGTATTTATGTCGGCTATATTTTACAAGAGGTGAAAAAGCGCCCGGTGTATATCATTGGTGAGATCTACTCACATCAGAAAGATAGCAAGAGCGATCGTAGGTTGAAGGAGTGAGACATTGTAATCATCTGCCTTGAGATGTGTGCTTCTCATCACCGGGCTGAGCGCCAGTGGGACCAAAAGCGTGCTCACCCGCCTTCTGTCGGTCCAGGATCTTGATCCATCGGTTTTCATCTCCAAGGCATGGTTTACTATTTCGACCATATTGTGGGTGAGGAAGAGGAGAATTCATTCCCCGGACTTGACTCAGCGCATCCCTCGGCAATGATCGGATCGGAAAGGAACCAAGGATGCTTCTTCAAAGGAATAGCAGAATGGTATGGAAAGAGCCTTTATGTCCTCGAACGTTCACGGATAAATCCATAAAACTTTGTAATGCGGAATTAGCTTGGGCAAACCGTGAAGACGTCAATTGGAGTGAGTGATGAGGATCGTACACATCATTACCGGGCTACGATCTGAAGGAACGCAAAATGTCCTCTTTCGTCTCCTTCGTGCGCAAGATTCATCACGCTGGAACAACATCGTCATTTCGCTGACAGAGAAGGGAGTTATTGGGGCAAAGCTTGAGGAACAGGGCATCGAGGTGCATTCCCTGGGTATGAGACCAGGGAATCTTTCCGTACGAAGGTTTCAGAAGCTTGTGGGATTGCTTCGAAGCAAAGAGCCGGATATCGTTCAGACGTGGCTGTACCACGCAAATTTAGTTGGGGGGATCGCTGCGAAACTCGCTGGCGCTGGGCCGGTTATTTGGAACTTGCGCCACTCTGAACTCGATCCCGGCATAGATAAAGCAAGCACAATTGCCATTGCCCGTGTTAGCCGTCTTCTATCTTCGATACTTCCTGCGAAGATCATCTGCTGTTCAAAAGCCACGTACGAGACTCACAGCGACTTGGGATATGCTCCAAGCCGAATGGTCGTCATCCCGAATGGATTTGATATTGAAGGATTTCAACATGTTCCAGGTTCATCTCATGCGCTTCGAACGACATTGGGGATCCCTATGGAGCACAAATTGATCGGCATGGCGGCTCGCTTCCATCCGCAGAAGGATCATCAAACGTTCGTTCTGGCGGCGAGGAATCTGATTAACAGACATCCAGATGTAGACTTCGTTTTTTGTGGTCAAGATATGGATAGCGCCAATGCTGCATTGGTTTCGATGATTAATGCCGTTGGACTGCGAGAGCATTTCCACCTGATGGGATTGCAAACTGACATGCCAAAGATGTATTCGGCCTGGGATGTGTCCACGTTGAGTTCCTCTGGAGAGGGTTTTCCCAATGTGGTTGCAGAGAGCATGGCGTGTGGCGCGCTCATGGTAACAACAGATGTGGGTGACGCCGCAGAGATTGTTGGGTCAACAGGATGGGTCGTACCCCCGGGAGATGCTGAAGCTCTTGTAGGGGCTTGGTTGGAGGCACTTGCCATGGGAGTTTCAGACAAAGCTGAACGAATACGACATGCGCGGGAGCGGATACAGACCAAGTACTCCCTGCATTTGATGGTGCAACGCTACGAGGCGCTGTATGAGGAAGCGCTAAGCGCCTAGGGCTGCAATACAGACGTGACCATTCTGCTCTCCTGCAAGGATTGCTCGTTCGACTCTCCAGGGACGACGTACCACATGAAGGGTATTGGAATCGGTTGGATTTAGGTACAATAGGTTTTCTTCTACCAACAACCATCATCCAACTGTGAGGATTTCATGAAAGCATTGATTACAGGCGGGGCGGGTTTTATCGGCTCACATCTTGCAGAAGCCTTATTGGACAAGGATTACGCTGTCTCGTTGATTGATAATCTGTCCACTGGGTCGATTGAGAATATCGATCACTTGCGAGGGCGTGAGCGTTTCCATTACACAATCGATACAGTTTTCAACCGTCCTTTGATGGCTGAGATGGTCGATCGAGCTGATGTGATCTTCCATCTCGCTGCGGCGGTGGGTGTACGCTTGATTGTCGAGGATCCAGTACAGACGATTAATTCCAATATCAAGGCGACTGAAATCATCCTTGATCTGGCATCGAAAAAGAAGAAGCGGGTGCTGATTACGTCGACCTCTGAAGTGTATGGGAAGCAGGAGCATGTACCGTTCTCAGAGGAAGATGATCTCGTACTGGGACCAACGTCCCGATCACGCTGGGCTTATGCCGCCTCGAAAATCATCGATGAGTTCCTGGCGAAGGCTTACCACAAACAGCACGACCTGCCCGTGACCTTGGTCCGGCTCTTCAACACGATTGGCCCTCGCCAAACAGGGCAATACGGCATGGTCGTTCCACGTTTCGTTCAGCAAGCGCTGCAAGGCGAGCCAATCACGGTGTATGGGGATGGGCAGCAGCGACGATCCTTTACGTGGGTGGACGACGCGGTCGCTGCGATGATCGAACTTGTTCACATAAAGGACGCTGAAGGGCTTGTCGTCAATGTAGGACACAACGATGACATTTCGATCTACGACCTCGCAAAGCTTATCAAGGAGCGGACGAAGAGTTCCTCAGAGATCAAGCTCATTCCCTACGAAGACGCATACGGTGAGGGCTTTGAGGATATGCAGCGTCGGATGCCCGATCTGTCTCGCATTGAAGGCTTGATTGGCTATCAGCCCAGCAAGACACTTCCCCAGATGCTCGAAATGATCATAGAATTCGAGCGCAAGAAACTGGAAGCATGATCGCAGATATGCTGCGGTTCGTTGCCCCATCGCCTGTTCCGTGCGTTGAATAGCGCGAGCCATAACCATGAACCTCTTTCTGATCACAGGCATTTTCCCGCCGGATATCGGGGGTCCGGCGACATATGTTCCTGGCATCGCGCAGGAGCTGGTATCACGCGGACATGAGGTCACGGTTCTGACTCTGTCTGAATCGGTCCTTCATGAGGATTCCTATCCATACAAAGTGGTGCGGATCCGACGGAGCATTTCCCGCGGGTTGCGTTGGCTCCTCACCATCTATCGCATGATTCAACTTGGGAGACACGCCGATGTTTTCTATGTGAACGGGTTGGCGATGGAAGCCGTGCTTGCCGCGTGGCTTCTCAAGAAGCCGTGCGTGATGAAGGTGGTGGGGGATAAAGCCTGGGAAATCGCTTATCGAAAGCAGTGGACAGAGGATGCCTTCGCACAATTCCAACAGCGACCACAGTCATGGCGGGTGAATGTCCTCAAGGCATTGCGTTCCTTCTGGATTAGCCGTATGGATGCGGTGATAACCCCGAGTCGTTTCCTTGCAGCGTGGGTGGAAACGATGGTTGATCCGTCTATGCCCGTGTCAGTCATCTACAACGCGTACAAACCACCAACGTTTCCTGGCAAGCGTTCCATTATCGATCGAGGGCAGGAAACCCAATTGATTACGGTCGCGAGGCTCGTACGATTAAAGAATATCGAAGGGATCTTTGCTGCCATACAAACGATCGAGCATGCTCGTCTTGTGATTGTCGGTGACGGACCCCATCGCAGCCATCTCGAAGCGCATGCGGAAGCCCTGGGGGTGTTCAATCGCGTCAGGTTTACAGGCGCCTTATCGCATGATGAGACAATGGCTCAAATTGCACAATCGGGGATATTTATCCTCAACTACGTCCATGAAGGACTGCCGCATATCCTCCTGGAAGCGATGTCGCTGCGGGTTCCTGTGATCGCAACTCGTGTGGGTGGAACACCTGAGCTGGTTGAGGATGGTGTGAATGGTTTGCTTGTTGAGTCCAATGATTCGAATGGGCTTCATAACGCGATTGTGCGCTTGCTTGATGATCCCGCTCTGCGACAATCGCTCATCCAGCAAGCGGATCAGGTGATTGGAGAGCGTTTCAGCCATAAAGGGATGGTTGAGGCTACCGAGCGGGTTTTCGTAGAAGCCGCGCACGTGGATCATCCAGGATCAGCTCGATGATGATAAACCGTTTGGCAGGCGTGTTGAGGACATTGTGGGAGAAGGTGCTGGAGAGCACATTCGTTCGCCATGTTGGCATGCTGACGGTTTCCAATATCGCTGGTACGGTGCTCATCATCCTGCAGGGAGTGATTGTCGCGAGGATTCTCGGACCGACTGAGTATGGCGTTGCCGGCTTGATTCTCAGCTACCCGAGTCTCTTCATAAATGTCCTCAGTGTAGGATCTTCCGAGGTGACATTGACATACCTTGGAACCTATTCTTCTGAGGCCGATGACGAGAAAGCTGTGAGTTTGATCAAACTGGGCTACCTGCTGGACATGCTGGTGGCGGTTTGCACGATACTGCTTGTTGGTGCGAGCGCGGGGTGGGCAGGTAGAAACGTCGTCAAAGCGGAGGGGACGACATGGTTGATCGTTCTCGTTGCGCTCTCCTTGCTCCCTGCTTCGGTTGTAAACACCTCCCGGGCTGTTCTATGCTTCCTGGAGCGCTTCCGGACCATTGCCGCCATCCAATTCCTGGTGACCTTGGTGCGCTCAATAGCCATTATCGTGTTCGTGCTCCTGGGGAATGGTGTGATGGGTGTGATTCTTGGTCACATCCTGGGTACATTGACCCAGGTGGTATTGTATAGTGTTTTTGGGCTGCGGTGGATCCGAACACATTGGAAGGGGAGCGTCCTTCGGGTTCGAATCGATTCTCTTCGGGATGATGCAGGCTCCCTGCGCCAGTTCATTCTCTTCAACAGCGCCTCAACAGTTGTGACCTCGCTTGTTAAGCAAATGGATATTCCGCTGTTAGGGTTTTTCCGCAATCCAACGGAAGTCGGCTACTACCGATTGGCACGATCCATCGCCAGCATGGTGGGCTATCTGGTGGATCCGCTTGTCTCGGTCGCCTTCCCGCGCATTTCAAAACTGTTCAGCGAGAAGGGTATCGGGGGCTTGAAGCAGCTCATCAGGCGCTATACCACACAGGTCAGTATTGCCCTCTCCACGGGGGCTGTCGTGATTCTTCCAGCCGTCCCATGGTTGATCAGGGTAATTTATGGGGAGGCGTTTTTACCAAGCGCTTTTCCAGCAATATCTCTGCTGGTACAGAGTATTATTTGGCTTTTCTTCTTCTGGTTGCGGCCAGTTTATTTGTGTATTGGACGCATTCGCCATTGGACTTACGGACTCATGCTCTCTTCGTTAGGTATTATTGTTCTTGATATCCTGCTGGTCCCAACAGGAGGATATCGTATGATGGCAATAATCCACGCGATAGGTGGAGTATTATTGCAAACAACAATGGTTACAAAGCTACTTATGTCACAGGAGTGGCGCATGGAATAGTTGATGGTGTCATACAGGTTTTACTTTGGAAATCAGCAACATTTGATCTGATGGGAATTTATATGACTCGGATATTCAACGGAATCCTGTGCGGATTTGACATATGAAAAATTAGAAGCAATGGAATGATTATCGATATTTCTGAGGATTATTATTGGAAGTTCCCATAAATGAAGCTTGAAGAAGAAAACCGCTAGCAGTCCTAGACGTAGACTTAATTTGGGCTGGGAAAACTATCGAAATAGTCTTTTAGTATAGTTGCAAGGTCAGGGTATCCTTGCGGAAGATGTGACAAACCAACGAGAGCAGCAACCTTTGTCTATCAATACCACTTTACTTTGCCAATGAAACTTCTGGAGCATCTTTGCGAATATGCAGTGGAAAGCCTTCCGGACATGATCCGCATTCTGCTGAATGAGCCAATGAGGCTTCAAGGATGCCAGTTGTTTCTTGTCTAACCTCAAGGTCTAAGACTCGTATTTCTAGCTATGCATGTATTGGATTATGCTCGGATCTATTGTGAAATCTAATAATTGAGCACTAATGCTTTGATGGGAAGAATCAGTGTTTTTCGATATATGGCAACCAGAATGTGGCTAACGAAGCAAGGAGATCCATGATCAAAGTGGAAATAAAAGCCATCTTGAGGCGCTTCGGGAAAGAACTCAGAGCTGTGGATGCGCCCATGCGTTCCTTTTCACGCGGCGTGGAGGTGCTGAAGCGCTACATTGACCCCGCAGTGATCCTGGACATCGGGGTTGCGCAGGGAACGCCCGATCTCTATGTGCATTTTCCATCTC
>Ga0272443_10006992_pt1 | contig 10947 bp, 12 predicted proteins | sample SSMAcet12_FD_193581 | JGI IMG/M metagenome (GOLD analysis project Ga0272443, IMG submission 193581) | Marine sediment archaeal communities from Little Sippewissett salt marsh, Falmouth, MA, United States - SSM-Acet-12 | ecosystem: Environmental > Aquatic > Marine > Wetlands > Sediment ... | reverse complement strand
TTCGCGCCATATCCGGAAAAACCGGACGGCACTTCTTATCTTACACCTGATGAATAATAAAAACTGGCAACACATCAACGCATGGCAGAAAACAAAAGAGTTAAACTGCCGTATTAGTCAAAAATAAGACAGTATAGAAGATATTACCTGTCACCATTGGAAATAAAACGATAAAATACACATTCAGATCTTTAACCGGCATGCACACCGGGAAAAACCCTGACTTAACCCTCAGACATCATAGCCAACTGACTGAAACTCTGCAACATTGTTAAATTCATCAAAAATACCCCTCACCGTCCACCTGTGCCATGCCTGATCTCCCGAAGGCATCCTGACCGGATTTTTGACTGTTAAAACCGGATTATCAGGGTTAATTCCGGACAGCACACCAATAACCTTCCCCAGGTAATCCTTGGGTATATCCGGACTCAGCACCGAACCTTCAGAATCTTTCATAGCAAATGCATGGCAGTAGGCATTATTTGCATAAGTTATAATCTTCTCCGGGGTGTACCTGACAATATATCCATCAAAATCCTCAGTAACTGCCCGGTAGAGTTCCTCAATTCTGTCCAGTCTCTTCCGGCAGTCGTAATTTTCTGTGACATCCTCAAATATCAGTGTCACACCGGATGTTCCATTCTGAAGAACGGTTTTTACTGCCTTTAGATTGAATATTAACTCCTTATCACCTTTCATAACCGAAATTATCTCAGACAGTTCATCTCTGCCCGAATAATTCTCAATACGCCGGAGCAGATCCTGACTGATTAAATGAAAAATCAGATCAGAGAGTGTTTTGCCGGAAATTTCAGAAAGTTCACACTCTTCAAAGGCAAGAAAATTCCGGTTCGCATACTTCACGCTCATATCGCCATCAATGACAACTATCAGATCACCGGTCAGACTCAGCATATTTTTTATCGGAACATTCCGGGACAGATAATATATTCTCGCAGAGCATACTTTTTTCATCTCAATATCGCCTGTAAGAAGAAGGATCTCCAGATATTTGGAAGCAGTATTCCGGTTGAGTTTTAAATTCCTGGATATCTCAATAGTGCTCAGCCCACGCGGATGGGTTTTAAGAAGACGCTTTATCCTTTCCAGTTCAGACGAATAACCGACCATATGACATTATAATTTATGTACATCCTTAAATTAACGATATGCAGGGCAAATATTTAAGCGGGTTTTATTGTGACATCCAATCCTACCCATGCTCATGGATGAGCCTGATAACCGGGAGATAAATGTTTCCACAGATTTATTTTAATTTACTCAAAATAATGCTGATTAAATAATGTCAGTTCATAACATTATGTCAGGAGAGAAAGATTTTGCAGTATAAGGAATTCATAAACTTCTCAATATATGAATATGACCTGAAAAAATTCGGAGATGACTGGGATAATATCCGGAAATTTATAAAGGAGAACCAACTTGACGGTCTTGAACTGCTTGTAAATTTCGATGAAGTGCCAAAAGAAATACCGGCAGATGTTGCCGGGGCTGTACACCTTCCCTCATTTACCGGCTGGTACAGATTAAAGACCGATAAGAATTTTAAAGTCCCGGATTACTTCAGAGACGGAGGTGAGAGATATTTCTACGGCGGAAGATCATACGACCAGGTGAAAGAAAATTTCATAACCTGCCTGAAGAATGCTTCTGTACTGAACCCGGCATATGGTGTATATCACGGTGGTTATATAGAGTCAGAACAGTCATTCTGCAGAGAAAAGTTCTGTTCTGACAGTGAGATACTTGTGGCTACGGCAGACTTTTTAAACGAAATCGCAGCCTCTTTCCCGGGCGGTGAACCTCCCTTTGATATATTCATTGAAAACCTCTGGTGCCCCGGACTGACATTTCTTGAACCTCACGCAGTGGCAGAATTCTGTGACAGTCTTGAATTTAAGAAGTGGGGGCTTATGCTCGATACCGGACATTTAATGAATGCCTCCAAGTGCTGTTATACTGAAGAGGAGGGAATTGATACTGTACTCACGGTTCTTGACAGGCAGGATAAAAACGTCATTGAAAATATCAGAGGGCTGCATTTCCACTTCAGTGCATCGGCAGAATACCACAACAATATGAAAGAACCTGAAAATTTCAATTATATGAACCAGGATGATAAATTCATGTGTATTATGGAGCATTTCGGAAAGATTGATCATCACAGGCCGTTCTCATCCAAAAGATGCAGCGGGATAATTGATTATGTTAAGCCGGAATACCTGACGCATGAGTTTATCATGCAGACATATGATGAGATAGATTCAGCATTGAAACAGCAGAAAAAAGCAATTGGGAAATTTAAGGAATAAGCTCACTTAAAAACCGCAGCACCCGCATGAAGACAGCCCGGTAATCTTTCTCTCCTCTTTTTTGTAGCAGTCCTCACAGATGACTATTGCTCCGTAAAATTCACGGTGATTTACCCGCAGGTATTTCTCCTTCTCCTCACCACAGATTCTGCATTTGACCATTAAATTATCACTCCTTTTTTTGATTGGATTTCACAGGATAAAATGATATCCGGTCAGACAGACCTTTTTCCGGATGACAGACAAAACCGCAAAGGGTATATTTTGATAACTGCAAAGGCTGTATTATGCAGAGAAAGGACATATACCCAGTTATGATTTCCATAATGCTGATATTACTGCTGGCATTTGCAGGATGCACAACAGCAACAGATGATAGCAGCGGAGATCAGATAACACCGGTAAAATATTATACAGAGGAATATCCGCCGTGGAATTATGAAGAGAACGGTCAGGCAAAAGGAGTATCGGTTGATCTGCTGACTGAAGCTGCACTGCTGTCCGGAATTGTAATTAAAAAAGATGACATCACGGTTATGCCGTGGTCTGAGGCTTACAGTAATGTCCTCAATAATGAAGGTTCTGCTGTCTTTGCAACAGTAAAACTCCCCGAAAGAGAGGATAAATTCAAATGGGCAGGACCGATTGGCACAGAGATAAAATCTGTCTTTTCCAAAAGGGATTCAGGCATAACTATTGAAAATGAAAAGGATTTAAACGGGTATAAAATTGCGGTTGTAAAAGACGATGCAGCTGCGGATGAACTTACCAACGCCGGATATGACAGCAAATCCCTCATAGTCACCAACGATCCGGAGGAGATGGTTATGGCTGTTATGAATAGTGAGGCTGATCTCTTCTGCTACGGGGAGGATGCAGCAAAGTACTATTCCGCAGAGATAACCGGCAGTTATGACTTCTTTGAAACTGTTTACATGCTTGAGGAGTACGGGCTGTACTATGCATTCAGCATAGATACACCGGACGAATACGTAAATAAGATACAGTCCGGAATTGACAGTTTAAAAGAGAAGGAGAGACAGAACGGCCAGACAGGATATGAAAGAATTCTCAGCGAGTACATGCCGGCAAGAGGGCTTTTTGGCTACAGTTACCTGACAGAGGAATTTGCCCCGATGAATTATATCCGGGATGGTGAACTGAGAGGGATATCTGTAGAGCTTCTGGGGATTATTTTTAACCGCCTCGGTGTGGATAAGAGTGCCGCTGATATAGAGGTTATGGACTGGCCGGAAGCCTACCGGAAAACTTTAAACGAAGAGAACAATGTTCTCTTCACAATGGCAAAAACCCCTGAAAGAGAGGATCTCTTCAGGTGGGCCGGTCCGATAATGAGCAATAAAAACGTCCTCTTTGCAAAGAAGAACAGCAATATTGAGATAGACAGTGCTGATGATCTTAAAAATTACAGAATTGGTGCAGTGAAAGATACTGCATCCTTTTCGCTTTTAAAGGAGGCCGGATACCCGGAGGAGAAGATCACAGCGGCAGATTCACCGGAAAGTGCCCTTGATATGCTCGACAGCAGAGATATTGATCTCTGGGCAACAGGCGGTATTGCAGGTGCCTATTACTTCAAAGAGAAGTCAGGAAAACCCGAAAATTACGAAACGGTTTATGAATTTGAACCTTATGAGTTCTATTATGCATTTAACAGGGAAACCCCGGACAAAATTGTTGAGGCATTCCAGAGAACACTTGAAAATGTAATAGCTGACAGAGGAGAGAAAGGTTACAGTGAATATGATGAGATCATCTACAGGTATGCAGGGGCAATGCATACCTCATCACCCTATTCAGAGGATGATATAACTGAACTTGTTAAACTCACATCTGAGGCCATAAAATCAGATGCAAAGGGCACAATAGATGAAATTAATCTTGGTAAAGCACCGTACAGAAGTGAGAAATATCCTGATCTCTATGTATTTGTCTTTTTAAGTGACGGAACCATAGCTGCAAATGCAGAGAGCATTTCTCCGGTGGGGACAAATCTGCTGGATAAAGGGGATATTACCGGAAAAATGTTCAGGAATGATATAATAAAAACCGCAACTGATGACGGTTCAGGATGGACAGATTATATCTATGTAAAACCTGATACAGGCGGGCTTTATTACAAGAAGTCATACTCAGAGTCTGTAACCGGCAGTGACGGAAATACTTACATTGTCGGTGCAGGGATATATACCTGAAAATTTTTTTTCCCCGGCCGGATAGTTTTGTCCGGAAAAATGAAATTATGAGATGGATTTCAGGATTAACGGCTCACCTTCTCTGCATCCTCATCCAGCTTTTTCAGGTTTACCGGATTTTTGTTATCCTTTAGAAGTTTCGCCATCCAGGTGAGGTTATTTACCATGTACCTGACAGTCCGGTTTGTGTAGAGATGCTTATCCCCTCCGGCCTCAATATAACTCGGCCCCGGCCCGGCGTCCCCAACCCAGTAACAGTCTGCATTCGGTGGAATAGTGCAGCCAAGATGGGTCAGATTAAAGAGAGTATTTGCTGCCACATTATGTGCTCCGTCCTCATTTCCGGTGATTATGACCCCGGCCACTTTTCCGTAGAGCGGATACTGCCCGGTGACGGGATCACCGTCAGCATATGAACCGTCAAGCCTCTCCAGCACAAGCTGTGCAACACTTGACCTGACACCAAACCATATGGGTGAACCGATTATAATAATATCGGCCTGTTTAATCTCTTCATAAATTCCGGGCCATTCATCATCCCCGCCCATATCTGATGACGTCCCGAATTTTATATTATAGTCAGTCATCCGGATCACCTCACTTTCGACACCCAGTTCACTGAAGAGCTCAGCTGCCCTGTCAATAAGTGCCCGTGTGTTTGATACCTCAGGCGGATACTTTAAGGTGCAGTTTAGAAATATTGCCTTTAACCCCATAGTTCAGAGATAGATATTACAGGTATTAAATGTTTGCCGGAAATCCGGATTCATCTGTTAAGGCTGAAAAATATCCCGTAAAGGGAAAACTAAAAAAAAATATGATATTTATCCGGTTGAACAGTTCAGATATTTCCGCCGGTAAATCCTGTGGAAGTGCTGCCTTTCTTTTCGACAAATGCACCCTCAATAAATTCCCGGTCAACAAGCGGGGACAACTCACCGGTCTTTGCATAGTGATACAGAAGAGCAACGAGAATGCCCTGAAGTGCGGATACTAATATTGCCGATACTGCAAAGACGAGTATTGTAAGTACAAGCATACCTCCAAAGACAACAGATGACATAAACATCGCTGAGAAGAATGTGCCGACCATGAGCAGGAATGCCGGGATCATCACAATTCCGAATGAAAAGCCGGCGATGACGGTCTCGCCCCAGGTCTGCTTAAAAAGCTGCCAGGATTCTTTAATAGAAGCCACTGCCCCGAGATCTTCAAATATCATAACCGGAATTACAAAGAAGGTTACAAGATTCCAGACAGCTCCGGCAATTCCGATTACAATTTCGGTGAGAAACCTGCCAAGAGGGTTGTCGGATTCACGCAGCAGGCTTAAAATAAGGCCTACTGTTGCCGCAATGAGTGCCCATGTGAATATTGAACCGATTTTTGGCATTGCAGCACTGATTCCGTCTTTGAATGCCGGATCATTGCCCTTTATGACCTCAGTTGCATTGTGCACAATTCCGGCTTTGAAGAATGAAGACACAAATGCCGTTATCAGAAATATTACAAAGAGCAGTATAATCCAGACTGCATAGCCGGCAATGCCCATATTTTCAGGATTTATCCCCGTACCTACAAATATAAAGAGTGTCGGGATAAAAAGCAGCCCTAAAATCAGCAGAATTATAATTCCGGAGATGACCGGATATAATACAAGGCTCTTCTCCCTTGAGAGGATGGCAAATGTCTGCTTAAACAGCTGCCACCCCCTTCCAATCTTTTGAAACATGATTTAACTATACGTCTTCCGGATATTATTTAATTTCGGAAAAACGGCTTTTTTTCTTAACTTTATCAAAACACAGATGAATCCTGGATTCCGGCAGATTATATGGTATCTTCAAAAATGTTATATAGATCTAACAAGTTATATTATTCTAACAAAGTGTTGATTATTTCTAACACAAATGTAAATAAAAGAGGAAAATAAATGGAAATTAACTCAGATAACAGGCGTATTGTTGCTATTACAGGACTGGGTGCTGCGGCACTGATATCATCAGTCATAGCAGTACTTTTAACCGGAGTTGGAATGGATGCTATCCCGGTAATCTTTGTAGTTATTATGGCTATAGTCGCAATTATTGCCCTAAGAACTATGGTGAGCAGGAAAGTAATCTATGTAATGATAATTCTCGGTCTGGCTGTCAGGCTGTTCTTTTATCTTCAGAATTTCAGCCCGCAGATGTAAATATGAAGAGTAAAGAAATAAATTTAATATTCAATAATTCACGTTTTTATGACAAAGCGTTGATGATTTCGGACATAATTTTAAAACAGGTGAAAATAAATGGAAATGAACACAAATAAAAGGCGTATTGTGGTTACGGCAGGACTTGGTGTTGCGGCGGTAGTTATTGCACTAATTGCAGTATTTTTAAGCGGAGCAAGACTCGGTTCTGATGTCATCGGTTTATCGATCGTAATTATTCTGGCAATAATAACAGTTGCAGTTATTAAAACGGTGAACAAAAAGAAGGTTCTGTATGGCTGTCTTATATTAGGTATTGTCATAATGGTGCTTAATGCAGCCCTTGCCCTGACTATAGCATCCGGAGAAAATTCGGGGCTGCATTCTGCAATGGCAGTTATGGGACTGATTATGGTGATTATTGCCGGTGTCAGTCTCAGAAAACCGGCAGATTATAATCTCAGGGATGAGAGATCCCTTAAGATCGGGACATGGGCAATATCATACTCGTGGTACCTGGCATATCTTCTGGTAATTCTTATGTTCTGGCTCTCATTCTTTGAGGTTGTCGCATTATCGGCAGAAATTGTTCTTGGAGTGCTGATGTTTCTTATGCCACTCAGTGCGGCTGCATTTCAGTGGTACTTCTCAAAGAAGGAAGATGTGTATTAATTCTGCCAGTAAATCTTTTTAAAACGGATTTCAGGGCAGATATAAGAAATGAATAAACAAAACAAATAATTATTCCGGGCAAATAAAATATGGATACAAGAATACGTGAATTCCGGGCAAAAAAGAAGATAACTCAGGCTCAGCTTGCAGAAGCGGTAGGTGTCAGAAGGGAGACCATAGTCTTTCTGGAGAAGGGAAAGTACAATCCTTCCCTTAAGCTTGCACATGATGTGGCAGTGGCTCTTAATTCTACTATTGATGAGCTTTTCATCTTTGATGAGTAACCAATTACCAACAAATTATATTTTTTCACACCATAATATGGTTTGAATCAAAAGGTTTTACTTTTTTCTGATACAAGTTTAAAACAATGAAAGATCTGAAATATATCATTTTGATTTTATGCATCATAGCCGCAGTTTTCCTTTTGGCCGTGATTACATTACTGCCTCAGGATAAACCGTGCGAACCATCCGGTTCATGTAATTCATGCTCATCTGACACCGGGATAATGATAGACGGGATCAGCCTTGATACCCTGCTGTCAGGTGATATCAAATTCTTTCGCAATATCGACCCACGTGAATTTGGCAGAGCACTGGATATCAGCATGTACGATATGACAGACGTAAAGGAACAGGCTGATTATACGGACTGTGCAGTATCGGATGATAAGTCCCCGGAAGGATTTGCAGATCTTGCAATGAACCTCGAGACAGAACTTGTACTTGCAATGCAGGAGGCAAACAGGAATACACCCCGATATTCCCCGCCGGAAGGTGCAGTGGGTGCTCTTCCGGAGAGTGTTTCACTCCTTGATAACTTTGCATATGTTCCATCGGAATGGGACCAGACAGGCGGTTCACCTGATCACTGCGGAAACTGCTGGGTATGGGCCGATACCGGTGCTCTTCAGATGGAACTTTTCCGCCAGGAAAATATAAGTGACCGTTTGTCCGTCCAGTATTTCACATCAACATACCATAACGGAACAGGGATCTGGGCCTGCTGCGGCGGGAGTCCGGTATGGTTTGCGGATTTTTACAATATTACGGGAAAAGCTGTTCCCCTGAGCAATAATAATGCATCATTTGCAGACTCTGCAACAATGTGCGAAAACGGAGAATCAACTTCAGTTCCGGCAAATACTATACAGACATCGCCAAATTACCCAATCGAAGAGATGCATGCCGAAATGATATCAACTAATTCTGCCTATGAAGAAGAGGATATATCCAAAGATGATGCAGTCGGCCTGATCAAATCTGCGATAGCCTCCGGGAGTGGTGTCGTCCTGATCTATACACCGGACAACTGGGACCCGTTTATGTTATTCTGGGAGAACGAAAATGAATCAGCCGTATTCAGACCTGAATTAACACCCGGAACAACAGGAAACGATGGTGGCCATGTAATGCTTATTCTCGGATACAACGATACAGTCCCTGAAGATAAATACTGGACAGTGCTCAACAGCTGGGGAGCACCTGACAACAGGCCGAATGCGACTTTCAGGCTTGATATGGATATGGATTACTCAATGCAGAACCCGGACGGAGTGAATTCATTTGAATTCTATGTGCAGAACGTAACCTGGGGCAGTATTTCAGGCAACTGAAGAGACAACACTTCAAACACTCTTCAGCCTGTTTTCAGGACCTAAACCGTATATGAAAACGGTGAACTCTCTCCTGTCACAGGTTGTCAGGCAGAAATAAAAAAGTAAATTAAATTAATTTTTTGCCGGCATCTGCTCCGGGCATGCACTCAAACACTTCAGTGACTTTAATTACAAAGAGACCTTTTGCAGGGAGGTTAGGGTTTCCTTCATGAAACATCTTCTTTGCCTCTTCATAGTCAGCACCTGATGTCAGCATCTCTGCATCGCCTTTGATCTGGTAACATCCCTTAACACCGTCACCGTAGAGATAGATGGATGCCTTTGGGTTCTCTGCAACATTTGCGGCAGTCTTCTGCATGAAATTGTCAAGAATCCAGATAGTCTCAGAATCTTTTAAGTGCAGGGTTGCCATAGGTGCAACATTCGGGACACCATCCTTTGATGCGGTTGAGAGTGGCAGAACTTTTGTATTTTTGAATGCTTCAATCATTTCTTCGCTTAATTTTACCATAATTATCCTCCTTAATACTCAGAGTATTTAGGCGCTTATAAAGTTAAGAATTTGCATTGCTTTTTTTGGTAATTTTGGGTTCTTCAGGAAAATATCTGTCCGGATAAAATTACAGTCCATTCAGCTCCAACCAGAAATAATATTTCACCAGACCACACCAAAATGCTGTAGAAGAGTTCATCTGCTGTTTACATCATAGAAATTATTGAGCATCTCTTCAAGGGAGTCACAATAACCCCATCCAACATTATTCGCCATATCTCTTATTTCTTCAAGCAATGGGAGAAATTCATCTATAACTTCTTCAGGCTGAGAATTAAGCTCATCAATTGCCTTTCCAAACACTGACTCCAGTGAGTAATAGAAGTTTTCATCCATATCTCCATACTCTGAAGTGAACCTCGTACCCATCTCAACATAATAGATCATGAGAGCAATTTCTCCCACCTTATCATTGGTTGCCTTAAAATAGTCAGATATAGCCTTTTTTCCGGCAGAAAGACTTACCGGTTTCTTCCACGGAGGGTCCGGATAAAGTGCATCTGAAACGATTTTGTAATAAGGCTCAAGAGATACTTCACCTACAGGGAACCTGGTGTGAAGAAAGGTCTTATTCGCCTTATTCAGCCTGTAGAGGTCACCGACAAGTTTTATCAGTTCCTTCTTATCCTTCTCTGCAATAATTTTCTTTACATCTGTCCATGTCTCTTTCTTCTTCTCTGCCATAATTAATCCCTGTATTTTAAAAACGGAATTCTTCCTGCTATCAGACACCCAATGTACAAAATTTCCGGGGCTAAAAACCCCATACCTCATCCATATCTTCAATGTCCTCATCGAGATATCTCTTCATCGTTGCTATCCATTCGGGCATCTCCTCTTTAATTGTTGCTTTCAGTTCGGAGAACTCCTCTTTGGTAATCTCACCCTTTTCAAGCATGAACTGATAGAATTTCTTCAGGCTTGCCGCATTCTCTTTTATAGCCGCCGGGCCTGTCCAGCAGCCCTTTCTGATATACCAGTACCCCAGATACATACTGATCTCAGAAACACCCTCACGGGCCTTAAGTTCTTCATTTTCCATCAGATAATCATTTATATAAAATTCAACATTTGAAAGATACTTATCTATAGTTCGTGGACTAAGCCCTTTTTCTGTGAGATATTCCTTATATTCTGCGAGCAGATTTTCGTTATATTCTTCTATATCTTCGCATTCGTCTTCATAATCTTCAGATGCCATGTATAACTCCGTTAAGTAAGGGCGGCTTATGTTCTGCCATCCCTTTAAGTTAAAATCAGTACTTAATATTTGGAGGAACAGAATATAACAGCTTAACCCTGTCATATATCAGAATGGTCACAGATACATAAACATATATGCATATATCAAACAG
>Ga0272443_10006991_pt1 | contig 10949 bp, 6 predicted proteins | sample SSMAcet12_FD_193581 | JGI IMG/M metagenome (GOLD analysis project Ga0272443, IMG submission 193581) | Marine sediment archaeal communities from Little Sippewissett salt marsh, Falmouth, MA, United States - SSM-Acet-12 | ecosystem: Environmental > Aquatic > Marine > Wetlands > Sediment ... | reverse complement strand
CAGCTCACCTGATGCCCGCTCCCCCCGCAGAGCGGCTTCAGCGTCGGCTCCACCGAGCGGCAGCGCTCCATGGCCTCGGGACAGCGGGTATGGAAGCTGCACCCCTTCGGTGCGTCGAGCGGCCCCGGAAGATCCCCCTTCAGGATGATGCGCTCCTTTTTCCGGTTCAGTTCCGGCAGCGGAATCGCCGACATGAGCGCTCTCGTGTAGGGGTGCTTCGGGTTCGCGAACAGTTCTTCCGCATCGGCGATCTCGACGATCTTGCCGAGATACATCACGGCAACCCGGTCGGAGATGTACTCCACGACGGAAAGGTCGTGCGCGATGAACAGGTAGGTCAGGCCGAGATCGCGCTGCAGGTCCTTGAGCAGGTTGATGATCTGGGACTGGATCGAAACGTCGAGCGCCGAGACCGGCTCGTCGCAGATGATCAGTTTCGGTTCGACGGCCAGCGCCCTGGCGATGCCGATTCGCTGCCGCTGCCCTCCGGAAAACTCGTGGGGATAGCGGCTGAAGTACTCCCTGTTCAGGCCGACGATGTCGAGCAGCTCGTAGATCTTCTTTTTCGTCTCCGTGCGCGGCACCACCTTGTGCACCGCCAGCACCTCGCCGAGCATCTGGCCGACCGTCAGTCTGGGGTTGAGCGAGCTGAAGGGGTCCTGGAAGATCATCTGCATCTCGCCCCGCAGCTCGCGGAACTCACGGACGCTCATGCCCTGGATTTCCCTGCCGCCGTACCATATCCGCCCTTTCGGGGTCACGGGCGTGAGGCGCAGGAGCGCCCGGCCGAGCGTGGTCTTGCCGCAGCCGGACTCGCCGACGAGCCCGAGGGTCTCCCCTTTCCTGACCTCGAAGGAAACGCCGTTGACGGCTCTCACAAACCCTTTCTTTCCGGACGAACCGCCTCCCTTGCGGACCGAAAAGGCGACCTCCAGGTCCCGTACCTTCACCAGCGCGCCGTTCGCGCCACCCTGCTTTGCGTTTGTATCCAACTGCTTTGCGTTTCGAGTGTTGCCTGAAGGCGATGCCTTCTGCTCCGCTCAATATAAACGATTTTCCCTTTCCGGCGTTCCATCCTCCCGCGCCTTCTCGCGGCCACACATTCTTCGATCGGAATCTGAGAGCTGGAGATTATTGCGTATACTACACCGTAGACTTCTCCGCAAGGCGTTGCGCCCGGCGGAGAAACCGCGAACCAGCATCGATCAATCACCGGCTGCACGCAGTTCCATGGACGACACCGCCGCCACAGGCACTCTCTACATCGTGGCCACTCCCCTGGGCAATCTCGAGGATATCACCCTGCGCGCGATCAGCACCCTGCGATCGGTCGACACGATCGCCTGCGAGGACACGCGCCGCGCCTCGATCCTCCTGCGACATTACGGAATCGAAGGGAAAAAACTTCTCAGTTACCATGCCTTCAACGAGAACCGGGCGATTCACGGCGTCATGAGGCTGCTGGAAGAGGGGTCGGACGTGGCGGTCATCACCGACGCCGGAACCCCCGCGATCAGCGACCCCGGTTTCGCCATGGTCCGCGCCGCCTTCGAGCTTCCCGCCAGGGTGATTCCCGTGCCGGGACCGAGCGCCGTGACCGCCGCGCTTTCGGCCTGTCCGCTGCCGCTGCACAATTTCTTTTTCGCGGGCTTCCTGCCGCACAAGAAAGGCAGAAAAAGCAAGCTCGGGTACCTCGCATCCATCTCGTGCACCGTGGTATTCTACGAAGCTCCCGGACGGATCGGGCGGCTGCTCGCGGAAATAGACGAGCATTTCCCCGGCGCGGACGTGTTCATCGCGCGGGAGATCACGAAAATGCACGAAGAGTACGTCCGCGGGTCGGCGACGGAACTGCTGGAACACTTTACGGGAAAGAAGACCAGAGGAGAGTTCGTCGTCGTGGTCCACCCGGCGGACGGGAAGCCGGAGAAGGAGAAGGGATAGTTGGCCGTTGGCGATCGGCAAAAAAATTGTCATAACCCTGGAAATTCAGCTTTAAAGGAAAAAGTCAATGCAGATCATCAATGAACCGGCGAAGATGCAGGCCGTCGCGGAAGACCTCCGGCTGCGGCACCAGCTCATCGCGGTCGTCATGACCATGGGAGCCCTGCACGAAGGGCATCTGAGCCTGCTCCGCCTCGCCCGGCAGAAAGCCGGCACGGTCATTCTCACCATCTTCGTCAATCCCCGCCAGTTCGCTCCCGGCGAGGATTTCCACCGCTACCCCAGGCCGTTCGAAAAAGACGCCGCCATGGCCAGGGCGGCCGGCGTGGACTACCTCTTCGCCCCGGAACCGGAAACGATGTATCCCGAAGGCTTCCAGACGCAGGTTTCGACCGGCGGGATAGCGAACCACCTCGAAGGGGCCTCGAGACCGGGGCATTTCGACGGCATGGCGACCGTGGTGCTGAAACTGCTCATGCTGTCGAAACCGCACCTGGCGATTTTCGGGGAAAAGGACGCCCAGCAGCTCGCCGTCATCAGGCGCATGGCGGCTGATTTCAACATCGACACGAAGGTGATCGAGGTCCCTACCGTTCGGGAGGACGACGGCCTGGCGACCAGTTCGCGCAACATCTATCTTTCCGCCGGAGAACGTGAACAGGCGACGGTCCTCTACCGGGGCATGCAGAAGGCGATCGAGTTGGCCGGAAACGGCGAAACCGCTGCGCAAACGCTCGTCGACGCGGCCGAAGAGGTCATCCGCACGGCACAGGACGCCGCGATCGACTACGTGAGCGTCGTCGACGCGGAAACCTTCACCGAAACGGAAAGACTCGAAAGGAACCGGGAGTACCGCATCCTCGTCGCCGTGAGGATCGGCTCGACGAGGCTGATCGACAACTGCCGTTTCAGGGCGGGGCGGGCCGAGAATTAGGCCTGCACTAATACGCAAATTATCGTATATTGAAAGATTGCTTCATTAATACGAAAGGTCTCGCTCCAGGCATCCGCCCGGGGCCGGATCCCGAAGAAAAAACCGTATGATTTTCGTTCACTTACAACCGATGTGCTATCCATGTTTATAACAAAAGAACTTGATCTGGGAAACGGCAAGAAAATCTCCATCGAGACAGGCAGAATGGCCAAACAGGCGGACGGCGCGGCCGTCGTGAGCCTCAACGACACGATGGTCATCGCGACCGTCGTCTCGAGCAAGAACCCGCCTCCTCCCAACCAGAGCTTCTTTCCGCTGCAGGTCGAATACCGCGAGAAATTCTCGGCGGCCGGCAAGTTTCCCGGCGGCTTCTTCAAGCGCGAAGGCAGGCCTTCGGAAAAGGAAATCCTCTCCGCAAGACTTATCGACAGGGCGCTGCGCCCCCTGTTCCCCGACCGTTACTACCATGAAACGCAGGTCATCGTTTCGGTGATCTCCTCGGACCAGGTCAACGACTCCGACGTGCTCGGCGGCCTCGCCGCATCCGCTGCGATCATGGTTTCCGACATTCCCTTCGCCAACTCGATGTCCGAAGTCCGGGTCGGCAGGATAAACGGGGAGTTCATCGTCAACCCGAACATTCACGAACTGTCGAAGAGTGATATCGATATCTGCATCGGCGGCACGGCGAACACCATCTGCATGCTCGAGGGTGAAATGGACGAGATCTCGGAAACCGACATGATCGAAGCCATCAGGTTCGGCCACGAGGCAATCAAGAAACTCTGCGCGCTGCAGGACGAAATCGCCGCCGAAGTCGGCAAGGCCAAGCGGGAGTTCACCGCGCTTGTCGCACCGGCCGACATGCAGGAAAGCATCAGCGCGCTCTGCGAAGAGCCGCTGCGGGAACTCGCCCGCACGGCGCTCGGCAAGGAGGAGCGCGCCGAAAGAACCTCGGAAATCACCCGTTCCGCCTTCGACAAGACCCTGGAGCGCTATAAAAACGAGATCACCGACGAGGTGCTGCGGGCCGATCCGTCCAAAGCGATCTACCTCAACGAGCAGATCATTTCCGAGCATATCCACAAGATCGAGAAACAGGTCATGCGCCACATGATCCTCGACGAAAGCAAGCGCCTCGACGGCAGGCGGCTCGACGAGGTCCGCCCGATCAGCATCGATCTGGGCCTGATTCCGAGAGCCCACGGCTCGTCCCTCTTCACGAGAGGCGAAACCCAGGCGCTCGTGAGCCTGACGCTCGGCACGAAGAAGGACGCCCAGATGATCGATACCCTCACGGAGGATCGCGAAAAACGCTTCATGCTGCATTACAACTTCCCGCCCTTCTCCGTCGGTGAAACCGGCAGGGTCGGCGGCACCAGCCGCAGGGAGATCGGCCACGGCAACCTGGCCGAACGGGCGATCCGCAAAGTGCTTCCCGACGAATCCGATTTCCCGTATACCATCCGTATCGTCTCCGACATACTCGAATCCAACGGCTCGTCCTCCATGGCTTCCGTCTGCGGCGGCACCCTTGCTGCAATGGACGGCGGCGTGCCGATCCGCAAACCGGTGTCGGGCATCGCGATGGGCCTCATTTCCGAAGGAGGCAACTACGCCGTGCTCTCCGACATTCTCGGCAACGAGGATCATCTCGGCGACATGGACTTCAAGGTCGCGGGAACGAAGGACGGCATCACCGCGTGCCAGATGGATATCAAGATCGACGGCCTGGACTACCACATTCTCGAGGACGCGCTCGAACAGGCCCGTCACGGCAGGCTGCACATTCTCGACATCATGACGCAGGCGATCGCCGATCCCAGGGAGGAAATCGGCAAGTACGCCCCCCGTCTGAGCACCATACAGATTCCTGTCGACGCCATCGGGCTGATTATCGGCAAGGGCGGCGAAACCATCCGCAGCATCACGGAAGAAACGGGTGCGGAAATCAACATCGACGACGACGGAACGGTCACCATCGCCTCCCCGAGCGGCGAAGGCGCGAGCGCGGCGATCGAGACCATCAAGACGCTCATCTCGAAACCGGAAGTCGGCACAGTCTACTCCGGCAAGGTGCGCGACGTCCGCGAGGAACTCGGCGCGTTCGTCGAATTCCTGCCGAAAACCGACGGCCTCGTGCACATTTCCGAGATCGCCAGGGAACGCGTGCACAAGGTCAGCGACCACCTGAAACCGGGAGACCGCATCAAGGTGAAGCTCGTCGATATCCGCAAGGATCCCCGCACGGGCAAGACACGCTACGCGCTGTCAATGAAAGCCCTGCTGGACATGCCGGCCGAAGCTTCGGAAAACGGATCGCCCGCCGGCGACGAGCAGCGGTGACGCACCGCGCTGGCTGAACGAAGGATACAAGAAAGCTGTGCACGCCCGGAGGGCTGCACGGCTTTTTTATTGCCCGGCAGGCAATATCCCGGAGCGTTCCTCTTTTCAATTTTGAACGATTTTATTTTCTTAGACCAGACCATTCCGGCAGTTCAACACATTCGTCAAAAGCATGCGTTACGACTTTCAGTCCATCGAGAAAAAATGGCAGCGGTACTGGGACGAACACCAGACCTTCCGCACACAAGAAGCCTCCGGCAAGCCGAAATACTACGTCCTGGACATGTTCCCCTACCCGAGCGGCTCAGGGCTCCATGTGGGCCACCTCGAGGGATATACCGCGACGGACATCGTCGCCAGGTACAAGAGAAGCCGGGGCTGCAACGTGCTGCACCCGATGGGATGGGACGCATTCGGCCTGCCGGCGGAACAGTTCGCCCTGAAAACCGGCACGCACCCGAGGGTGACGACCGGAAAAAACGTGGCCAGCTTTCGCGAGACCCTGAGGAAAATGGGCTTCTCCTACGACTGGAGCCGCGAGATCAACACGACCGACCCGGCCTACTACAGGTGGACCCAGTGGATCTTCCTGCAGATGCTCGAACGGGGGCTCGCCTATACGAGCGAGGTGGACGTGAACTGGTGCGAGGAACTCAGCGTCGTGCTGGCCAACGAGGAGGTTGACGAAAAGATCGCCGACGGCTATACGGTCGTGCGCAAGCCCCTCCGCCAGTGGGTGCTGAAAATAACCGAGTACGCCGAACGCCTTCTGCAGGATCTCGACGGGCTGGACTGGCCTGAAAACGTCAAGCAGATGCAGCGGAACTGGATCGGCCGTTCCGAAGGTGTGGAAATAGATTTCGAACTCCCCTGCCACAGGAAGACCCTCCGGGTGTTCACCACCAGGCCCGACACCCTTTTCGGCTCGACCTACCTGGTCATATCGCCCGAACACCCGATGGCCGAAAAACTGGCCGTCGCGCAGCAGCTTCCCGCGGTAAAGGAATACATCCGCCAGGCGAGCATGAAAACCGATCTCGAACGCACCGGCCTGCAGAAAGAAAAGACCGGCGTGTTCACCGGCTCGTACGCCGTCAATCCGGCGACCGGCCAGCCGCTTCCGGTCTGGATATCCGATTTCGTCCTGACGAGCTATGGCACCGGCGCGATCATGTCGGTCCCCGCCCATGACAGCCGGGACTGGGAATTCGCGAAAAAATTCGACCTGCCGATCGTCGAGGTCATCAAAAGCCCGCACGACGTCCACGAAGAGGTTTTCGAAGGAAAGGACAGCGTCTGCGTCAACTCGTCGAACAGCGAAATCAGCATCGACGGACTGGATTTCAAAACCGCCTTCGGCGCCATGGCGGACTGGCTTGAATCGAAAGGAAAAGGCCGCCGGAAGGTGAACTACAAGCTGCGCGACTGGATATTCAGCCGCCAGCGCTACTGGGGCGAACCCATTCCGGTAAAGCACTACAGCGACGGCTCCGTCAGGCCTGAAACCGATCTGCCGCTCACCCTGCCGGAAGTCGAGGCCTACCAGCCGACCACGACCGGAGAATCCCCGCTGGCGAACATCGACGAGTGGCTCCTCGGCAGCGACGAACACGGCGAGTACCGGCGCGAAACCAATACGATGCCGCAATGGGCGGGAAGCTGCTGGTACTATCTCCGCTTCATCGATCCGGATAACGACAACTGCCCGGTAAGCCCCGAAAAAGAGCGGTACTGGATGAACGTCGACCTGTACATCGGCGGCGCCGAGCACGCGGTGCTCCACCTGCTCTATGCCCGTTTCTGGCACAAGGTGCTCTACGATATCGGGGTCGTCTCGACCAAAGAACCGTTCCGAAAGCTCTTCAACCAGGGAATGATCCTCGGCGAGGACAATGAAAAAATGTCGAAGTCCCGGGGCAACGTCATCCCCGCCGACGACGTGCTCGGCGCCTACGGCGCGGACGCCGTGCGCCTGTACGAAATGTTCCTCGGCCCTCTCGAACAGGTCAAACCCTGGATGACCAACGGCATCGAGGGCGTCAGCCGCTTCCTGGCAAGGGTATGGAGGCTCTTCTATCCCGAACCGGGAAATCCCGTCGCGCTGACCGAAGGCGACCTTCCGGAAACGCTCGCCAGAAAGATGCACAAAACGATCAAGAAGGTCGGCGAGGATACCGAGGCCCTCAAATTCAACACCGCCATAGCCGAAATGATGGTGTTCACGAACGAGCTTCAGAAGGCCGGATGCAGGAACCGCAAGGCCGTCGAAACGCTGCTGCTGCTCCTGGCACCCTACGCTCCCCATATCTGCGAGGAACTCTGGCAGGCAGCGGGACACGCGACATCGGTCAGCCTCGCCCCTTATCCGGAGTACGATCCCCTGCTTGCGGCCGACAACGAGGTGACGATCGCGGTGCAGGTCAACGGCAAGCTTCGCGGCACCTTCACCGCCCCTGCCGGAACCGCGCGGGAAACGCTGATCGCCAGGGCCCGGGAGGTGGAAAGCGTGGAGAAATTCCTCGAAGGCATGACCGTCGTCAAGGAGATCGCCGTGCCTGACAAGCTGGTGAACTTCGCGGTCAGACCGGCCTGACCTCCGGTCGCGGCCGACGGAAAATACCGTCACGGCGACGAAAGCCCCACGAAAGCCCCTGGAAAGGGGCTTTTTTCATTACCCGCGCCGAAACACAGCACAACTACGGCAACACGGCCGTCATCCCCTCAAAGAGTGAACGTATCGGCTTGCCTGAGGACAGCTTTTTTTCGTATAATAATTTTTCAGGCCCCGCTCTCTCCGGGCGGGTCTGGCCGTTCTGTACACGCACCGTTGAACCAAACCGTGATGCACATCGCCTGCTTGCCGTGACTACCGAAAACAAAACCCGCTGGTTGCAAAGACTTCCATGATCTCCATGTTCCGCATGTGAAACGTTTTCATATACCCGCCAAGGGGGGGTACTCCCTTTTTTTAAACCTTAAACCTGGAAACAATGGCTAAGGAAAAAAAACAACCGAACCAGAAACCGGCCGATCAGGAGTCAATCAGTTCCGTGCTCTCGGAAAAAAGAAAGTTTCCTCCCCCCCCGGAGTTCTCCGCCGATGCCCATATATCCTCCATGAAGGAGTATGAGAAACTCTATGCGGAAGCGGAAAAGAACCCCGAGAAATACTGGGCGGGCATTGCCGAAGGGTTCCACTGGGAAAAGAAATGGGACAGTGTGCTCGAATGGAACAGTCCTTACGCCAAATGGTTCAGCGGCGGCATGACCAACATCTGTTACAACGCGGTCGACCGCCACGTGCAGAGCTGGAGGAAAAACAAGGCGGCGATCATCTGGGAAGGCGAGGAAGGCGACCAGCGCGTACTCACTTACGGTGAGCTGCACCGCCAGGTCAGCAAGTTCGCCAACGCGCTGAAAATCGCCGGCATCAAACCGGGCGACCGGGTCGCCATCTATATGGGCATGGTGCCCGAGCTCGTCGTCGCCGTTCTGGCATGCGCCCGTGTCGGCGCAGTGCACAACGTCATTTTCGCGGGCTTCTCCGCTCACGCTATCACCGAAAGGGTCAACGACTCGAAAGCGAAGCTCATCATCTGCTCCGACGGCACCAGAAGAAGGGGCAAGACCATCAATCTCAAGGAGATCGTCGACGAGGCCATCGTGGACACTCCTTCGGTCCGCAACGTCATCGTGCTGAAAGTCACGAACGAAACCGTCACCATGCACGACGGCATGGACCACTGGTGGCACGACCTCATGGGCCTTTCCGTCGACCAGCACGATCCGGAATTCTTCGACGCCGAGCACCCGCTCTTCATTCTCTACACCAGCGGTTCGACCGGCAAACCGAAAGGCATCCTGCACACCACCGGCGGCTACATGGTGCACGCGGCCAGTTCCTTCAGGTACGTATTCGACATCAAGGACGAGGATATCTACTGGTGCACGGCCGACGTGGGCTGGATCACCGGACACAGCTACCTCATCTACGGCCCGCTGCTCAACGGAGCGACCATCATGATGTACGAGGGCGCGCCGAACTATCCGCAGTGGGACCGTTTCTGGGATATCATCAACCGCCACAAGGTCACCATCCTCTATACCGCCCCGACGGCCATCCGCGCCTTCATCAGGGCCGGAGACGAATGGGTCACGAAACACGATCTCAGCTCGCTTCGCCTCCTCGGAACGGTCGGCGAGCCGATCAACCCGAAAGCCTGGATGTGGTACCATTCGGTCGTAGGACAGGAAAAATGCCCGATCGTCGACACCTGGTGGCAGACAGAAACCGGCGGCATTCTCGTCTCCCCGCTTCCCGGCGCGACACCGACCAAGCCCGGCACGGCCACGAGACCGCTTCCCGGCATCATGGTGGACGTCGTCCGCAAGGACGGCAAGCCCTGCAAGGCCAACGAAGGCGGCTACCTGGTCATCAAGAAGCCCTGGCCGTCCATGCTGCGCACCATCTACGGCGACAACAAGCGCTACGAAGACACCTACTGGTCCGAGTTCAAGGACATGTACTTCACCGGCGACGGCGCGAGGAAGGACGAGGACGGCTACATCTGGATCATGGGCCGCGTCGATGACGTGGTGAACGTGTCCGGTCACCGCCTCGGCACGAGCGAGGTCGAAAGCGCGCTCGTCGCGCACGAAGCCGTCGCCGAAGCTGCGGTAGTCAGCCGGCCGGACGAAATCAAGGGCAACGCCCTGATAGCGTTCGTCACGCTCAAGGACGAATACGAGGGCGACATGAAACTGCGTGAAGATCTGCGGGCGCACGTTTCGAAGGAAATCGGCCCCATCGCCAAACCGGATGAAATCCGCTGGGCGCAGGGTCTGCCGAAAACCAGAAGCGGCAAGATCATGAGAAGACTGCTCCGCGAGCTTGCCTCCACCAAGGAGATCAAGGGGGACGTCACCACGCTCGAAGACTTCGGCGTGCTCGAACAGCTTCGCGAGCAGGAAGAAGAGGATTAGGTTCATCCCGTTCCGCGGCACCGCAGGCAGCCCCGCGCATGAGCGCGGGGCTGTTTTTTTATGCCCCGGCGGCAGCGGCAGACAGGGAAAAAAAGTATATTGGTTCCAGAGGAATACCATGTCTGCCCCCTGCCCGCAACCACAAAACGGAACGATCATGAAACGCATGACTCTCCCGCTCTCGTGCCTGCTCGCGGCATCGTCGCTCGGACTCGGCGCATGCTCGAACGACACCCCGAAAGAACCGCAGGCCGTGGAATCGCCGTCACAGGCCGCTTCGGTCATCGAACCCTGCGACCTTGTCACGCAGGCCGAAGCCGAGGCCATCCTGGGAGAACCGCTGAAACCGGGCGAACGAAGCGAACAGCAGGTCGTAGGCCTGAAACTCTGCCTGTACAACCCGCAGGACGAAAACTCCACGGCCTTCCTCCAGGTGACCCTGACGCAGCCGTCGTTCATGCCCGCGGGAGGCCTGCCCCCGTCGGAACTTTTCCACTCCATCAGGGATGCGATGGCCGAAGGAAGAACCGATCTCGACAATTTCGGTGACGAAGCCTTCATCGCGACCGGAGGCCTCTACATCCTCGACGGCGAGCACTACATCACCATAGGGGCGGGCAACATCGACCGGCCGGAAATACAGGAAAGGCTGAAAGCCGCCGGAAAAAAAGCCCTCGAGAACCTCGCGGCCCGGACCCGCTGAACCAAAAGCAACGCCGGCGGTTCGTAATCAACGTCAAGGG
>Ga0272443_10006990_pt1 | contig 10951 bp, 11 predicted proteins | sample SSMAcet12_FD_193581 | JGI IMG/M metagenome (GOLD analysis project Ga0272443, IMG submission 193581) | Marine sediment archaeal communities from Little Sippewissett salt marsh, Falmouth, MA, United States - SSM-Acet-12 | ecosystem: Environmental > Aquatic > Marine > Wetlands > Sediment ... | reverse complement strand
AGTCTTTCGACTTCCACCCTGCCCATTTCGGGGTCAAGGAGCACCAGAACCTTTTCGGGCGCAACATTGATATTGATACGGCCTTCCGACCAGACCGTGAATATTTCTTCCCTGATCGGGTCCAGGGATCGTTCCCCCGCAGGTGAAGGAAAACCCGGACAGGCTCTCAGTTCGTATAAGCTCCAGATCGGCCTGTTCGGCATTTTGTCGGAATCCACTCCCCCTATACGGGGTATGGTGTCAACATCCATATAATCCAGAATAGCCTCACCCATGTTGTCCAGATCCAGAAAAGACAGGGACCTTTCCCAGGCGAATTCCAGTTCCGCGCGAAGGGTCGCGCCATCCGGGAGAAAAAGACACGCGATGGGGATCATGTCGTCAAGAGGCCTTAGTTCAACTACCACAGGCGCCCTGTTCTCTACCGGTACGACATGACGCCCGAACCATTCTTCGTCCATATGGTCATAACCATTGTCGTCCAGGACCAGGCCCCGGGATATCTGGGAAACGAGTGCGAAGGCGAGGGTCCTTGCCCTGAAAAGCTCAAGCTCGCACTGCACGCGCATCATCTGGTTTCGGGCGTACCACGCAAGACCCGTTACACCAGTCAGGAGAGCCATGGAAATGAACAGAACCGACACCAGGACAAAACCCGTTTTACGATCATTCATTATTAAGATCCTTTTTTATGGAAGCACTGTTTCATGGATGGCCGTGTCGCGTCCGCGGGCCGCAGACAGGCGCATTGCCTCGGGAACAGCACCCGCGTAGTCTTTCACCCATTCATTGTTAACATAACATGAGATGTCAAACATGGCAACCCCGGGTAGTACAAGATCGATTGGATTATCGTTTATTTCGTTATTGATATCAATATTGCTGATTAGTGAACCGGAAACAACCTGCCGGTAGAGCCCCGCGGGCATTTCCCGGCCGGCATTTCCGGCCTCTAATACTCTGTATACAACAAAACCGGTCGGCTCTCCGTATTTACCGGGAAGAGCCGACCAGACAACAAGAATATCGCGCGCAGGTCCTCCGACAACGGTTTTGGGGATCACCCTGAACACTTCGTCTTTTTCGTGATCCGTTGCCCTCACATCATCGACAACGCTTTCGAGCGCCGTTCGAAGGGCGGCATTATCTCCAAAGGTCTGCTCCGTTTCAGACAGATTTTCCACCACCATCCCCAGGGCGCCTGCCGAAAGAGCGATAACACCGGCGACCGCTACCGCGACAAGAACCTCGATGAGGGTGAACCCCGTGGATCTCCCACGCCCGGGGCTCATGGCGCAGCGTCCTCCTGGATCGGCGGTGGCGTGCTGACATCGATACGATAGGACCCCGGTTTAAGATAACGGGCGACGGATTCCAGCCGATCCCTGTCCTTGATAGTGCTGTACCAGTGAATGAGGCGGTTCATTTCCCTTGAATGGGGCTCTGTCAGAAAGTAGGCGTGGAGCCTGTTGAGTCCTTCCGCCAGATACTCGCCCTTTTTGGTGGCCCGGGCCAGCGCTATGAAGTGATAGGCCATCTGCCTCTCGGCGATGTCGCTTACCATGAGACGTTCCTGCGCCTGTTCCAGATAGCGTCTCTGGATAGTAGCGTTCTTTGTTTCGGTCGCCAGGCGTATCTGCCTGTCGCCTATCATACCGTTAGCGAAAAACACAAGGCCGGCAATAGCTCCCGCCGCCATGGCCGCACCCAGCAATCGGACTATCCAGCCCCTCCGTATGATCGTAAGGTCACCGCCGTCCGGCAAAACCTCCCGATTGGCGAGACCGAACGCCAGGGCCATCCACAAAGCGTCCTCTATGCGGTGAAAGGGCCTTGTCCAGATGGCGTTGAACCATATGAGGAACAGGAACGAAGAACCCCAGACCGCTCCGTTGCTGAAACGTTTACCCGAAAAAACCCCCCTGCCCCAGCACCATAACCACCAGGCGCCCAGGGCCAGAAGAGCCAGCCCTCCGAATAGCCCCGTTTCGCAAAACCACTGAAGCACCTCGTTGTGCGCCCAGTAGGTATACTTCCAGTCCTTGTCGGGAAACGTTTTGAACATCCGCTCCTGTGCGTCGAGATAGTTCCACTTGAACTGCCCCAGCCCCACCCCGCTTACGGGATGCATCAGGAACATGGTCCCCGAAGTCGCCCATATGCTGTCTCGCTTGCCGACCGTCTGCACATGTTCCACCATATCCCTGGCTTTCATGACAAACGCGTTGCCCCGGCCGAACAGAACAGTTCCCCCGAATGTGACCGCCATAACAAGCGTCAGCGCCAGCACTCTGGGGGCCATACCCCTGTCGCCTCGTCTTCGCAACATTACCACCAGAAAAAACACGCCCACGGCAAGCGACAGCACGGCCGATCTGCTGGTGGAATTCCAGAGACCCCAGGACAAAACAGCAAAGAGACCCAGGACGCCTGCTGTCCGGAACCTCCGTCTCCATCTATGTACGGTTGCTGTTCGCGAGATCAAAAAAAGGAAGGCAAGACCGAAAAGACCTATGGCCACCCACAGGCCGAACATGTTCTGCTGTCCCGTGTTTCCTATGTAGTTGCCCGGCGTAGGGAGAATAAAGGGAAAGGGACCATTTAGGCCGTATATCTGAAGCTCCGCAAAAACTACGTTGAGAGCCCCGTTGATCGCGGCGCCCCATAGAAACACCGGCAGGCTTTCATTGTCGAACGAGTTGCGGGCCGCTACGTAGACGACCCAGAGCGTTGCCAGAAAGAACCACTCGCGAACGAAAGTCGGAGTGGACCTGACCGGAGCCCAGAGCGGCTGTAGCATGACGAAAAGCAGCAGGAACAGCCAGGCTGCGCCAAAGGCGTCGAGCCGGAATCGGGCCTTGCGCCCGTGAAGAACCAGATTTACACCGGCCAGGACACAAAGCAGCGCCGCCGGGACCATCGCCACGAACCATTTCATTATGTGCAGCGTCTGATACCACCATAAACCGGAAAAAACAAGATTCGGAAAAACCAGAGCCGTGAAGAGAAGCCCTTCTATGAGCCAGGGAGGCGCAATGGATGTGGAATTTGCCTTGTTCAGGGTAGCTTTCACCCGGCGTCAGTCCCTTCTTCGTTCCGTCTATCTTTCAGTCTTACCTCGAGGATCATATCTCCCCCCATCTGGCGAACCTTCATCCGGGCGGATTCACCCTCCGCCTTTCTTCTCCTTACCAGCCGGGCTACATCCTCCAGAAAGGTCCCATCTGCGGGTTTTGTTTTTTTCGGCTTTCCCTTATTCCGATGCGGGCCCGATTCACTGCGGAGCAACCCCTTCAGTTTTCTGGCCGTCAGTTTCTCCCTGACGACCCGGAAAGCCCATTGCTTCTGGCTTTCCGGATCAAGAGGCGCAAGTATTTCCGCGCGTTCCTCGTCCAGTAACCCCTGCTCCATCAGTTCAAGCACGCATTCCGTAAGCGTGAAAAACCTCGAAAGCCTCCTTGCCTCATCCATGGGGCAACCTGAAATCTCCGCCGCTTCTTCGTCGGCCAGGCCGATGCGCTCCCGCAGTGAAACCAGAAGATGTACCTTTTCGGCCGTGGATACGGCTGTTCTGGAGGAGTTGGCCGCCAATCTGACGGCCTCGGTCGGGGTATCGTCGCCGATGACCCATACAGGCGCATCTGTAACGCCCGCTATCCTTGCGGCCAGCAGACGCCTGCAGCCGTCAACCAGGACGTGACGGCCAGCGTGCTCCTGCGCCAGAAGAGGCTGGAGAAGGCCCTCCTTTTCGATAGAGAGAGCAAGCCTGTCCAGATCCCTGCGGTCGCAGACGGGCCTGAACACGTTTGCCGGTATCTCTATTTCGTCGATCGGGAGCCAGCGGAGAACAGGCCTCTTCCGCATGAGGCTAGTTCGACCAGGCCTGATTTGCGAACCTGGCGTGCTCCTTGAAGAAGGTCAGCCTGACCACGCCGGTAGGTCCGTTCCTGTGTTTTGCGACTATCACTTCCGCTGTGGCGTCGTCGGCCTCGGGAGAGTTGTCGTAATAACCGGGTCTGAAAAGAAGCACCACGAGATCGGCGTCCTGCTCTATCGCGCCGCTGTCCCTTAGGTCCGAAAGCTGGGGGCGTTTGTCGTTCCTCTGCTCTACGGCCCTCGATAGCTGGGAAAGGGCTATAACGGGAACTTCCAGTTCCCTGGCTACGGCCTTGAGAGCCCGTGATATTTCCGCCACTTCCTGCTGTTTGCTGTCGATGCGCTTTGGGAGATGCATCAGCTGAAGATAGTCGACTATAACCAGGCCCATGCCTCCGCCGATATGCTGGGACTTGAAGCGTCGGCAGCGCGCTCTCAGCTCCAGAGTTGAAAGGACGGAACTGTCGTCGATGAATATGTTTGCTTTGGTAAGATCTCCCGCGGCGGCCGCCAGGTCGTCCCACGAATTTTCGTGGAACATGCCTGTCCGGAGATCGTGGATGTTGACTCGTGCTCGAGAACCCAGCATCCTCTGTACAAGCTGTTCCGCTCCCATTTCAAGGCTGAAGACAAGAACGGGGATATTGCGGTCCAGAGAAGCGTGAAGCGCCATGTCCAGGGCCAGGGCCGTTTTTCCCATTGAAGGCCTTGCTGCAATGATGTTGAGGCTTCCCGGCTGGAACCCTCCCGTGAGTCTTTCAAAATCGTCGAAACCCGTTGCGACTCCGGTAACACTCGAGTCTGGCGAGTGGAACCTCTCCTCTATGTTACGGAACGTGGGTCCCAGTACGTCTCCAACCTTCCGGTAGGGGATTGTGTTCCCGTGCTGGGAAATCTCGAATACGGACCGTTCGGCCTCGTCGAGAACCTCTTCCAGCTCACGATCCTCGGCGTACCCCAGCCTGGCTATTTCGGCCCCGACATGGATAAGTCTTCTGTGAACGGCCTTGTCTCGTACTATCCTTACATGATATTCCACGTTGGCCGTTGTAGGGACCGCGTCGATCATGGAAGCGATGAAAGGCTGGCCGCCGACGTGTTCGGCAAGCTCACGTCTGGACAATTCCTCCAGAAAGGTGAGAGGGTCAACGGGTTTGCCCTTGGCCGCCATGTCCCTCATGACATCGAAGGCCCTCCTGTGCACCGCGTCGTAAAAATCACCCGGCAAGAGGCTGTCGACCGCCAGGGTCAGAGCTTCCTCGTCCAGCAGGCAGTCACCAAGAACAGCGCGCTCGGCGTCCAGGTTATGGGGCGGGACTCTTTCGAACAACTGCTCAGGAGCCATCTTCCGCCTCGACGGAGATCGTTACCCTTGCCTCGATACCCGGATACAGCTTTACGCTGACGGGAAAATCACCCAGCTCCCTGATCGGGTCGTCGATCTTGAGGTCCTTTTTGTCGACATCCGTGTCAAGCTGGTCCCTGATGGCGTCGGCTATCTGGGCGCTGGTCACGCTACCGAAAAGCTTTCCCTGCTCTCCGGCGCTGACTTTCAGGGCTACCCTCCTGTCCTGGAGGTGATCCCTGTCCATGACCGCCCTGGCTTCGGCCTTTCTGTCTCTGGTCTTTTTCGATTCCTGCTGCTGTTTCCATTCGGTCAGCTTTTCTCTGGTTGCCTCCTCGGCCTTGCCCCTGGGAATAAGAAAGTTCCTCCCGTATCCTTCGGCGACCTCGATCAGGTCGCCCTTTCCGCCAAGTTTGCTTATGTCCTCCTTGAGGATAACCTTCATAAATCATCTCTCCTTCGTATCCTTGAACGCAGATCGAACCACATATCAATAATACCCAATAACAGGACGATCTGCGCCAGAAACGTAACGACAAGTATAACTATGGCTATAACCGTTCGCAGGACAGGCCCCAGCCCCCTGCTGGTCATGAAACACCATACCACCGCAAGCCCCTGAACGAAAAAAAGCGCCGTAACCAGAAGGCGGAGGTTGAGACCGGCCCTGGCCAGATAGTCTCCGGATGAAGCCCCTCCCAGCAGGTGAAGGACCAGCGACGCCATCAGAGCCCAGAAAAGGCTTTTGGGGAAACGCCATTGGCCGAAGGGAGGAACAGGGGGCAGTTTTGCGCGCCCCAGTCTTTTGAGTACGGCCCCGCTGACCACATAGCTGAGAAAGCAGTCAACGGCCGAAGCCATTGTCAGAAGCGCGGGGAAAATAAGGGGAAGCATTTTCATCGCGGCGGCCATCTGTTCTCTGGCCGTTTCAAGGGCGGATTCCGACATTCCCACTCCCTGGTACAGGCCGAAAACCCTGTCCATTACGGAGGCCAGTTCCTCGGGATCCAGTGAAAACGGATTGATGCCCGTAAGTTTGACCACCAGAGCCATCAGCAGGAGCTTGCTGCCCAGAGAAATAATGACCCCGTAAAGAAGTATATCGACCGCCCTGTCGAATCGTCTCGACAGTATGCCCAGACCCACACCCAGAACACCGAACCCCAGAGCGAAGAAAACCGCTCCCGTGACTCCGGAAAACAGGAACACCAGCACCGAAGCGGCGGCAACTCCCAGAACGGCTCGCGAGTAGCTGTGGCGAAGACCGAGAACCACCAGAGGCGCCGGGCAGACCAGGGCGAAAGCCATGCCGACTACCGGAAGAAGGTGACCGGCCAGAAATAGAACCGCCGCCATGGCGACGAGAAGGGAAGATTCCACAAGTTCCCTGGTCCTGTTCATTGTCAGACCTCCTGATGCATTCAAGGGGAGAAGCTAAAAGCCTCTCCCCTTGAGTATTTCGTTTCCCACAGGGCCTTTACTCGGCGCTGTACGGCAGAAGAGCCACGTGACGGGCTCTCTTTATAGCCACCGTCAACTGTCTCTGGTGCTTGGCGCAATTGCCGGTAACGCGCCTGGGGATGATTTTTCCGCGCTCACTGATGTATTTTTTGAGCTTGTCGACATCCTTGTAGTCGACCGAATCTATCTTGTCCACACAGAAGAAACAGACCTTGGGTCTCCTTCTCCTTCTTTTACCACGGGGGTAAGCCATATCGATCCTCCTCTCTTGCAGCGCCTGAACAAACGTATCAGAAGGGGATGTCCGCTTCTTCTTCCTCTTCGGATTTTGCTCCTCCGACCTCGGAGATATCCATGGGGAAATCCCCTTCCCATTCATCGCGAAGGCTTCCGGCTCGGGAATCTGCTCTCTCGTCACCGCCGGACGGGGCCGCGTTGCCGGCCTGCTGCGCCGAGCCGCCGCCGCTTCCGTAATCATCCCGTTCTCTTCGGCTTCCGAGGAACGTAACCCCCTGCGCCACGACTTCTGTGACCCAGCGTTTTTCACCCTGGCTTGTTTCGTAGCTGCGAACCTGGATGCGCCCCTCCACCAGCACGGGGCGTCCCTTGCTCAGGTATCGCTCGCAGTTTTCCGCCTGTTGGCCGAAAACGACGACAGGGATAAAATCCGTCTGATCCTGGACTTCGCCGTCACGCCCCTTCCACTGCCTCCCAACGGCCACCGTCAGTTTGGCAATGGCCTGCTTTGAGGTCGTGTAACGCACTTCGGGGTCGCGCGCCAGGTTCCCCATCAGAATCGCCTTGTTGAATCCTCGCGCCACGGGAATCACTCCCTATTTGTCTTCCTTGCTTATAACAAGATGCCGGACAACCGACGTCTTGAGTTTCAGCAACCTTTCAAGCTCCTTGATCTGCGCCGGGTCGATAGAGAAATTGAAAAGGACATATCTGCCTTCTTCGATCTTGTCGATCGGATAGGCCAGTTTGCGCTTGCCCCAGTGGTCCGTTTTACCGGGTTCGCCTCCCAGGTTGCGCACGACCTCCTCTATTTCTGCGGCCGCTTCCGTGTGCTCTTCGATATCGGGGTGGAAAATGGTCATCATTTCATAGGGTCGCACGTCTTTCACCTCCTCCCTTTGGTCTATGGTCTCCCCTCCAGGGAGAGACAGGGACATACGGCATGACATTATACGCCAGCATCATTCACCCGGCAAGGCGTCGGGCGAAACGATCTCTATGCGGTACATCTGTTCATCGGGATAGACCATGTTGAACTGTTCTCTGGCCAGTCTCGCTATCCCCTCCGGCGTTTTGTAGAAAATCACCTTTTCCTTAAGAACCTGTATGCTGCGTGTCAACTCCACCAGCCTGTCCATTCTTTCGTCCACGACACTCGAAAGGGCCCGTATCTCTCTAAGTTCCAGAACACAGGCCGTAAGGATGATAGCCCCGACGCAAAGGCCTGCTGCGATAAGGGCGACCCACCGGAGCCGGATCATTCTACATTTTTTCAGGCGCAGAAATGCCCAGAAGCCCGAGGGCGTTCACAAGCACTATCCTGGTCGCTTCGGCCAGCAGCAGCCTTGCCTTCTCGATGCCGGGTTCAACCCCAAGCACCCTGTGGGCATTGTAAAAGGAATGAAAATCGCTCGACAGGTCGTGTACGTAAAAGATCATCCTGTGTGGCGCCAGCTCACGGGCGGCCTTTTCCACCTCATCGGGGAACGAGGATATACGCTTGATGAGAGCCGTTTCCTCCGGTTCGCAAAGCAGCGACAAATCGACATCAGCGGGTTCCGGAAGCTTGATCGAACGTGTTTCCGCTTCCCTGAAAATACTGTTTATCCTTGCGTGCGCGTACTGCACGTAATAGACGGGATTGTCGTTCGACGCGGTCTTCGCCAGTTCAAGGTCGAAATCCAGGTGGCTGTCGGACCGCCTCATCGCAAAGAAATACCTCGTTGCGTCGACTCCCACTTCCTCCATGACCTCGCGCAGGGTTACGAACTCACCTGAACGTGTTGACATGGAAACCTGTTCGCCGCCTCTCAGGAGGTTCACGAACTGGATCAAAAGGACTTCCAGGTCGTCCGGGTTCCTGCCAAGCGCCTGGACGGCGGCTTTCATCCTGGGGATATAGCCGTGATGATCGGCGCCCCATACGTCGATGACCAGGTCGAAACCCCTGTCGTATTTGTCCTTGTGATAGGCAACGTCCGATGCAAAATAGGTCGGGGCCCCGTTCCCCCTGATGAGGACACGGTCCTTGTCGTCGTCAAAAGCTGTAGCCCTGAACCAGGTCGCCCCTTCGGCGTCGTACGCGTAGCCGTTCGTTTTAAGGGTTTCAAGCATCGCCGGCACCCTTCCGCCTTCGTACAGGGATTTCTCGGAGAACCACACGTTGAAGTCCACTCCGAATTCAGCCAGGTCCGCCTTTATTCCTTCGAGGATCACATCGCCCGCGTAGTTGGTAAAGAAGGCGACGCTCTGTTGTATGTCTTCATCCAGGAAACGTTGGCCCTCTTTTTCGATGACCGACCTGGCGAGATCGTATATATAATCTCCCTTGTATCCGTCTTCGGGGAATGGAGCCTTCTCCGGCGCTCCGCAGAGTTCGAAATACCTCGACTGGGTGGACCTTCCCAGTATCTCCATCTGAAGGCCGGCGTCGTTGATATAGTATTCTCTTTCCACGCTCCAGCCGGCGAACTCGAGAATGCTGGCGCAGATGTCGCCTACCGCCGCCCCGCGTCCGTGTCCGACATGCAGAGGCCCTGTGGGGTTGGCGCTGACGAACTCCACCTGCACCTTTTTCCCCCGGCCCACGTCGACGCGGCCGAAGGACTCACCGGATTCTACAACGTTCCTGAGCATGTCCGCTATCCAGTGATCGGAAAGATAGAAATTGATAAAACCCGGTCCGGCGACCTCGACCCTGTCGAGATAGGGGCTTTCAGGCAGGTGGCCCGCGAGGCTTTCAGCCAGCGATCGCGGATTCTCACCGAAAAACCGGGCCCACTTCATGGCGGCGTTGGTAGCCCAGTCGCCCTGGCCTTCCCTGCGGGACCTTTCTATCTCCACACCGGGCTCCTCTTCCAGATCAAGCCCTCTTTCCGAAGCAGTCTCCCTGATCGATGTTCTGAGGAGGTCTACAAGAATCTCCGACACATCTTTAGCCGCCATGACCGGTCACTCCTTTCCGTTATTCAACAGCGCTGAGGGGCAGCGTCAGCCGCGACCACTCTATGCCCTGGCGCACAGCGTTTACAAGAACCTGGCGCTGCGATTCATCAAGGCTGTCGTCCGCAACCACAAGTTTGTGTTCGCCAGTAATTATCTGTTTCTTTTTTCTGTAGCGCATCGATTCCTCGACCTTTATCTTTCCCGACCCTCCGGACCGAACGGGCGGAAGATCCATAAGGACCAGCCCGTCGGGAAGGCGCAGCAGAAAACTCTGTTCCAGAACGAACGGGAAAAGGAGCCCATCGCTGAATCCGCCCGAGGCCAGTTCCATCTGCCAGGGCATGATCACGGCCGGCGCGCGTCCCAGTAACCCCCTGCCGCCAGGGATCCCCAGCTGGGTGTTTAGAGCAAGTACTACTCTGTAACCGCTTCCGACCTTTTCGACAACGGGAACGCCGTCGAGCGCATCGGGCGTGTTGGGCCACGCGAACCTCCGGAGAATGGAGAGGGCGTCTTCTTCATCGGGTACATCGCCGTCGGAGAGTATTCCCGTCCATCCGCCTCTGACCGTCAGGGTAACATCGCCGCTGGCTTCTCCTTCGGGTGTAAGCTCGAGGTCCCAGTCTATTGAAAGGCGATGATCACCCGCCGAGCCCGAAGGTACCCGTATGCGCGAAACTTTTTCCCCTTCGGCCGAAAAGAGGGTCCTGCCCAGCAGATGAGTGGCTGTCACACCCGCCGGGGTCTGCTGACCAGGCAGATAGAAGAAGGAACTTCCTCCGGGAGGCTCAAGTTCGAGGGCCGGCGAACGCCACAGCTTCACTGTGGCCGGGGCGTCGTCGTCCGGAGTCAGCACCGGCAGCCAGCGCAGTCCGGCTTTCCATCCCGCACGCTCGATCCAGTTTTTCATCAGGAAAGCGTTTTCCCAAAGCGTCCACGGACCGTCTGCCGGGATATTTTCGGCGCTCCTCACCAGGTACCACGGGGTTTCCCCCAGATGTTTCGAGGGGTCGCTCATGTAGGCAAGAAGTCTTTCTCCGGCCCTGCTTCCGTTCGCATCCTCCAGAATGGCCTGCACCTCCGGGG
>Ga0272443_10006989_pt1 | contig 10951 bp, 14 predicted proteins | sample SSMAcet12_FD_193581 | JGI IMG/M metagenome (GOLD analysis project Ga0272443, IMG submission 193581) | Marine sediment archaeal communities from Little Sippewissett salt marsh, Falmouth, MA, United States - SSM-Acet-12 | ecosystem: Environmental > Aquatic > Marine > Wetlands > Sediment ... | reverse complement strand
CAGCCACAGAAAGAGCCCAATTATGCAAATTGTCAGGCGGTACATTCCAGAATGTCTCCTTAGTCGGACAGTACCATGATATTATCGGCACTTCCGAAGTCAAGCTAAAAGCAGACTGCGACAGCCGACTACCTGCGCTTGCCTTTCGATGTACTACCGGAACTTTTCTTGGTGCCGGTAGTGCTCTTGGTTCCCGATGATGAGCTCGGGGCGCTTTTACGCCCCGAGTACCCTGAGGATCCGGTCGAGACCTTCTTCGGTGCCGAATAGGTGGACGTCTTGCCACTGGAACCAGACTTGCCCTTCGACGAAGATCCGGACGATCCGGTTGATTTCTTGCTCGACTTGTCTGGCACGAAGATCGGCTGACTTCCGGATTTCTTAGTTGACTTCTTCGTGCTATAGTCACCGGAAGACTTCTTGCTCGTGCCGGAATAATCGCTCTTGCGATTGTCGTATGTTCTTATCGTTTTCCTGCTGCCCGTCGTGCTTTGGTATCCAGCGTCTTTCCTGCTCTGCGTGCTGGTCTTTGGCTTATAGTACTGCCACGTATCCTTCCTGCCGCCGGTCTTTCCCGTGTCGTAGGATTTACCTTTCGAAGCCGTGCTGATGGGCTTGCTGGATGTCTTGTACTTGCCGTAATTCGCATCTCCAGTTTTGACCTTCGAGAAATACGGTGAGGTCGTGGTCTTCGTACGAGTGACGGTAGTCTTCTCGACGTACTTCTTGACGTAGGTGTCCTTGCTCACATAACCGGCTTCCCTCGTGTAGACTTTATGTCTCTTGTCCGGGAAGTAGTTGTCCGAAACGACTGACGAACTCCCTCGGCGCTTCGGCTTGAAGCTGTAATGGTCGTGGCGGTCTTTATACCTGATGTCATCATAGCCGTATTCATACCACCCGCCTGCGTAGATGTGAACATTGCGATCCCACCACCAGTATCCGCCGTGCCAGATCCTGAAGTGATGCCACCCGACCGTGATTCGGGGCACGAAGCATGGCGCGTAACCGTAGAAGAAACCATTGATCCAGATCTCGGCACCCAACGGATAACCGACATAGACCGTGCCGCACCAATCCCATGGGTCATAGTAGTAGTTATTGACCGATGTCGTGGTGTAGTAGTCGTCCCAGTCGTATTCCCAGTTCCTTCTCACCTCGAAATAGGTGTAGTCAATCGCGCACCTTGCACCGCAATCCTCGAGAGGGAAATACCTCTTGTTTACGTAGTGCAGGAACTCGACCGCTTCCCTGTCGCTGTGGACAGGATAGTATTCTTCATATTCGAAGTACCTTGACGGCCACGGGGGTACACTGAAAGGATCGATTGAAGCGACCGCCTGAATGTACTCGGTTCCCGGAGGACCGTCAACGAACAGCTCGAATTCATCGTAATAGTCGGGGATGCTGTAAACACGGCCTCCCTCGATGTAATTCGGCTGGTCGTATTCATAAGGGAAGAGAAGATTAATGTCACCGCGCGTGTCAAGGTTGTACAGGGTCACGAAGCAATCGCGATTCGCCTGAAAGTAAACGATGATATGCTCACCCTGTCCGAATGACTTGCCTTCGGCCTTGTTGGTCCAGACACGGATCTCCAGATCATTCGAAGGTATCGGAGCGATCCGGTCCTGTGCAAAAGCCTGCGCTGTCGGTAAAACCGCCAGCAGTGAAAGGACCATTATGATTCTTAAAACCTGTTTCATTTTCGCCACCTCCACCTTGATTATCTGGAATCAATGATATTCGCAAACTTAGCCATTGCCCCGTAGTCGGAGTCATGATCCGGTCTCTCCGGAGCCAGTTCCGGATACCCCTGAACCGACTGCCATGCCCACGAGATTGTTACAGTTTTATTATCGTAATTGAGGACATCAACCCTGAATTTGGCGAAGTGATTATCTTCCGTCCAGACATAATACGAATGCCCGAGTATGCACTCCAGCCATCCGACCCTTGACCAGCCATCAGTAGGCGCCCAGTCCAGTTCATCCAAAGACTGAGTGTAGCCGAAATCCTGTATGTCTGTTCTTTCCGATGCCGCCCAGACGAAGAATGCACCAAGTTCGGGATCATACTCGAAGAAGACATCCGTCAAACCGTTATCACTCGCCCTGACGGCCGCATTCCTGAAGTCGAAACCTGAAACCTCGGGGCTTGACCAGACATCATAAAGTCGAACACCGTACCCTTCCGGTCTCGGCGTATCGAGAACATCGTCCCATGATAGCTCCGGGCTCTCATTGCCGTTGACATCAACAGCTGTCACGGCGTAGAAGTAAGTCAGGCCGTTCGTCACATCACGATCGACATAGTGATTCTCGTAAACCTTAACCCAGCGCTCATACGGGCCTTCAATCGCTTCGGTGCCGCGCCAGACCCAGTAGTGGCTCAGGTCGGGTTCGGGGCTGTGGTTCCAATACAGATAGACCTCTCCGTTACCGGTGACAGAATACACGCCCTGGGGAGCGTCTGGAGGAGTATCTTCAACCGCGACGACCCGGCAATCATCGCAATCTTCACAACCAATTATAAACGCTCCCCAAAACGTTAGGATCAGCCCAGATACGATCCTTATTATCAACTTTCTGCTATTTATTCTCATCTTGTTCATAGTGCCTCCAAATCCAAATGTCTCGTGCTGTCATGTTTATTTGCAACGGGCGTGCCATTCTGCCGGCCGCCCCGGTTAAAAGACAGTATGTCATTGTGGCACCGAGGATTGCGGCTGTCAGTTTTTGATTTCAATGAGCTCTTTGGAGCGAAAGAAACAATTCGCTGCACAAGTTTTGTGCGAGCGTTGACGACCGCCGAACAATCTTGTGCGATCTAGACCTGCTTTCAAGTATGTCTTGGATTCCAGGCGGCAATGCCGAAATGCAAGAAGCCCTGCCTGTTGGGGGATTGGAAGGGCTTCTTCATTGTACCCAGTCGAGCCAGTGAGAGGCTAAGGATCAACCTCCATCCGAATCAACCTGTATGGGAATTCTCATCAGGCAAAGTATGACTGTGAGAACATTCTTACCCATCCAATTTGTATGCAAAAGCCTTGCCGGGTCGCGAACATTGCTCGCCTCCTAACAGGCTGCATTACAGTGGCTTGCGAGGGTTGTGTTGAAGTGGCCCCACACATTACCCGGGAAGATGTCAAGTATGTCGACGGCGCGAATGTTGCGCCTCACATCTGGGGATGTAACGCATTGAAAGATATTATGTTGGCAAAGCCCTTGCTGGCTGTCGAGTATCCTTACACTGCTCGTGAAATAAGAACAGTCATTTAGTCGGCAATTCATGCTGGTCAGTGAAGCTCGGATGTCATTTCGAGGATGGGTGAGCATGAGCCGGATCGTCGCGTGCGATTACTCGGTCACATAGACCATGATCGGCACGCCTGATGGGCTTTCGCAAAGGGCATACTCCAGACCGGAGGATGTAGTCTCCGGTTCGGGAGCGACAGCCCCGCCTTCTCTCAATCTCTGCAATGTGGAGGCCATGTTGTCTGTAGCAACTGCCAGGGCGAAATCGGTTGACATCTCGCTGTCCACGACGGCAATTCTCTGCATAGACCTCGGATCTTCAAGAATGATTCCCGACGGGCTTCTCTCCACTTCGATCATCCCCATCACCTCGACCCAGAACTTCGCTGTCTTCTCGATAGACTGAACCCTGATCATGGTGTCGGTGAGCTGGCACCTAATCATGTCGGACATCGCTGCAACTCCTGTAGCTGTCTGTCCACGCCGGTCCGATTTGGGCGTACTACTGCCTGGACAGACCGTATTCCTTTATCTTCAACCTAAGGGTATTTCTGTGGATCCCAAGAAGCTCAGCCGTTCGGGCGAAATTCCACCCCGTGTAATCAAGGACCTTCTCGATATGACGCTTCTCCATATCGCGCAGCTGGGGTACGTCAGAGTCGGTCAAATATGCCCGGTCATTCTCTGCATCACGACTTGAGGGGGCGATTGCGCTGAAATCTGAAACGTCCAAAACACTCCCCCTGCAGAGTACCGATGCGCGCTCGATGATGTTTATCAACTCGCGCACATTCCCAGGCCAATCGTATGACAACAGCAAATCCTTCGCCTCCGGGGTCAGTCCCTCGATCGTCTTACCGAGTTTCTTCCGGTTACTTATCAGTACGTGTTCTATCAGCGGGAGTATATCCTCTCTCCTGTCTCTCAGAGGAGGCATGTGAACGTTTATGACATTGAGCCTGTAGAACAAATCTTCCCTGAACCTACCCTCACTCATTCTCACCTGAAGGTCACGGTTGGTAGCGGCGATAACCCGGACATCGACTTTGACCGCTGTGGATGAACCGACTTTTTCGAATTGCATCGTCTCGAGGACCCTCAGCAGTTTCACCTGAATTTCAGGTGAGATGTCGCCTATTTCATCGAGGAACAGAGTTCCCCCATCAGCCATTTCGAACCTGCCGATTTTAGACATGGTCGCCCCGGTGAATGCGCCTTTCACGTGTCCGAAAAGTTCTGATTCGAGCAGGGTTTCCGGAAGCGCCGCACAGGAGACCGCCACGAAGCTCGCGCTCTTCCTTGCTGAGAGGTTATGCAGGGCTTTTGCGGCAAGCTCTTTGCCGGTCCCGGATTCACCCGTGATAAGTACAGTTGTGTCGGAGGGCGCTACACGGCTGATTGTCGATATCACATCCTGCATCGCGGGGCTGTCGCCGATGATCCGTTCGTCGCGGTTGATTCTTTCGATTTCCGATCGCAGGTACTGATTCTCGCGGATCAGGTGATGTTTCTCACCCGCTCTCTGAATCAGCACCAGGAGTTCTTCGAGATCAATCGGTTTCGAAATGTAATGGTACGCTCCCGACTGCATTGCATCGACTGCGGTCTCGACTGTGCCATAAGCGGTCATCATTATCGGCTGTAATTGCGGATCGAGACTCTTGAGTTTCTTCATCAGTGTCAGGCCGTCGTCACCGGGCATTTTCATGTCGAGCAATGCCACTTCGTAACCGCCTTTTTCATAAAGCCCAAGAGCTTCATCGGCGGAGCCTGCGGTGCCGCATTGATAACCCTTCTTCGCGAGGAATCCGCTGAGCATCGAACGCTGCTTCTCCTCGTCATCAACAATGAGCAATCTCAGTTTCTGCATGCTGAAAGAATACTGGACTAATATGGGCAAATCAAGCTAAAAACAGGTTGTCACCTGGCGCTCATATCAATGAACTTAGTTCTTGAATTCCCTCATCTTTCTCATTTTCCGGAACAGCTTCACATATTCGCTGAGCATCTCTTCCTCGGCCTTGGAAATTCCCTCCATCACGGGCAGCCCGACTTTGATTAAAGCCCTGACCATGTCCGCCATTGTCCTGTCGTATCGATTCGCGAGCTCGACAATGCGCGACTTCAATTCATACGACACGAAGACATTAAGGCAATGGTCTCCGCGAAGCTTCTTGATTTCCTGCGTCATGACAGCCTCCTTCATTTCATGTGATACTTCATGTGACCGATCAGAATCTGCGGCGTGCTTATTTTCAATCCAAATCGTTCTCTCAATTCCCGGTAGACGCCCCTGAAAGTTTCATCTGGTCGCTTCTTCCGGAGTACTTGCTCGATTGCCGCTCTCTGAGGGTGATTACAGATTATGCAATCCGGGTCCGTCTCAGCGGCGATCCCAAATGTCTCTGAAACGAATTGAGAGAGTTTCTTCTTAAGCTTCTTCAGGACCCGCCTGTGCATTGCTTCAATCCTGTACTGCCTGCGGCCGAGAGTTTTGGAGATTTCATTGATTGATCTTCCTTCGAACCAGTACAGATGAACCAACTCCTGTTCCTCGGGGTCAAGCGTTTCGATTGCTTCTCTCGCTTTCCTCTCGACCAGTTTCCCTGTTTCAGTCTCCTGAGGGTTGTCAAAGAGAGAACGGGATCTGGCATCATAAACCCAGTCAAAAAAGACGACTCTTGCGGGCATATTCTTCCTCCTTTGTCGAGGGGAATATGCCTTGCCCACGTCGCAACAGCCATTACATGAAATTGACATGAAATCAAAGTGAGGAGCCGCTTTGAATGACTCGAATATGACTATCTGTCACTTACGAGTAGGCAGTTATCTGGATTCCGGTCGCCTCATTAACCTGCATCGCGATTCGATCAAGTTCCGCTTTGTCAACCTTCAAGAAGCCGCTCTCGGCAGCAGGACGATCAAGCGAGTATATCTGGACAGCCTTCGGGCTTATAGCGGCCAAAGCATCGGACCAGACTTTGATGCTCTCTGCAGACGTGTTGTCAACTTTCCCGCGAATGAAGAGCGTTTGTATTGTCAGGTTGGGATGATCCAGCTCAACGAGTCCCTCGATGACTTCATTGAACTTGATCGAGGGATGCGGGCGGTTGATTCTTTTGAATAAGTCTTCGTTGCCTGCATCAAGCTTCATGATCGGTACGTCGAGTTTCATGAGGCTTTCGTGGATATCGGCGCGGATTACCCCGTTGGCATTGGAGAGAATCGCAACCTTTGCATGCGGAGCAAGAGAGTCTCGCGATTCTACAGCGATATCAACGATTCGGTCGAAGTCCGGATGCAGAGTCGCCTCACCGTTTCCCGAAAAGGTCACATAAGAAACGTCAGGATGCTTCACGAGAGCATTTCGCAGAGCCTGGCGCACCTCCTCGACAGCCGGAAGGCCAGTGCAATCGTGACCCTGAAATTTGAAACCGGAAGGGGGCGTGGGGCCGTATTGACAATAAACGCAGTTGAAGCCGCAGAGCTTATACGAGGAGGGTAGCAGGTTTACTCCGAGAGAAGATCCGAGACGCCTTGACCGAACGGGGCCATAAATGATCCCATCCTGCAATTGAAGGAAACCGTTTTTGTTGTTCATAACCTTCTCCATTCCCAAGGTGAACTGAACGAGAATTAATCTGCAGGCTCGAATCTTTTCAACATATTTCTTGTCAGAACGCAAAACACTGATTATTCTCTGCATCGAAAGGATTTGGTTCTATGAGTGAAAAGAAGAAAAAGGATGATGATCGCCAGGGTATGTTGATCGGCGGAGTCATTGTCCTCGGTGTCGGAGCGATATTCCTCTTCGATTCTCTGGGCATTATTCCCATGTTCAAAGCGTGGCCGCTTTTTATGATCGTCGTTGGTGTTGCCCTGATAGCCGGATCGTTCATCAAGCGAAAGAAACCCGAGGATTCGGAATAGCTCGCAAACAATCATGGAGCAATCTCCCGACTCCTTTAGGGTGACGCTGCTGACCAAAGCGTTCCTTATCGTGCTGTTGGTTCTGTGGCCGATTGGCTCATCGTTAATGATGAGCGGCGACATGGATACTCGGATCAAGGAACTGGTCTCCCCTGTCGTGCAGATTTACCTGCCGACCATTATCCTCCAGTCTGTTATATTGCTGCTTGTGCTGCTCATGAACAGGCACGAATCCGGCAGCGCACGCTCGCTGGGTTACGACAAGTTTACGCTCGACAAGCTTTTCCTCGGGCTGGCCTTCTTTGTGGCGGCAGGGCTTATTCTCAACCTGCTTGCGCTGCTCCTGCAGCAGATTGGCTCGCACGAGGACTTCATAGACCCGTCGTACCTGCTCCCGTCAACCATGACCGGCAAACTTGTGTGGGTCGTGTTGTCGTTAGTTGTTGCGTTTGCAGAGGAGACAGCATTCAGGGGATACGCCCTGACTCGTGTGGAGAAGATCTTCAGGAGCCGGTATGCTGCCGCAGTCGTGGTGTCTTTCGGGTTTGCTGTGGGGCATTTCTATCAGGGTATCGGCGGTGTAGCGGTGATATTCGTTTACGGTTTGATGTTCGCGGCGCTGTTCTACAAGACAGGGTCTATCTGGCCCGGAATAGTCGCCCACTTCGCGCAGGATGTCCTCCCGCTGGCGGCGGCAGGCTTCTTTCCGGAAAGGTGAAATACTGCCAGCCCGGCAGTAGAATTCGAACTTACTGTTCCAGCCTGTCCTGAGTTGCTGAGACGCGTTTGAGGGTGTCCATCAGGTCTCGTTGCTCGGGACGGATCGGGGGAATAGTGTTGGCGATGAAGTCTTTCGGGCGCGGTTCTATCGTGGACAACGACTGGGATAGAACGACTATGTCCACGCGGCGGTTCCGCGCACGGCCATCCTCGGTCAGATTCGTCGCCATCGGTCTGTACTCGCCGAATCCTCTCGATGAAATCCTGTCGGGGTAATAGCCCTGTTTATCGACGAAATACCTCACAACGTTCGTTGCGCGAGCTGACGAAAGCTCCCAGTTCGACGGGAATTTAGGGGTATTTATGGGTACATCATCGGTGTGCCCCTCGATGCAGATGTGATTTGCCATGTTTTTCAATTCACTGGCGATAGACGTGAGTACATCGACGGCTTCAGGTTTCAGATCAGCCTTGCCGGACTCGAATAGCGCGTGATCTTTGACATGAATCACCAGGCCCCGCTCGTTGACCTCCGCAGTTACTGCTTCCTCGCCGAGCTGTGGACCGGCCTCATCCTCCGGGTGAATCTCTTTTCCTCTCGGTATGAATTTCGACTGCACGCGCCACTGAACAAGCCTGAGTTCGCCAAGATTGAGCATACCCGCTCCACGTCCGTCGAATTCTTCGCCTTCGGGGAATATCGTTGTTCCGCCGCGCAGGACGCTGGAGAGCTGTTTCTGCATTCTACCGAACTTCTTGGCATCAATTCGCGACATGGAGTACATCACGATGAAAAATGCCAGCAGAAGGGTTATGAGATCAGCGTATGTGAGCAGCCAGCGCTCCGAGTTCTCCTGATCTTCTACGGTTGGTTTTCCCCTGCCCGCCATTCTACTCCTCCGCGCGCAGCTTGGAATTCATGAATGAAAGGAGCTTCGTCCTGATGATGCGGGGATTGTCGCCGGATTGAATCGCCACTACGCCCTCAGTCATGAGCTGAAGTTTGAACATCTCCTCGTCGTGGCGCATCTTGAGTTTGTCGCTAATCGGCAGGTAGAAAAGATTCGCGAGAGCGATACCCCAGAGCGTCGCTATGAAGGCGACCGCGATGGAGGACGCCATTCGCGAGGCGTCATCGGTGCTTGCAAGTGCATGGATCAGCCCGAGCACCGTTCCGATTATTCCAAGGGTCGGAGAGAATCCCCCGAGTTTTCGAAACAGCAGGATCCCTGCCTTATGCCTTTCTGTCGTGTACTGCAATTCGGTCTCGAGGATATCCCTGAGAACAGTAACTTCCGTACCGTCGATAACAAGCTGGATTGCGTTTCTGAAGAACGGGTCCGCGATGTTTTTCAGGTACGCTTCGAGCCCAAGAATGCCCTCTCGCCTGGCTCGTTCGGCCATCTTCACGATTTCATCAATCGTGACCATAGGATCGTATCTGGTCCCTGCGAGAGCAATCCGAATGTAGGTTGGCATTTTCAGCACAGTGTCAAATGATGTCGTTATCGTACCCGCTCCGAGAGTACCGAAAATCACGATTATCATGGCGGGCGCCTGGACGACCATTCCCAGGTGGCCTCCCTCCATGAGAAATGCGATTACGACTGCTGAAACACCAACGATGAGTCCGCCTAAAGTGGCAATATCCATATGCTAAACATGCTCCGCGAACGGGTTTGTCGCGATATACTCTATCATTCTCTGTATCGGCAGATACACTATGTACTGTAGTAATCAGACCGTTAGATAAGCCGTTCGAGAGCTTGTGGATACGGAGTATCGATAAAAAACGGGCCCGCCATTGATGGGCGAGCCCTATTCTAAAGAAATCTGACTGGTTCAGATTAGAACAGATTGACGAACGGGTTAGGACTCATCTGGCTTGCATCGATGTCAGCGCAGAGTCCGTAATATGTGAAGTTCACAGTCTCGCCTTCTGCCGTAACAGTACCGGAGACGTAGCCTCCTGACGAGATAGTGAGTGTGGCGGTCGCCGATGCAACCATAGTTCCGCTCTGGTCTGTCATCGAGAGATCAATAGAGAACGCTATTGTGCCCGATACCGGACACTGATACGAGTCAGACTCGTTAAAGATGATATTGGACGCGTTGATCTCGTAGACATAGCTGGACGAACCGGTCTGATCGTCGAAGGTTCCTGATATGTCCATATCGATCAGCTCGGAAATGTTAAGCCTCAAGTCATTGTTCGTGATCAGCTCAACCAGCGTCCTCTGGTAGAAGTCACCGTCGAGCGTTGATGTCGAAGTGCCGTCATTCATCGTGTAACTGCCATCAACATGCGAGCGGTAATCGACATAGTCTGGATCCGAAGGATCAGGCATGGCGACGCCATCTTCCTTCAACTGCGCCGAGTCACTCACGACGAAATCGAATGTCTGAACGGTTCCCTCATACTCGGAGACGACCGTCTCATCGGCATAGAAAATGTGCCAGCCATTCTGGTACTTGTACCATGTCGTGTCAGTTGGAGCAACAGCCTTCGCGAAACCGTCGCCAGTGTAGTCATCCAGGTTCGGGGGTTCATAACCCTTGAAATTGCCGATGGCTCCTGACAGTGCTGACACCACTGCGGTCATTCCGAATTCTGTCAGGTTTGCACTTATCATTGAAGCGGCCTGCTGACCGTCCATACGAGTGGTTACCGGTCCGGTCGTTGAATCGTCGTCATCACTGCATCCGGAGAAACATAGAAATAGAGCACACATAATCATCAGTGTGATCACATGGGTTCTTTGTCTCATACTACCTCCTGTTTTGAATTGCGTTTCTGTTAGTACGCCCCCAAGAAAATAGCTTAAAACCAGATCGCAATAGTTTTTTTAGGAAATGCTTTTGAGAAGTTTTTCGATGTCGGCAAGTTTGAAAGGTTTGGGCAGGTAGTAATCGACTCTGTCCTTCACGACAATGCCCTTGGTCATATCTGAATTCCGAGTCGACATTACTGCCACAGGCGTGCCAGGATAGTTCTTTCGGATATGTTTAAGAAGTGTGAAGCCCGACATTCTCGGTATCTGGGT
>Ga0272443_10006988_pt1 | contig 10951 bp, 7 predicted proteins | sample SSMAcet12_FD_193581 | JGI IMG/M metagenome (GOLD analysis project Ga0272443, IMG submission 193581) | Marine sediment archaeal communities from Little Sippewissett salt marsh, Falmouth, MA, United States - SSM-Acet-12 | ecosystem: Environmental > Aquatic > Marine > Wetlands > Sediment ... | reverse complement strand
GCAAGCTCCAGCTCGAAGAGCGCCACTCGCGGGCCGACGGTCGTGGCAATCCGCACGACATCGATCTTATAAATTTTAAGCTTTTCAAGCAGCCGATCCTTGGTTTCAGCCAGGTGCCGTTCATCGAAGCTCTCATCATCGTCCTTCGGGCGCTGCAACAGGTCGATTGACGGAAAACGGTACTTGACATGGTCGTGCGTCCTGACCTTGAGCTTCCGTTCGTCCAGATCGGCCTCGCGCTCCTGCACCCCTTTGCTGATAGTCATCTCGGGGCCAACTCCCGGCTTCTCGGCGAGCGAAGGTTCGAAGACAGGTTCAAGTTGCTCAGGAACAACTGGCTGCTCGGGTTCAGAGAACGTCATGGGATCTGATTCCGGTTCAGACTGAGGAGTTGCCAACTCCGGCTCGACCAGTCTTTCAACCGGAGCTGGTTCAGCCGAAGCATTTTCGCGCTCTGAATCCTCGGTCTTGTCAGACTTTTTCCGTCTCTTCTCGAGCGATGCAGCTATCTGCTCCGCCTTTTTCCTGGCTTTGGCCTCCTCTTTTTCGTGGCGATTCTTCGCCCGCTCATCCCGGAAGCCATGCACGGTTGACGAGACTTTTGCAACGAAGGAATGAACACCGGCAAACGTCTCCACGATAAATTTCCGGCCCATGTAAAAAGTGAGCACTGCGCCAAGCACCACCGTCAGCGCCCAGGCTCCGACATACCCGATGACCGTGGAGAGAAACGAAGCCATCATTCGGCCGGTCGCACCTGACATGACATCAGCGAACGATGCAGTGGACAGACCGAACATTGCCGAAAGGTCAAGCGCAATCAGCAGGCTGTAGAGGAGAAAAAGCAGCGCCGGCTTAAGGGGTGCTCGCCTGAGAAGGCGCCACCCCAGGAGGAAAAATCCGAAAAGCGGCAACACCGACGGATAGCCAAGCAGCAGCCGCACAAAAAAGCGCGACACTCTGGCGCCGAACAGTCCGAAGGGGTTCTGGATAGTCTCGGCAATCGCCTGGGCGCCTTTGGAAAAAAGCTCGTACCAAGGGAGGGTCGCAATGTACGGCTCGTCAGCAGCATGAAAACCGAACACTGCAGCAATGCAGAAAAGCGCCACAAGCATCAGGACGATGCCCCCGATTTCCAGGCCAAAGCCATTCCTGTGAACAGTCTTCGCCGTCGTTTTATTTTTCGATCTGGGCATCGTCAACTTGCCGGTTCAGGAACGGTCGGCATGGACGAACGGAAGACGCTTGACCGTGCCGGGTTGAAAGGTACCGCGAATCTCAACGAAGATCGGAGTACCGGTTTTCGCATAATCGCGCAGAAGGCTGGCTGTACCGATGGGTTCCTGAAGCGTGGGCGAAACCGTGCCGCTGCACACCTCGCCGATCTCCTGCTTGTCGGAGTTATAGACCTTGAAGTGCTGGCGCGGAATGGCACGGCCGTCGAGGCTGAAACCGACCACGCTCTTGCGCGGATCAAGCTCGACTTGCTGGCAGGCCTGCTTGCCGATGAAGTTGGGCTTGTCCATCTTGACCACCCATTTCAAACGCGCTTCGAGCGGGTTCACCGTCTGGTCGATCTCGTGGCCGTAGAGCGAATAGCCCATTTCAAGACGAAGGGTGTCACGCGCGCCGAGGCCGATGGCTTGGATGCCGTCATTTTTTCCAGCCTCCATAAGAGCCGTCCACAGCGCCTCAGCCTCTTCGTTCGGCAGGCAGATCTCCACACCAGCCTCACCGGTGTAGCCGGTGCGGGCTACCATGGCCTCCGCACCACCGAAAGGCAGCTTCATGAAGTGAAACGAACCGAGCCGGTCGAGGCCCGCGCCGGGGAAAACCCGCGCGAGAATGTCGAACGACTTCGGCCCCTGCAAGGCAATGAGCGACAGTCCGGCGGTGTGGTTTTCGAGCGCCACGCCCTCGAACTCGCCGACATGGCTGGCCAGCCAGTCGTAATCCTTTTCGCAGTTGCTCGCGTTGACGATCAGGAAAAAGGTATCGGCGCTGACACGGTAGATGATGAGGTCATCGACGATCCCGCCGTCCGGGTAGAGCATCAGCGTATACTGCGCCTGCCCGTCCACGATCTTGCCGAGATCGTTGGTGGTCATGTACTGGAGAAACTCCAGCGCCCGCTCACCCCTGACGTAGAAATTCCCCATGTGCGAAACATCGAACAGTCCGGCAGCCTCACGTACCGCCTTGTGCTCGGCGATGATCCCGGAATACTGCACAGGCATCAGAAAGCCGCCGAAATCGATCATTTTCGCACCGGCACCTTCATGCCAGGCCGAGAGCGCTGTCTTGTTCATTAATCTCCTTTATCCGATTGGATGAATATGTTGGAATGCCTTTAAAAAAACATTTAGCCGTAAAGATCAAAGCACTTTTTCGCAGGCAGCTCAAAACAAAACATCCCCACTGAGGGGAAAAGATTTTCACGCCTAACAAATCGTCTTTTGGGCATGAACAGCGGCTATCCGATAATCATGGCATCATTCAGTTCGTTCCGGTCTTCAGGCTTCCGCGGAAAACGCTCCTGCAACAAAGTACCACACCTTTTCACCGCCGCGCAGATGGACTCACACTGACGACCATCATGAATACCCTGGGTAATCGTATCGATAAGCTCCTGCCAGACAGCCCTGTCCACTAAAGCATCGATCCCCGTATCGGCCAGCACATGCACCTGATGCTCGAACAGGGAAATGTAGATGAGGATTCCGGTGCGGTCTTTTGTTTCATGCACCTTGTGACGGCAGAAGGCACTTATCGCGGCATCTTCAACCTCTTCAACCATTTCCCGGTGATTCACGAACAGACGCTTCAGAACAGCAATGCGTTTGACGACTTCATGAGAAACAATGAAAAATCCGGCAAACAGAGCCAGAAATATCCACATGTTCTCGTTCCGGAGCAATAACGCAACCACAATGGCCAGAAGCAGAGCGATTGCGCCGCTGGCAGCAATGCTCGCCTCGGGGTAGTTGCTGCTCTCGCCGACTGCCATAACCACGATCTCTCCCGATGTGGAGGCTTCAGCCTCCTTCACCGTTGTTTCAATCGTCTGCCGCTCTTCCGCAGTCAGAAATTTCTGTACTCTGTTTTTCATACCGTACCTTATCCGGTTTTTCAGCGGCCATTACCAGTCGCCCGAAGCGCCGCCGCCTCCGAAGCCGCCGCCGCCACCACTGAAACCACCGCCACCACTTCCGCCGAAACCGCCTCCCGACCTGAATACGCCACCACCGGGACCGGACCAGTCACCAGTCATAAACGGCCCTTGACGATGGCGACCGCCAAACTGGCGAAGATAGAAGAACAGCACGAGCAGAATGACAAGAATCAGCAGAAGCGAGGGGCCCTCGTTATCACCCTTCGCTTTCGAAAACGCATCTGCTTCGAACTCTCCTTTAACAGCCGCAACAAGCGCATCGGTCGCCCCGATAAAGCCGGCGTCAAAATCACCGCGAGCAAACGCCGGGCGGATGATGTCGTAAATAATGCGACCTGACTGGAGATCGGTCAAGCGGCCTTCCAGCCCGTAACCGACTTCAATGCGAACCTTGCGATCAGCTTTCGATACAATGAGAAGGATACCGTTATCACGCTTTGCATCGCCCAGCTTCCAGGCCTCCGCAACGCGTATGGAAAACTCTTCGATCGGCTCGCCTTCAAGGGAGGAGACCGTTAAAACGGCTATCTGGGTAGAATCTTCAGCTTCAAGAGCGGCCAGTTTCTGCTCTATCTGCATCCGGGCCTGGGGCGAGATCATGGACGCATAATCGTTCACCCGCTGCGTAAGAGCCGGTACCGGTGGAAATGCCGCCAGCAGCGGCGCACTCGCCAACAGGGTTGTCAGCAGAAGTAGCGCCGCAAACAGCCATCGGGAACATTTGCCGGAACTCATGGCAGGAGTGATCAGAATTTCACCGCCGGAACAGCCTTGGAAGCCGCATCAGCCTTGAAATACTCCTTGGCTTTGAGCTTGAGCAAAATACTGTTGGTCAGGGAGTTCGGGAATTCTCGTATGGAGTAGTTGAATGTCTCCACTGACTCGTTATAACGCTGACGTGCCACGTTGATACGGTTTTCCGTGCCTTCGAGCTGTACCTGCAGATCCCTGAAGTTCTGATTTGCTTTAAGCTCGGGATAACGCTCGACAGCAACAAGAAGCCGGGACAAAGAGGATGATAACTGCCCCTGAGCTTCCTGAAATTTTGACATGGCATTCGGATCGCTCAGCATTTCTGGCGTGAGCTGCACGGAAGTAGCCTTGGCTCGAGCCTCGATGACCGACTGCAGCGTCTCTTTCTCGAAATTGGCTGCACCCTTGACGGTAGCGACAAGATTGGGCACAAGATCGCCCCGGCGCTGGAGTTGTGACTCAAGATCACCCCATGCGCGGTTGACGGCCTCTTCGTTCTGCTGGATAGTATTGTAACCGCAGCCGCTGAGCATCACCAGCGCTAACAGGAAAGGAAAGACCCGTGAAATGTATCTGATCATTGTAGTTCTCCTTCGGTTAATAAATCCGGTAACACCTGTCAAAATAGGACATTCCCCTGCCCGATGCAAACACGCTCACCCAACCGATACGAAGTATTTTTCAACAAATATTTCTTTGGTTATCAAACACCAATACGATTAATTATATGTACTATCATACTTAAAATCCCACGCCCCCTGAACACCATGCGCAAAACCTTAATCATCGCAGGCCTGTACAGTTTTTTGCTTGCCACACCTCTCTATGCAGCCTTCAACTATTTGCCTGTCGATCCGAAAGGCACGGCCATGTCTGGAGCCATGACCGCACTGCCCGGCGAAACCTGGGGTATTTTCTACAATCCGGCATCGGCAGCATCCGGAGGACGAACCAGTGCTGGAGTCAGTTATACCATCCCCTACGGCGACTCGGATCTCAGCAACGTTGCCGGAGCGCTGAACCTTTCCCGGCTCTCTTTCGATGCCAAAGGCACCATTTCGGTCGGCTTCAACCGTTATTCGGCTGACGATTATCATGAGACCACCTGCATCGTCGGGTACGGACGGGAGATTCTACCGTCGGTTCGGCTTGGCGTCTCGATTTCCCGGATGACTCAGAAGTTCGATGGCTTCAGCGACGACTCGGCAACGGGAATCAACGCAGGCCTCCAGGCGGAGCTCACTCCCATCGTGAGCCTCGGCATCAGCTCGATGAGTCTCAACTCCCCGACCATCGGCGAATCCAACACCCACCTGCCAAGAACCACGCTCACCGGCCTGGCTTTTCATTTTCCGACCGGAAGCTTCCTGACCGTCAACGCCCTGACCGACCCCGACCGATCAAGCCGCCTGCTCGCAGCCGGAGATTTCGTGGTCGCACCGATGATGAACGTCATGATCGGCCTGGCGACAAACCCGTCGCTCATCTCGGGAGGTGTCAGCTTCGGAACCGACGCCATCAAAGCGACGATTGCTGTAAGCCGGAACCTCGACCTTGGCACGACCAGCTCGTTCGGGCTGGAGGCGGGCTGGTAAAATCAGATCATTGCTGAACCGAAAGGAGGAAGTTGAAGGCAAAAGACAAGTTCACGCTTCAGCTTCCATCTCCTGTGAATACTTGCCATATCGGGCAAGACCGTTCAGGCGGCTGCGTTTGAAGAGCGCCTTCTGTGCGGCAGCGACATTGCTCTCCTGTCCTTGCCAGGCAGCAAGGACGGGGGCCTGCAATGCGCGTCCGTACGAGAAGCTGACCTCCCACGGATGCTGTCCCATCGCGTTCATGGCATTCAGGTTGGCGGTGGCCTCCTCGGCGCTCTGACCGCCGGAAAGAAACACGATGCCCGGCACGGCAGCCGGAACGTAACGGTTCAAGCAGCGGATCGTAGCTTCGGCAACCTCTTCCGGACTGTTCTGGCGAGCGCATTTTTTTCCGGCGATCACCATATTCGGCTTCAGCAACATCCCCTCGAACAGCACGCGCTGCGCATCGAGTTCGGTGAACACCGCTTCGAGCACCCTTGAAGTCACCTCCTCGCACCGCTCGATACTATGAGCGCCGTCCATGAGCACCTCGGGCTCGACGATCGGCACAAGGTCCTGCTCCTGGCAAAGCGCGGCGTAACGAGCCAGCGCATGGGCATTCGCACGGATGCCGAACGGTGACGGAACATCGTGCTCATCGATCTGGATCACAGCCCGCCACTTCGCAAATCCTGCGCCAAGTTCCCGGTACTCGATCAGCCGGTCACGCAGGCCGTCCAGCCCCTCGGTCACCTTTTCGCCGGGAAACTGCGCCAGCGCTTTCGCCCCCCGGTCAACCTTGATACCGGGCACGATTCCCCGCTCTGCAAGCAATCTGGCGAAAGGAACGCCATCAATGGTGGATTGGCGAATGGTTTCATCGAAAAAGATTACACCACCAATGTAGCTCTCGATGCCATCGGTGGTAAAAAGAAGTTCACGATACCGACGCCGTGTGGGCTCAGTAGACTCGACATTGATCGAATCAAGCCGCTTTTTGATGGTCGGGGTACTTTCATCAGCCGCCAGAACACCTTTTCCGTTCGACACAATGGCTGCTGCAACTGCACGAAGTTTCTCGCTGTCCATACACTCCTCCTCTCGTTTTGCATTCCTTACATCTGGAAATTCCCCCCATTCGTTTCACCAACAATGAACGATACGCCTTGATTCCCGAAGAGCTCCGTTATTCAGGAGTAACCGGTCAACAGGATGATGCCGACTGTGCGGGTTACCCATGACATAACGCAAAAGGGCGGACACACTGGCCCGCCCCTACAAATCACGCCTGATGGATAATCATCAACTATCAACTATCCCCTACGCCGACATACGCTCCACCGTAAACACGCCCTGCACCTTTTTCAGCTTGTCCATCAGCGTCGTGAGCTTGTCGGTGTTCTTGACGAAGATCATGAGGTTGCACACAAAAATGCCGTCTTTTGCGTGCAGTGTGATCGTACGGATATTGGTGTCGAATTTGGAGATGACACCGGTAATCTGGTTGGTCATGCCAACCTTGTCTTCACCGACGATGCGGATACCCGCCAGGAATTCGGTGTTGAGCTTGCGGTTCCAGGCGACCGAAACGATCCGCTCGCTTTTAACGGAGTTTTCGTTGGTGACGTTGAAGCAGTTCTTGCGGTGGATCTTGACCGCGCCTTCGGTGGTCACAAAGCCGATGATGTCGTCGCCAGGCACCGGATTGCAGCACTTCGCATAAGAGTAGGCGATGTTGTTCATGCCTGCGATGATCACCTCGTCCTTGTGAGAGGTGGGGCGTTCCTGCACCTCGCGGGCGATCTCGGCAAACTCCTTGTGCGGGGCCTTGCCCTGAACGTCGCCTTCATGTTCAGCCTTTTTGCCGTGCGGATGGGTGATGCTCTCCATCACCTCTTCGCTGCTGATCTGCTGGTTGGCCAAGGCGCTGAACAGGTCGGCAGGGGTTTTGATGCCATGCTTGCGGATGGCGCGGATAGCATCGTTTTCGGTAAACAGCCGCTTGGTACCGGTGAGCATCTTGTCAAAGATGTTGCGCCCCTTTTCGATCTCCTTGCGACGCTCTTCGTTAATGGCTGCGCGGATCTTGAGCTTGGCGCGATGGGTCACCACGATCTTGAGCCAGTCCGGCTTGGGCTTCTGGTTCTTTGAGGTGATCACCTCGACGCGGTCGCCGGACCGCAACTCGGCGTTCAGACGCACGATCTTGCCGTTGACCTTCGCGCCGATGCAGCCGTTGCCGATTTCGGTGTGGATCGCGTAGGCAAAGTCGATCGGCGTGGCTCCGGCGGGCAGAATCTTCATGTCGCCCTTCGGGGTGAAAACGTAAATCTCGTCGTGGTAGAGGTTGAGCTTGAACCCCTCCATGAAGGCGGAGGCCGTGTCGGCATCCTTGATCAGCTCCCTGGCCCACTTGAGGAACGAATCGACGGCGGCATCATCCTTGGAAATCTTCTCCTTATAGCGCCAGTGGGCCGCAACACCAAGCTCGGCGAATTCGTGCATCCGGCGCGTGCGGATCTGCAACTCGATGACGTGGCCTTTGGGGCCGATAATCGCCGAGTGCAGCGACTGGTAGCCGTTGTGCTTCGGAATGGAGATGTAATCCTTGAAGTGCTGCGGAATTGGCGGATACTTCTGCGTGATGTAGCCGTACACCGCAAAACAGTCCGAAAGCTTGTCCGTATCGATGATGACGCGAATGCCGTACAGATCGTGGATGTCATCGAACTGTTTGTTCTTCAGGCGCATCTTGTTGTAGATCGAAAACAGATGCTTGGCACGACCCTGCACTTCCACGTTGAACCCCTGTTTTTCGAGGTCATCCTTGATCGGCGCGATCATCTTGTTCAGATAGGCCATGCGCTCGTTGCGGCTCAGGCGCACCTTCTTGAGCAGGTAATCGTACATCTTGGGGTCGATGTACTTGAAGGCGAGATTCTCCAGATCGACCTTCATCTTACCGAGACCGAACCGGTGGGCGAGCGGCGCGTAGATGTCGCGCGTTTCGAGCGCCATGCGAAGGCGGCGATGCTCCGGCAGGGAGTCGAGCGTGCGCATGTTGTGCAGTCGGTCGCAGAACTTGATGAGGATGACGCGGATATCCTTGACCATCGAGAGCAGCATCTTGCGGAACCCTTCGGCCTCGGTGGTCTCACGATTGACCATGATGCCGGAAATCTTGGTGAGCCCCTCGACGATGTCGGCTACTTCAGTGCCCAGCTCGGCAGCGATGTCTTCGTAGGTATAGCCGCTGTCCTCGATGACGTCGTGCAGAAGCGCCGCCGCAACGGAAACGCCATCAAGCGGAAGTTCGGTCACCAGCAGCTTGGCAACCTCCACCGGATGGTAGAAAAACGGCTCGCCGGAAGCGCGTTTCTCCCCCTCATGAGCGCGATAGCACATGAAAAATGCACGCTGGATAAGCGACTCGTCGTAGTTCTTGAGATTCGCCCGGCAGAGCCGAAGAATTTCGTGCAGTTTCTGGTAATGTTCCTGTTCTATCTGGGCCAGCATGGAGGTTCGCCTTTCCGGTAAATATTGTTAACGGCTACATTTTAGTGCTTACAATCTATATAGGAAATATGCCGTACAGTGTCAATGCCATTTCAGCCTGGCATCCGTTCGATTCGCTCTTCGAGCATGAGAATTTCGTCACGCAGGTAAGCCGCTTTTTCGTAATCGGTTTCCTTGGCGGCCTTCTGCATTTCGGTGTTCATCTCGGCCACCATCTTCACCACCTCGTCGCGGCTCAGGGTATCGAGCAGGCCCTGAAGTTCGAGTTCGGGGCGTTTCTGCAACCCGAGGCGCTTGCGGCGGTAGCGCTCCTCGGCGTCGGCCACGCTGGTGGTGTTGAGCACCTGATCGACCGATTTGATGATGGAGCGCGGCTCGATGCCATGCTTTTCGTTGTAGGTCTGCTGGATGCGGCGACGGCGCTCGGTTTCGTCGATCACCTCGCGCATCGAGGCGGTGATCTTGTCGGCGTAGAAGAGCACCAGCCCCTCGACGTTGCGAGCCGCGCGACCGGCGATCTGCATGAGCGATTTGTTGTTGCGCAGGAACCCCTCCTTGTCGGCGTCGAGAATCGCCACCAGCGCTACCTCCGGCAGGTCGAGTCCTTCGCGCAGGAGGTTGACTCCGACCAGCACGTCGATGTCGCCCGCACGGAGTTCGCGCAGAATCTGCATCCGTTCGAGGCTCTTGATCTCGGAGTGGAGGTACTGCGACCGCAGCCCGAGCTTGCGGAAGTAAGCGTGCAGATCCTCGGACATGCGCTTGGTAAGCGTCAGCACCAGCGACTTCTGGCCTTTCGCGATGCGCTCCCTGACCCGCGCCAGGAGGTGGTCGATCTGCCCGGCAACCGGATGCACCTCGATCTGCGGATCGAGCAGACCCGTCGGGCGGATGAGCTGCTCGACAACCACCCCCTCGGAGCGCATCAGTTCGTGCTCGGCAGGCGTGGCTGAGACACAGAGCACCTGCGGCACCTTCTCCTCGAACTCCTCGAAGCGCAGCGGTCGGTTGTCGAGCGCCGATGGCAGGCGGAAGCCGTGCTCGACAAGCACCGTCTTGCGCGACCGGTCGCCGCCGTACATGCCGCGAATCTGCGGCAACGTAACATGCGACTCGTCCACGACGACGAGGTAGTCGTCGGGGAAATAGTCAAGCAGGCACCACGGCCGCTCGCCCGGTTTGCGACCGGCGATGTGGCGAGCGTAGTTCTCAATGCCGGAGCAGTAGCCCAATTCTTTCATCATTTCCAGATCGTAGCGCGTGCGCTCTTCGAGCCGCTGTGCTTCGACCAGCTTGTCCTCGCCGCGCAGGACGTTCAGCCGCCCGGCCAGCTCGTCCTCGATGGCCAGCATCGCCGTCTCCAGCTTCTCGGTATCAGCCACGAACTGGCGCGCCGGGTAGATGAAGGCGTACTCGTCGCGGCTGATGATTTCGCCGGTTTTGGGATCGAAGGTCTGAATCGAGTCGATCTCGCTTCCGAAAAACTCGATGCGCAGTGCCAGCTCCTCGTGGCCCGGCACCAGATCGATCACGTCACCACGCACCCGAAAACGCCCCGGAGACAGATCGACGTCGTCACGGAAGTAGTGCAGCGCCACCAGCATCTGCAGGAATTCGTCGCGATCCATCTCCATGCCCTGCCGCAACTCGATGATCTGCGCCAACCAATCCTCCGGCGAGCCGAGGCCGTAAATGCAGCTCACCGAGCTGACTACGATCACGTCGTTCCGCCCGCTGAGCAACGCGCTGGTCGCCCGCAGCCGCAAGCGCTCGATCTCGTCGTTGATCTTGAGGTCCTTGGCAATGTACTTGTCCATCGACGGGATGTACGCCTCGGGCTGGTAGAAGTCGTAGTAGCTGATGAAGTACTCGACCGCGTTGTGCGGAAAGAACTGTTTTAGCTCGCCGTACAACTGCGCGGCGAGGGTCT